>Ga0209542_10005500_pt1 | contig 25232 bp, 37 predicted proteins | sample RifCSPhighO2_01_FD_184028 | JGI IMG/M metagenome (GOLD analysis project Ga0209542, IMG submission 184028) | Soil microbial communities from Rifle, Colorado - Rifle CSP2_plank highO2_0.1 (SPAdes) (version 2) | ecosystem: Environmental > Terrestrial > Deep subsurface > Rock core/Sediment ...
CACGGGAACGATGGCGGCGGCAATGGCGAGTGTCATATCCGAGGAGAAATTGTGTGCAATATATGAGACACAGTATCCGACAACGACGCAGAACTCTCCCGCGTCGAGTTTTGGTAGTGTAAATGGTGCTTGAGGAGTTGACTCTTGGCCGGGGTTTGTTGGCGTAGTAGTTTGAATTGTTTTTCAATATTTTTACTAAATGAATTAACACCACCTCTATGCACACCACCCGCACCTACCTAGCCCAGTTTCTCGTACTCTCCATAGCACTCACTCTGGCGCTGGGCGCCAACTACCTCTACGCGGCGTGGAGCGGTCCCACAGCAACTCCACCGGGAGGCAACGTCGCCCCGCCAATAAACACCAGCGCAACCGCACAGACCAAAACGGGCAACCTCACCGCATCCGGCCTATCGACTGACGCACTATCGGTGTTTGGCAACCAGTACGTACAAGGCAAGCTCGGAATCGGTATCACTCCACCTACTTATCAACTTGACCTCAATGGAGCAACTAGCAGTACTAGAGGCATCCGCTTCCCTAACGGGAGCGTGCAGACAGTGGCGTATGATCCAGCAAATCCAAATGTAGTATTTCCGCAAACGGTTACCTTTGAGTGTTTTATGATAGCCAGCGACACGGGTTGTACAGGTGTTGCTTATTGCCCTGCTGGGTCCACAATCACTGGGCTGAAAGCTGTTACTAAAAACAGTTATAGTTTTGTGACCGCCTCTGAATACAGCGCGGGAGCTTGGAACACCCTTACCGCGGCAAATGCAACAGGAAACGGCATAGCCACAGTTAGTGCCATCCCTAGTATGAATCAATTAGACGCTTCCGCGAGCAGTAAACCCGACATGTATGTTGTTAAAAATGGAGTAGTCACAAGAGATATTTCATCAGCAATCGGCTACCCATCACTCTACTACCACTGCCACGGGAACGATGGCGGCGGCAATGGCGAGTGTCATATCCGAGGAGAAATTGTGTGCAATATATGAGACACAGTATCCGACAACGACGCAGAACTCTCCCGCGTCGAGTTTAGGTAGAACTAGAGTAACTTTAGCATTGAGGAGTTGACTCTTGTCCTGGGTTTGTTGGCGTAGTAGTTTGAATTGTTTTTCAATATTTTTACTAAATGAATTAACACCACCCACCATGCACACCACCCGCACCTACCTAGCCCAGTTTCTCGTACTCTCCGTAGCACTCACTCTGGCGCTGGGTGCCAACTACCTCTATGCTGCGTGGAGCGGTCCGCCATCAGGAACCCCACCGACCTGCCCAGCAGGATATGCAGGCTGTGACGCACCCATCAACGTAGGCGCAACTACACAGACCAAAACGGGCGACCTTACCGTCTCTGGCCTCTCCACTAATGCGCTGTCGGTGTTTGGCAACCAGGTTGTTACGGGAAAACTGGGGGTGGGTGCAACAAGCGTGCCACTGAACCAAATTGACTTGACAGGCGGCTCAGGGTCTTCCGAAGGCATCCGCTTTGCTGACAATACGGTGCAGAAAACGGCGGCTACTGGTGGTGGGGGCATCCCAATATTTCGCCAGTACACCGCAAACGCCACATGGACAAAGCCAGCAGGGCTCGCATATGCAGAAGTGTATACAACAGGTGGTGGTGGAGGAGGCGGTGGAGGAGGTACCTCATCTGGAGGCGGTGGTGGAGCTGGGGGCACCAGTATCGGTATATTCCCTGCATCGTCACTTAGCGCTTCTTACTCTATCGTTGTTGGTGCAGGCGGCACAGGCGGCGCTCATCATTTAAATGGAACTGGTAATACTGGATCCGTGGGCGGCAATTCTCGGTTTGGAACACTTGTATACGGAAATGGCGGTTCGGGCGGAGTGGGGGGTGGCAACAGTCTTGGCACTGGAGGTGCTGGCGGTACCGCATCGGGAGGGAGTTTAAATATAGCGGGGGGCAAAGGAGTACGCGGTTCTGCGGGTGGGTCATCGTTCTGGGGTGGCGGACATGACGTGTTTACTGATGCGAGCGGCGTTTATAACTCAGGTGGAGGTGGTGGGGATGGAGGGTACGGAGGGAATGCCGCTACAATTTATGGCGGTACTAAGGGTTCGTCTGGAGTAGTGGTGGTGAAAGAGTATTATTAAGTTCGAACGAATATTTCAGAAATGCCCTGCGCGAGCCCGAAGGGTTGACTCTTTTTGTTGGTTTGCTAGTATGGGTAGCAATGCAATAGGGTGGGTTTTCCTATGCTTAAAAATTAGTATTAGTATAGTTATTTAATTTATGGCAAATTTTGACAGGGCTAAGCCGCACATGAACGTCGGCACCATTGGGCACGTTGACCACGGCAAGACCACCTTGACCGCTGGTATCCTCAACGTGCTCAACATGGCGGGAGAGGGCTACGGCGCACGCGTGGAGGGAGTAGACAAGATAGATAATGCGCCGGAGGAAAAGGCGCGCGGTATCACGATTGCGCTCCACCACTCCGAGTACTGGACACCCGAGCGCCACTATGCGCACATCGACGCGCCCGGCCACGCCGACTACATTAAAAACATGATAACAGGTGCCGCACAGATGGACGGCGCGATTTTGGTGGTTGCCGCAACCGACGGCGTGATGCCGCAGACCCGCGAGCATATTTTACTTGCCAAACAAGTGGGCGTGCCTAAGATAGTCGCTTTTCTCAACAAGGTAGACATGGTAGACGACCAAGAGCTAGTTGACCTTGTAGAGGCCGAGGTAACAGAGCTTTTGGAAAAGCACGGTTACACCGGCTCGCCGGTTATCCGCGGCTCTGGGCTCAAGGCCTTGGAGGCGAAAGACATCAAAGACGAGTACGCGCAAAAAGTATTGGAGCTGGTAAAAACTTTGGACTCCTACATCCCGATGCCCAAGCGCGAGGTGGATAAACCGTTCCTTATGCCGGTTGAAGACATTTTCTCCATCGAGGGCCGCGGCACTGTGGTGACCGGCCGCATCGAGCGCGGCAAGGTAAAGGTTGGCGAAGATATTGAAATAGTCGGTCTCCATCCTACCGCCAAAACCACAGTTACAGGCATCGAAATGTTCAACAAACAACTTGACGAGGGTATCGCGGGCGACAATGCCGGCATCCTCTTGCGCGGCACCAAAAAAGAAGACATCCATCGCGGCCAGGTGCTGTCCAAGCCGGGCTCGGTAACCCCGCACACCGAGTTTGAGTCGGAAGTCTACATTCTTACCAAGGACGAGGGCGGGCGGCACACACCATTCTTCTCCGGATACAAGCCGCAATTTTACGTCCGCACCACCGACGTCACCGGCGAGGTGACTCTACCGCAGGGGACAGAGATGGTTATGCCTGGCGACACCGTAACCTTTAAGGTCAAGCTCGTAGCGCCGGTTGCGCTAGAGGACCAGACACGCTTTGCGGTCCGCGAGGGCGGCAAAACAGTGGGAGCAGGAGTGGTCACGAAGATAATTGCGTAATGGCTGAAGTTACTATTAAAGAAAAAAAGGCAACTCCACGCCGCACTAAAAAAAAGAGTGCGGCCGCGGCCGCTCCGGTGCAGCGCCTGCGCATCAAAGTGCGCGCGTACGAGCACAAGGTGCTGGACGCGTCGGTCAAGCAGATACTCGACACGGCGCTACGCTACGACGCCAAGGTGGCAGGCCCCATACCGCTCCCGACCGAAATAAAAAAGTATACGGTCAACCGCTCTACATTTGTGTACAAAAACGCGCGCGAGCAGTTTGAGATGCGCGTCCACAAACGCCTCATCGACATCCTCGACCCCAGTCCAAAAGTCATCGACGCCTTGACCAACCTCTCACTCCCATCGGGCGTCACCATAGACGTCAAAATGGCGTAAACAAAGCCCCCTTGCGGGGGTTTTTTGTTTCGTGTATAGTGCCGTGGACTCTACACAGGAGTTGATCCATGTCGGCCTTGGGGCCGACCAATAGACAACATGATCAAATTTATCCTCGGCACCAAGGGGCCTATGACCACCGTATTTACGGAGGATGGCCGCGCCTACGCAGCAACGATAATCAGCGCCGCTCCAAACATCGTCACACAGGTAAAAACTGTTGAAAAAGAGGGTTACAATGCCGTGCAGGTTGGTGCTGTTGAAACAAAAGAAAAGAGGGTCAACAAAGCCCAGTTGAAGCATCTTCATGCCGCGTTAGGCGGCGCGGCCTATAAGGACGGCAAAGCGCTCAAACATTTCCGCGAGTTCCGTGCCCGCGACGGCTCTTTGCCCGAAGGCGTTGAGGCAGGCGCCACTCTAGACCTCTCGGTGTTTGTCGTGGGAGACAAAGTGGAAGTCTCTGCCGTTTCCAAGGGCAAAGGGTTCCAGGGCGTGGTAAAGCGCCACGGATTCCACGGCGGGCCGAGAAGCCACGGCCAAAAGCACAGCGAGAGGAGCCCGGGTTCCATAGGCGGCTCCGGCGGCCGTGCGGGCGGCCGCGTGGCAAAAGGTATGAGGATGGCCGGCCGGATGGGCAGCGACCGTACAACAGTGCGCAACCTCCTTGTATTGCAGGTACTGCCGGAGACAAACGAACTGGTGCTTGCGGGGGCCGTACCGGGCCGGCGAGGAACGCTGGTGGAGGTGCGCGGCAGCTCACAAGGCTCGACCTCAAAAAAGGACTCCTCAAGGTCGAGAATTTAATTTCAACACTATGGCTATCACTAAAGAAAAAAAGGTAAAGCATACTAAAACTCCTCACTCTATGGAGGCAAAGGTTTATTCTATTGATGGCAAAGAGGCGGGGAAGATCACTCTCCCTGAAGAGCTCTTTAACCTGCCGTGGAACGCAGACCTGGTGCACCAGGTGGTGACCTCTATGCAAGCCAATGCGCGCAATCCCGTTGCACACGCCAAAACGCGCGGCGAGGTCCGCGGGGGCGGCAAAAAGCCGTGGCAGCAAAAAGGCACCGGCCGCGCTCGGCACGGCTCTACGCGCTCTCCAATTTGGAAGGGTGGCGGAGTTACACATGGGCCGCGCAAAGACAAGTCTTATGCGAAAAAAATCAACCGCAAACAAAAACAAAAGGCGCTTTTGGTGACGCTGTCGCGTAAGTACAAAGACGGCGAGGTTATTTTTATCAACTCTCTGCCAATTAAGGAGCCAAAGGCAAAGGTCGCAAAGGAGTTTATTTCAAACATGGCACAGCTCTACAGCGGCATGAGCAAGGCAAAAAACGCTGCACTCATCGCTCTGCCGCGCGCCGACCATGCTGTCATAAAAAGTTTTCGCAACTTCGGCAACGTGTCTCTGGCAGAGGCGCGCAATCTAAACCCGGTGTCTGTGCTTAGTGCAAAATATTTGCTAATGGTAGAGCCAGCTGAAGTGTTTAAAACACTAATGGAGAAAAAGGTTGTAACTAGACAATCCAAGGATAAACCGCTCGAAAAGACTCTTGGTAAATAAAAAAATATGAAATCTCCTTCACACATACTCCTTACTCCCCGCATTACCGAAAAGGGCGCGTACCTTTCCGAGCATGGCGCGTATGTATTTAATGTAAGTCCGCAAGCCAACAAGCGCGAGATCGCACAGGCGGTTAAGGCGATTTACAAAGTAACACCGCGCAAGGTAACAGTGGCGCGCGTCCCGGGCAAGAGCCGCATGACGCGCGGCACCAATCGCATCGGCAAAAGCACAAGCGGCAAAAAAGCATACGTCTACCTTGCAAAAGGAGAGACTATAGAATTTATATAATCCTTCGATACGCTCATGATAAATTTTAAGAAAAATTTATGAAACACTACAGGCCATACACCAAGTCGCGCCGGCACCTAACAACGATTTCCTACAGGCAGGAGCTGACCGCTAACAAGCCGCACAAAGCTCTCATTCTGGGCGGCAAGCGCCGTGCGGGCCGCAACTCTGCTGGGCGCATTACCATGCGCCACCAAGGCGGCGGCCACAAGCGGCTTTTGCGCGATGTAGACTTTTCCTACAACAAGGTCGTTCCCGCGCGCGTCGAAACCATAGAGTACGACCCGCATCGTTCAGGATTTATAGGTCTCCTGCTTTACCACGACGGCGAGAGGCGCTATGCGCTCTTGCCGCAGGGTGTTGTGGTGGGCGACGAGATACAAGCTGGGGAAAAAGCAATCGTGCGCCCCGGCAACAGGATGGCGCTTAAGGACATGCCTATTGGTGCTTTTGTATACAACGTTGAAATAAAGCCGGGGCAAGGCGGCCGGCTTGGCCGCTCGGCCGGCACGCACATCGAGGTGGTGGCGCGCGACCAGGGCTATGTCGACATCAAGATGCCGTCGAGCGAGGTGCGCAAAGTATTGGAAAATTGCTGGGCCACTATTGGCGAAGTTTCCAACCCGGAAAGCAAGCTGGTAAACGTCGGAAAGGCGGGCCGTTCGCGCTGGTTAGGTATCCGCCCAACGGTGCGCGGTAGCGCTATGAACCCGGTAGACCACCCCTACGGCGGCGGCGAGGGCCGGCAGGGCAGGGGTCTGCGCCGTGCCAAGAGCAAGTGGGGCAAGGGGACCGGCAAGGGCCAAAAAACTCGCACACCGAAAAAATACTCAAACTATCTTATAGTCAGCCGTCGTAAAGTAGGCAAAAAACGCAAGCAGACGCTGTAAAAATAAAGCGGCCTGGGGCGTTTGCATTGTGTGCACCCTCTCTTTATAGTGCTTGCAGATCAGTCCGCCGGTTTAACCGGCTTTTGAGGAGATCCAAAAATGCCTGCAATCGCAAAGTATGCAAAGTATGATAAGCCGGAACTCAAAAACTTGCCACTTATCCATCAGGGCAAAACGCGGGACACGTTTGAAGCGCGGTGGCCCGAATATAATGGCAGTTTTTGGTCACCACGGCTTATTGTGGCGACAAATCGGCTTTCGACCCACAACGTTGTCCACAAGAGCACCATTCCTTACAAAGACGAAGTGCTAACCGCACTGACAATTTTTTGGTTGGTCGATGTTCTTGGCAGGGCTGGCATACATCACCATCTTGTCGCCTTCGGTAAGAATATCTATGAGTACCTGCCCGGGAAGACGAGAGATTATCCTGCAAACCTCCACTACCGCGCGATTGTGGTCAAAACCCTCGACATGTGCCTTGTTGAGTTCATACAGCGCAAGTATCTGGCCGGGAGTTTATGGAGACTACTGCGGGATGGTAAAAAGAATCCCTATGGCAAGCTTGCGCGCAAGCCGGTGCTCATGATGCAATTTCGCTCGCCGCTCTCTACTCCAACCGACAAGTCCGAAACGGATGACCCTCAACGGGCCAGCATGGTACGAGCCAAATACCCACAAGGCGTAGCCATATTCCGCGAGGCATATCGCTTAATGCGTCAACATACCAACCGCGTTGGTATCGAGGTGGTTGACTGCAAGGGCGAAGGCGGCAAAGACGAGCTGGGGCGGTTTGTCATTGCAGATGAGTTTGGCACTCCTGACTGCAGCCGTTTCTGCGAGAAAGACAAAATTGTTATTGGGCAAGAACCTGCCTGGCTCGACAAAGAGCTTGCACGGCAAGAAGCAGAGCGGGTATGGGGTAACGGGCCTCGGGTCCCTCTTACATTTTCACCCGCTGTCATTGCCCACCTGTCCACGACCTACCTCGACATTTTCGAGCGTATCGTCGGGGTGCCGCTTGTGCGGTTCCAGCGCGAACGGCTTGACTAACCCTACACAGGAATAACGCCCCGGCCAGTCTACGGCCGGGGCGCTTCTTTTGGATTCCCGTTTGACTCTTTTGACCTTACGCGGTAGTATCTTTTTACTCAAGCCCTAAGCGCCCGCCCGTACCGAACGGGTACGTTCGGGCGGGGGTTTTTGTTTAGAAAAGCCACCATGTCCAGATCACTAAAAAAAGGTCCATATGTGGACGAAAACTTGCTTAAAAAGATAGCCGGCAAAAAACCCGGCTCTTTGACGGTAAAAACATGGGCGCGTCGCAGCCAGATTTCCCCAGAGATGGTCGGGTTTACGTTTGGCGTGTACAACGGCAAACAGCACCTGGATGTACTGGTGAGCGAGGATATGGTCGGCCACCACCTTGGCGAGTTTTCTCCCACCAAAAAGTTTGTACGCCACGGCGGTAAGATGCAGAAAGAGATGGAAACAAAGGCCAAAGAGGCCGAGATAGCGGCGGCACAGGCGGCCAAAACCGCAGCCGATGCCGCTGGTGGAAAGACGGTCGCCCCGCCCGCTAAATAAGAAATTTTATGTCCGCATCAACCGCAAAGCTTAAAAATTACCGCCAATCTCCGCGCAAGGTCCGCTTAGTTGCCGACCTTATCCGCGGCCGCTCGGTAGACCGCTCGCTCGCGCTCCTCTCGACTTTGCCAAAACGTGCATCGGAACCGGTTGCCAAACTTTTGCGCGCCGCTGTGTCAAATACAAAAGGAGTAAGCCAAAGCGACCTTTTTGTATCCCGCATCGAGGTCAACGGCGGTATTGTGTTTAAGCGCACTATGCCTCGCGCTCGCGGCCGCGGCGCTTTGATCCGCAAAAAGACAAGCCACATTACTCTAGTGCTTTCAAAAAAGGAGGTCAAAAAAACCGCTACTAAAAAATCTTTCAACTCCGATCAGGATAAATAATATATGTCTAAAGTAGTTAATCCATATGCACATAGGTTAGGGATCTTGCGTGACTGGCGGCACCGTTGGTTTGCAACCGGCCGTAAGTACCAGCAATACCTAAAAGAGGACATCCTCCTGCGCGAATTTTTGCTGAAAGAGCTTCGCTCTATGTATATCGGCGGGTTGGAAATGGAGAGAGGTGAAAATACGTTGCGCGTTATTATCAAAACGTCGCGCCCGGGGCTCATAATAGGTCGCTCCGGGGAAGGATCGACCAGACTGCGCAACTTGATAGTTGCTTTCCTGCGCAAAAATGGGGACGAAGTTCCAGAGCTTAAGCTCGACATCGAGGAGATCCGAAACCCTGAGGGAAATGCAGCGATTGTCGCCTACATGGTTGCCGAAGGTCTTGAAAAGCGGCTCCCGTTTAGGCGGGTGCTCAAGCAGACGATAGAAAAGGTCATGGCCAACCGCGATGTAAAAGGTGTGCGCATAGGAGTTGCTGGTATGTTGGGCGCGGGCTCAATGTCCCGCACCGAAGAACTCAAAAAAGGCCAGATCCCACTGCAAACACTGCGCTCCGACATAGACTACGCGCGCGAGCGCGCCAATCTGCCCTTGGGTGTTATAGGTATCAAGGTGTGGATTTATCACGGAGCTGTCTTTTCCGAAAAAGGTAAGGACAAAAAAGACGCATAAACCACCATGCTATTCCCAAAAAAAGTAAAATTTAGAAAATGGCACACCATGCGCCGCAACACAAAGCGCGGTAAAATTGCCGTGCGCGGTGTTTCTGTTGCTTTTGGCAGCCACGGTCTTAAGGCGACGACCCACGCGCGAGTGCGTTCAAACCAACTTGAAAGCGCTCGCAAGGTTGTGGTGCGGAGTTTAGGCAAAACCGGCAAAATGTGGCTACGGGTCTTTCCTGACAAGCCGTTTACCCAAAAGCCGCCGGAGGTAAAGCTCGGCAAGGGAAAGGGCGACCCTGTCGGCTACGAGGTAGAGGTTTGGCCTGGACGCGTTTTGTTTGAGGTCGATGGAGTTTCCGACTCTATCGCCATAGAGTCACTTACAAAAGCAGGCAAAAAGCTACCCCTTAAAACCAAAGTAGTTGCACGCTCACACTAATATGGCAAAGAAAATTTCTCTCACCAACCACTCTGTCGAAGACCTATACAAACTCGTTGACGAAAAACGCGAGAAGCTCCGACACTTGCGTTTTTCGGTCGCAGGGAGTAAAAACGCCAATGTAAAGCAGGTCCGCACACTGCGCAAAGAGGTGGCGCGCGCCCTCACTGAGCTTTCCGCGCGAGTTACGCAAAAATAATAATATGGAACAAAAGACAATACACAGGAAGGAACTCAAGGGGACTGTGGTCTCCGCGAAGATGGTGGACACCGCGGTGGTGTCTGTCTCTCGCTACGTAAAACATCCAAAGTATAAAAAGTACATCAAGCGCACACGGCGCTACCTGGCACACAACCCGGGCAACCGCGCCAATGAGGGCGATGTTGTGACTATCCGTTCGTGCAGGCCGCTTTCCAAAAACAAGTCGTTTGAAATAGTATTTTCATAGCTTGATACATACATGATTCAACCTCGCTCATTAGTTACCATTGCAGACAACTCCGGCGCAAAGATCGGACGCATTTTCAAGGTGCTTGGGAGTTCCCACAAGCGCTATGCTCAAATAGGCGAGCTGGTGGTTCTTTCTGTGCAGACAGCAGAGCCGCGCAAGCAGGTGAAGAAAAAAGATATTTTGCGCGCAGTGGTGGTGCGCCAGCGGCACCCGTTCCGCCGCAAAGACGGGTCGTACCTCCGTTTTGACGATAACGCGGTAGTTATAATTGAGGGTACTGGAAAAAGCGCCAAGGAGCCAAAGGCGGGCCGCATCTTTGGTCCTATCCCGCGCGAGCTCCAGGTGCTTGGATACCGGACGATTATTTCTAAAGCTCCTGAAGTAGTGTGACAGCAATTCCAGCAAGGTTTAACCTTGCTGGCCAGCATTAAGAATCCATATGAAACAACACGTTAAAAAAGGAGACGCTGTGTATGTACTTACCGGCAATGAGAAGGGCAAGACAGGCAAGGTCTTGCGCGTGTTTCCTAAACTGGATATGGTGTTGGTTGAGGGCGTCGGTATGCGTAAAAAGCATCAGAAACCAAGACGCGAGGGGCAGAAGGGGCAGATAATCGACAAGCATTTTCCTATACACATAAGCAACGTCGCACCTGTCCGGTCAGGAAAGAAAAAATAATACATTCGATATAATTCAGGATAAATAAGTATTTATATGTCATCTTCACTTATACAAAAACAACAAAAGACCGCATTCGACATCCTTAAGAAGGGTGTGGGTCTGGTAAATCGCATGCAGACGCCAAGGATAGAAAAGGTGGTGATATCTGTCGGCGTCGGCAAGATGGCAAAAGAGAAGGGCAGGATGGATCTGGTGGTCGACCGCTTGGGCAAAATAACTGGGCAAAAGCCGGTCGCACGCGGCGCTAAAAAGTCTATCGCAACCTACAAAACTCGCTTGGGCGACACGGTGGGCTACCAGGTAACCATGCGCGGCGTCCGTGCCGAGGACTTTCTAAATCGTTTGATACACATTGCGCTCCCGCGTACCAAAGACTTTAAGGGAGTTTCTTTGGGCGCACTCGATCTGATGGGTAACTACACCCTTGGGATAAAAGAGCACTCCGTTTTTGCCGAAACGTCGGACGAAGAGCTCAAGGATGTATTTGGTATGGCTGTCACCATAGTCACCACCGCAAAGGACAAAAAGGTAGCAGAGGCATACCTGCGCCACCTTGGTCTGCCGTTTAAAAAGGCATAAGTGTAGGGCAGGCGAGGCCACGTTGACTCTTTTGTAAATTTCGCGTATATTTTAGGCAGCCCGCAGGGGCGCATTTTTTCTGAAAGTATGGCAAAAAAGTCAACAATAGCAAGGTCAAACCGTCCGCCGAAGTTTGCTTCGCGGGTTGTTCGACGTTGTTTCCGTTGCGGGCGCAAGCGCGCCTTCATGCGGGACTTCGGCATGTGCCGCGCCTGCTTCAGAGAGGCCGCAAACGAAGGACTTATCCCTGGCGTGCGCAAATCATCTTGGTAGTTCGACTACTATAAACACTATGGTAACCGACCCTATAGCAGACTTTCTCACACGACTCCAAAACGCTTTTAAGGCGGACAAGGAATCTGTTGAAATTCTAAACTCTGCAATCACCAGGGCGATTGCAGACGTGCTCCTGCGCGAGGGGTATATAGGAGAATCATCCAAAGACAAAAAGGGTAGTACCTTCACAGTCGCGCTCTCTTACAAAAGCGGCCGTCCGACAATAGTCGGTGCAAAGCGCATCTCCAAGCCGTCGCGCCGCGTGTACCTCGGGGTCCGGGACATCAAGCCGGTAAAAAGCGGCCACGGACTTTTGGTACTTTCAACCCCCGACGGAATAATGACAGGCAAAGAGGCAAGGCAAAAGCATACTGGAGGAGAGGTCTTGTTTGAAATCTGGTAGCCGACTACAAAAAAACAAAAACATGAGTAGACTAGCAAAACAACCGATCGCTATACCAGCCAAAACAGAAGTGTCTGTTTCTGGCGGTATGGTGAGTGTCAAAGGTCCCAAGGGGACGCTCACGCGCAAGACCCACCGGCTGGTTACTATTGCGGTAGGCAATGACGGCGTCCAGGTTTCTTCCACAAACTTTTCAAAAGAGGGCCGATCACTCCTTGGTAGCTACGCGTCGCATGTACGCAACATGGTAGAGGGTGTCAGCCGGGGCTTTACAAAGCGGCTCTCTATAGAGGGCGTCGGATTTAAGTGGGACGTGTCCGGCAAAACTCTCAACTTGTCTCTTGGTTTTTCTCACCCGGTTAAACTTCCCATACCGGAAGGTCTTACGGTCACTGCCGAAAAGGGCGCACTCGTGGTGTCCGGTTTTGACAAAGAGTTGGTAGGGCAGTTTGCGGCAAATGTTCGCGCGCTTAAAAAACCGGAACCCTACAAAGGTAAGGGGATCCGGTATGAGGGTGAGGTTGTCCGCCGCAAGCAAGGCAAGAAAGCCGCATAATTATATGACCGAAAGCGCAAAAATAAAACAAATAGTGAGGGCTCGTCGGCACGCACGCATACGAGCGCGCGTCTCTGGTAGCGCGGCGCGCCCGCGCTTTACGGTGTACAAGTCAAATCGATACCTCCACGCGCAGATAATCGACGATGTACAAGGTAAGACATTGGTTTCTGGAAGTACAAAAACAATCGCCGCAGGTAAAAAAAAGATGGACGCGGCAAATCTACTGGGAACAACGCTTGCTAAGAAAGCTCTCGCTGCCGGCATAACCGCAGTGGTGTTCGATCGAGGAGGTTTCCGCTATACTGGCCGCGTTGCGATGCTCGCCGAATCGGCTCGCAAAGCAGGACTCATTTTTTAAATTATGACTGACACTACTATACAAAAAGAATCTGAAGAGGTACAAAACGACGCTGTCGTTGCAGCGCCTACTGAGGATACTGCAGTTGCGACGAGTGCAACTGCCGCAACAGGAAAAGAGCGCTCGCAATCGCAGAGAGGGCGCCGCGGTGGGGCCGGCGCAGGAGGTAGCCGCCGTGGACGCCCGTCATCTTCTCGCTCGCGTCAACCAAGGAGCGAGTTTGATCAGCACCTTATAAGCATCCGCCGAGTATCGCGCGTGGTTGCAGGAGGCCGCCGTTTTTCCTTTAGCGTATCCATTATAATCGGCAACAAAAAGGGCAGGGTAGGAGTTGGCGTAGGCAAAGCCGGCGACACGACTCTTGCAATAGACAAAGCGGTGCGCGCCGCCAAGAAACACCTCATCACAGTTCGCCTGACAAAGGAAAACACAATTGCGCACGAGGTGGCGGCAAAGTTTTGTGCATCTCGCGTGTCTCTTATGCCGGCCCCCGGCCGCGGGCTGGTTGCTGGATCTTCCGTCCGTCCTGTTTTGGAGCTTGCCGGCATCACCAACATCGTCGCCAAGATTAACTCCGGCAGTAAAAATGGTCTTAATAATGCCCGTGCCGCAGTCACCGCGCTCCAGGCGCTAAAAGCATAGTTATGCAACTTAACACTTTACAACGAGTTTCCGCTCGAACATACGAAAAAAGGGTTGGCCGCGGGGGTAAACGCGGCAAAACTTCCGGCCGCGGCACTAAAGGTCAAAAGGCCCGAGCAGGACACCGCATTATGCCGGCAATACGCGAGGTGCTTAAAAAACTTCCCAAGCGCCGCGGGTATCGTTTTAAAAGTATTCAAGACAAGCCCAACGTCGTAAACGTTGCCGTGCTCGAGAGATATTTTTCTGCGGGTGACACCATAGACATGGCGGTGCTTGCCGAGCGCGGGCTTGTGCGTAGCAATGCGCGCACGGTTAAGGTGCTTGGCGACGGTGCACTTACTAAAAAGCTTTCCATCTCCGGATGCAGTGTTTCCGCCGCCGCGCGCGCAAAAATAGAGCAGGCGGGCGGTTCCGTACAATAATATGGGTGCCTTTGCACAAAAACTAACTCTACTGCTTTCCGACTCGGCATTGCGCAACCGGCTTCTGTTTGTTGCGGGTGCTCTCGCTGTTTTTCGCGTCTTCGCGTCTATCCCCATCCCAGGCATCAACGCCTCTCAACTCCAATTGTTTCTAAGCAATAACCAATTCTTCGGGCTCCTTAATCTTTTTTCTGGAGGCGGCCTTTCCAATCTTTCCATAGTGATGCTTGGCGTTGGCCCGTACATCACCGCCTCTATAATCATGCAGCTACTGACCATGATGATACCGCGCATAAAACAGATGTATCAGGAAGAGGGCGAGGCCGGCCGCGCAAAATTTGCGCAATATTCCCGCTACCTGACACTCCCTATTGCTCTGGTGCAGGGCTCCAGCTTTTTGCTCATACTGGAGCGCCAGGGCGTCTTCCCGGCCCTTACTCCCCTGCAGTTTGGAATTAGTCTATTGGTTATAACCGCCGGCTCGATGCTACTCATGTGGATCGGTGAGCTCATATCAGAGTTTGGTCTCGGCAACGGTGTATCGGTGGTAATCTTTGCCGGCATTGTAGCGAGCTTGCCACAGACCATAAGCCAGACTCTGTTTACTTTCGACCCTACACAGATACCTTTGTATGTCGGTTTTATCGTCGCAACAGTTGCTGTTACGGCCGCAGTTGTAGCACTTACCGAGGCCGAGCGCCCGGTGCCGGTGACATACGCCAAGCGAATTCGTGGAATGAAGTTTTTTGGCGGCTCATCGACATACCTGCCGCTCCGGCTCAACCAGGCGGGCGTTATACCGATCATATTCGCGCTCTCTCTCCTTTTGATACCGCAGATGTTTGCAAGCTTTTTTGCCGCGTCGAAATACGCTTTGCTGGCCACCGTCTCCAACGCGATACTGGGTAGCTTCCAAAACCTCTTGTTTTACGGCGCACTCTATTTTATATTTGTGTTCTTCTTTACCTACTTTTACACTGCGGTTACATTCGACCCGCATCTTATTTCCGAAAACCTGCAAAAAAGCGGCGCCTTTATACCAGGTGTCCGGCCAGGAGTTTCTACATCGGAGTATCTTGGCAACATCATAACCCGCATCACCTTTGTCGGCGCGCTCTTTTTGGGGATCATTGCGGTACTACCTATTGCGATGCAGCAAATAACCGGCATACAATCGCTCACCTTGGGTGGAACAGCGCTACTCATCGTCGTTTCCGTAGTGCTTGACCTAGCGCGCCGCATTGACGCGCAAATCTCAATACGCGAGTATTAGCCACATGTCTGGCAGGTTTATTCTTGTGGTTGGCCCTTCCGGAAGTGGGAAGAGCGTGTTGCTCGACCACCTGCATTCCGTGCACCCGGAGATTATTTTTCCTGTTTCTTGCACCACTCGCGCCCGTCGTCCGGGCGAAGTGAGTGGAGAGAAGTATTATTTTGTGGATAAGGGTGAGTTTGATAAAAGGCGAGAACACAGAGACTTTTTAGAGTGGGCATCATATGGCAATAATTATTACGGTACGTTAAAGTCAGAAATTCTTCCTCCGCTTGCACAGGGCAAAACGGTAGTGCGAGAAGTCGAGGTGCAAGGAGCGCGACAGCTTATTGAAAAAATCCCACAAGAATCTTTGCGCGTTGTTTTTATAGATGCTGGTTCGTGGAACGACCTTGAGCGACGTATACGCGCCAGAGCTCCCATGAGCGATGTTGAGCTATTGGCCCGCCGCAAACGTTATGAAGATGAAAATGCTTTTAAGCCGCAAGCAGACAGCGTTGTCCAAAATGCGGATGGCAAACTAGAGGAAGCAAAAAACAGTTTTGTAAAAGCTGTGGAAGAACTTATATCAAAGTAATATACAATACGAAGCGTATGGACCAACAAACACTCATTTTCCTCGGGCCGCAGGGTAGCGGCAAAGGAACGCAGTCCAAGATTTTTGAGGATACGCTGAAGCGGATCGACCCATTGCGTGAGGTTGTCCATTTTGAGATGGGAAAAAACTTGCGCGAGCTCGCAAACAAAGAAAGCTACACCGGCAAGCTGCTTAGTGAGGTAATCTATCAAGGCGAACTGGTGCCGTTCAACATCAGTTCATGCGTCTTTTCCAACCACCTTGTTGAGCATCTAACGAGTGACTGTCACCTTATCATCGATGGCTTTCCGCGCAGTGAAGAGCAGATGCCAGTGGTTGACACTACAATGGCGTTTTACAAGCGTGTGCAGGTTACAGTGCTTTACATCGACATTCCAGACGAGGAGGGCGTAGAGCGGCTTCTTAAACGTGCGCGCTCCGATGATACTGAAAAAAATATCCGCAAGCGGTTGGCCTGGACTAGGGAGGAGTGGGGCAAGATACTGGCTAGGTTTGATGCAAACCCCATCTACAAAGTTGTTGAGATAAATGGTGTACAGAGCGTTGAGGAAGTGCATCGGGAGATTCTTTCCAAGCTCGGGTTGTCATGATAGCAAAAACACGAAAAGATATAGAAACATTGCGCGAGGCGGGGAAGCGCATGGCAGATGTTGTTAGAGAGGTGCTGGCGCAAGTGAGGCCAGAAGCGCCGTCAATGGAGTTGGAGAGCGTGGCTCGTGCGGCGACCGCGCGCGTAGGCGCGGTACCATCATATCTTGGTTTTGCCAGCGAGCATGGAGGCCCGGCATACCCAGCAGCTCTGTGCGTATCCGTCAACAAAGAAATTGCGCACAGCCCGCCAACACCGGAAAAAATACTCAAATCGGGGGACGTGGTGTCACTGGACTTTGGCCTTTCCTACAGGGGCTACTTTATGGACACGGCTTATACGTGCGCGGTAGGGGCGGTTGATGAAAGTGCAAAAAATTTGATAGACGGTACAAAGGAGGCGCTTATTGCAGCAATTGCTGCTGCGCAATGCGGTGGACACATTGGCGACATTGGCGCCGCAGTACAGGCCGTTGCGAAGAGCTACGGCTTGGGCGTGGTAAAAGACCTGCGCGGACACGGCGTTGGGGGGGCGGTGCACGAGCTCCCGAATGTACCAAACTTCGGCAAAGCTGGAACAGGTGAGGAGTTGGTAGATGGTATGGTGCTTGCGCTTGAGCCCATTTTTGCGGAAAGGTCAGGAGCGCTTGTTGACAGCGGCGACGGCTTTACTTTTGTAACAAAAGACGGTTCGCGCGCCGCGCATTTTGAGCACACTGTTTTGATAACCGCAGATGGGACGGAAATTTTGACTGCATAGCGAGTATATTGCGAAATCCTATCTTATATTGTAAAGTGCGTGCATGAAAAGTCCGAAAGAGGAGCGAACGTTCGTGATTATTAAACCAGACGGCGTGCGCAAGGGTCTGGTGGGGGAGATACTAAAGCGCTTTGAACAGCGCGACATGAAGATAGTCGCGCTAGAGATGTTTGTTGCGACGCGCAACGAGATGGACAATCACTATCCAAAAGAAGATGCGTGGGTCCGCCGCTTGGGAGAAAAGACGATGGCAACCTACGTCAAGTATGGCTACGACATCAAGCGTGACTTTGGCACCGGCGACCTTGTGCGCGTGGGCAAGGTGGTGCGAGGGTGGCTTTTGGACTATATGTCATCTGCGCCAATGGTCAAAATGGTGGTGCAGGGCGTGCATGCGGTGGACATGGTGCGCAAGATAGTGGGCCCAACGATGCCGTACCTGGCGGAGATGGGCACTATACGCGGCGACTTTTCGGCCGACTCGCCGACCAACGCCAATGCCGAGCGACGGGCTGTGTATAACCTTGTACATGCATCGGAAACCCCAGAGGAAGCAAAGCACGAAATAGAGCACTGGTTTGGTAAAAAGAGCGCTATTTTTAAATACAAGCGTTTCGGGGTTGACGAGTAGCACTTGCGCTTTATGGAGTGGGTGTATAATAAAAAAGGACTTTGGAGGCAATGTCCTTAAACATTGCATCGGGAGCTTAGAGTTATGTAGTGCCTTGGTACTATATACAGAGCACCCACCTGGCATAGCCAGGACACGCTTCCCAAGTCCTACAAAAAATTCCACACATAGGTGTGGAATTTTTTGTACAATAGAGAGATGCAATCAACACTGCAATTTTATGGCGGTACCGGTACTGTCACTGGCTCCAACTTTTTATTGCGAAGCAATCCCGACCAGAGTGGAGGGACTAAGGTCAACATCCTGGTCGACTGCGGGCTCACACAAGGCAAGCATACGGCCGAGCTCGACAACTGGGCTGCGTTTCCATATGAACCAGCTTCCGTACAATACCTTGTGGTAACACATGCGCACATAGACCACATCGGGCGCATCCCAAAACTGGTAAAGGATGGGTTTAGGGGAAAGATTATTTCAACTAAAGCAACCATGTCTCTTGTTGAGCCGCTATTGCTAGACAGTATGGAGCTCTTGGCGCACGACGCACGCAAACATGGCCGTCTGCCACTATACGACACGGGAGACATCACCAACGCAATGGGCTTGTGGGAGGGCATCGGCTACCACCAGAAAGTTGCGTTGCCGGGAAATTTTGTACTTGAGTTTTTCGATGCCGGACACATTTTAGGGTCGGCCATGGCCGTGTTTACCCGAGAGGGGAATAGCATTGCTTTTACCGGCGACCTCGGAGGCGGCAACTCGCCGCTTTTGCCGCCGGTTGAAGAGATCCCGCATGTCAACTATCTGGTTATGGAAAGCGTCTACGGAGACAGGGTGCGCAGTACCGACCAGAGCCGCCGCGACACGCTGGAGAACGTCATAGAAGACACCGCAGCGCGCAATGGGACACTACTTATCCCGGCTTTTTCAACAGAGAGAACTCAAGACCTATTGTTTGAAATCCGCACGCTTATGGTGGAGAAGCGCGTACCCTCTATGCCGGTCTATGCCGACTCGCCGCTTGCACAAAAAATTACTGCAAGCTACTTGGCACACCCGGAGTACTTTGCGCCGGCAATCCGCGCCCGGCTTGAAGATGGAGAAAACATTTTTGCTTTTCCAGAACTGCATTTTGTAGAAAGTGCCGAAGAGTCACGCGGCATACAAAGCACAAAAGGCCCTATGATAATCATCGCAGGTTCGGGGATGAGCAATGGCGGGCGCGTACATAGCCACGAAAAGAACATACTCCCCGACGAGAAATCCACACTGCTTATAGTCGGCTACCAGTCCGCGGGGAGCTTGGGGCGGCGCTTGGTGGAAGGCGACAAAAACGTACGCATTATGGGCCAACCAACCCCTGTGCGCTGTCGTGTAGAAGCAATATACGGTTACTCGGCGCACATGGACAGCCAGGAACTCTTGGAGTTTGCAAACAAAGCGATGGGTAAAATTAAAGAGGTGTTTGTGGTGATGGGGGAGCCGGCATCATCGAGCTTTTTAGCCCAACGCATCCGCGACTATCTTGGTACCAAAGCAACTGTGCCGGAGCTCGGTAGCACCGTCATCCTTAATGTGTAGTAAAATAGAAACAAATGGATCTTAAACACGAGCACTTGCGGTTAAAGTTCGGTGTTTCCGGTGCGGCTGAGACTGGCCACTGCGGCATAGATGCCTATGACAAGGGCCTTGCACTCGGGCGCGAAATTGCCAAATATGGCGCGATACTGGTAACCGGCGCTACAACAGGATTCCCCTTGTGGGCGGCTATGGGTGCCAAAGAGGCAGGCGGGTTTGTGCTTGGTTTTTCCCCCGCCTCAACCGAGAAGGAACATATAGAGACTTTTAACCTGCCGGTTGAGTACCACGACGTTATAGTCTACACCGGCTTTGGATACCCTGGCCGCGACCTTATCTTGACCCGCTCTTCAGATGCGGTGTTTTTTGGCTGCGGTCGTATTGGCACGATACACGAGTTCACTATCTCTTTCGAGGACCAAAAGCCGATAGGTATTTACGAGGCCGACTGGGGGACCGATGAGGTTATTAAATCTATTTTGCAAAATGGACATCGCGCCAACGACCGTATTGCGTTTGACACAGACCCGAAAAAGCTCGTAAAGCGCGTAGCAGACTTGGTAAACAAAGACAAGATAAACCGCGCTTCATTCCGCTTCGCTCCAACCGACGAAGCATAAACAAAAACCCCCGTGCTTAACACGGGGGTTTTTGTTACGACACCTTTTTTACCAGGCGCGCGAAACTTTCTGGGTATAGTTGTGCCAGCTCGGAGAGCATTTTACGGTTTACCTTTATATTTTTCTTGTTGAGCGTGCCGATAAACCGGCTGTAAGTGAGACTCGCGTCTATGCTGCGCAGGCCGGCATTGAGCCGCACGTTCCACAGGCGGCGAAAGTCGTTTTTCTTGTCGCGCCGGTGGGCAAATGCATACTTGCCAGCGTGCACTATGGCCTCCTTGGCCGCGCGCTCTTTTTTGGAGCGTGCAAAACGGTATCCTTTAACCTGGCTCAATACATTGCGCCGACGCTTTGCACTCGTTTTGCCTCCTTTTACTCTTGCCATATAAGTGTAGTTAGTTACGCGAAGGTGATGCTGTAGTAATATAGCGCTGTGAAACCTTCTTGGTCATCACAATGTTTTGCGAGCGACGTCGTGACATCTGGGAACCGCGCGACTCCTTTGCATTAAAGTGGTTTTGCCCGGGCTTGCGCGCGACAACCTTTCCGCGGCGCGTTATCTTTAGTCTTTTGGTAAATGATTTATTGGTTTTCATGAATTCTTATTCACCATGAGTTCGTAGAATGGTTACTGCTATTTTCCTTTCCCGACTCGCTCCAGTACTGCAGATAGCCCTTTTGGGCTTTTGGCTGGTGGCTCCGCCACCTTGTACTCGCCGGGGATGAGTTTTAAAAAGCGCTCAAGCCGCTCTTTGAGCATCCCAAACTCCATGTATTTGTACCGCCCCCAGAGAAACAGGTCGACTTTTACCCGGTGGCCTTCTGCGAGCCACGCGGCCGCTTTTTTGGCTTTGAGGTTAAGGTCATGTTCGCCGGTGCCGACCTTAACCTGGACAGACTTGGTCTCGGTTATGTGTGACTTTGCCTTTATTTCCCGGCGTTTTTTCTGCTGCTCGTACTGGAATTTACCATACTCCATTATTTTTGCAACCGGGGGCTTGGCGTTGGGCGATATCTCTATAAGGTCGAGCCCGGCCTCCTCGGCACGGCCCAGGGCCTCGCTTAAGGTGAGAAGACCAAAGTTTTCCCCTTCGGGGCCTATAACGCGCATCTCCTTGGCGCGGATCTGATGGTTAGAGCGAAAATGGTCCAAAGCAGTGTTAAAGGCACTATAGCATAAATACCTTTTTTGTACAAACAAAACAGCGCGCAAGTGGGCAACCCACTGGCGCGCTGTGTACTCCTTGAGCGGGTGGTGAGAGGCCTCATGTTTCTGGCCTATTTCTCCACGTCGGCTTTGGCTAGCGCATCGAGCGCGGCGGCGGCAAAGCGGTTGGTTACAAGGTAACCCTTCTTCCCTTTGTCCTCCTGGCCCAAGTGGAAGCGCTTGCACGCCCCTACGATAGCCTGGCTCAGCATCTTGCGGTTTGTCAGTTTAGGCGCCAGGACGGCGACGACCTGGAACACCCCCTCGAGCCGGTAGGAAAGCCCGCCGTGCTCTGGTTCATGGGTCGCCACGACCCCAATGATCTCCTTGGTCAGGTCAGCTTCTCTGGTGGTCATAACCAGTATTCTCCTCTATAGTTTGAGTTTGCTCCTTGGCCCCACCCACCATTCCTTGGTGTACCAATAAGATTCTCCCATTGCCATATACACGGCGAAGGAAAGAATCAAAGCTCCCCAATCGGGAATGGCACCGATTGCCCAGAAAAACGCGGGCAGGAAAAAGCCAAACACCACCCCCCGCAATATAAAGACCAACCGCAGCCCTTGGTAGGGAGCATCTATGTCTTGCTCTCTGAAGTGTTTGACCGCCACCCATAACCATATAAGGAAGCGGAACCTGTCGAGTAAGGTTAGCATCGCAACCTCCGATGAGATGGTACTAAATCTAATCGTACTATACTGCGCTCATGTTGAGGTTGCAACCTACAGCTAGTGACTTAAGGCCTCATCCTTATATAACTTATATAACAAGTAAATCCATAAAGATTTAACCTTGATATGGGAGATATAGGAGTCTGATTGGTTGTATAAAGTGACTTGATATATCAAGTCACTTTTCCTAACTATATTTATGTCTACATTGTGTCTGTCAGTTTGTTCAATCTGTCAGTTTGTTCAAAAACTCTTTCAACCCCCCTTACTTTTTGCTGCGAGGAAATGGAAACAGTATAAAATGACCTGGGTATTTTTTCTTTAAACGGAATAATGCGCTCTGCGCGCACTGTTTTTTGAAATTTCGCTTCTCGATCTCTTTTTCAAGTTCTGCTATGGCTTGTTCGTAGCCTGGGAACTGGTCGAGGAGCCATCGCTGCACGCGCCACACCGTGTCCTTGCCAACATGCAACCGCGCTTCTATATCCCGTTGAGAATCTCCTGCAATAAGTTTGCGTGCAATGAGAATCCTCCGGCCAAGCATGATCCTCTCGCTCTCTGTTAAAAGGTCGCGCAAAAAGAGCTTCATAGCTTTGCGGCCTCTCACAGCCCCGGCTGCAGTGTATAGTGAATCCAGAACCTCGATGCGCTGTTTTTCTGTCAGTTGTTTTGCCCGTACTTTCATACGGCGGCTAGTGTAGCACACACCACCGTCTACCGTACTAAGTGACTTGATATATCAAGTCACTTAGTTAGTGTGGAAATAGGAAGAGATGGGGAGAGGTGTGAGTGGGCTATCGTCCAAACCAGTTTTGCCGGCCAACCTTGAGCATATATCCGAGTACATTACCCAGTACAGCGACCCCCACAAGGCCGATGTACATAAGAGGAGGTACGCTAGGCGGATACCAGTAATCCCAGAGAGTAAATAAAAAAATCAGTACAAAAAAAATATAATCAACCCTTCTCCCTATTATTCCGTAAATAATTCCGCCCCAAAATACCGAAGCTAGTAAAGATGCAATTTCCCAATCAGCAAGGGTAAAGCCAAAGAAACCAGGCGGTTTTTGATAACCAAAAATATTGTGATTGAACTCATGGAATGGAAAGGCGGTAAAAATTCCCAACACGAGTACAATCACTAAAAGCAAGGTCCTTAACAGCATACTCCACGCTAATGCAGTTCGTTTTCCCGAAACCATGTTATATCTTGATTTAATAAGTCTACGGCCTCTTGCGTGTTGCTTTTGTGGTTTGCCAACTTCTCCATCCGGTCAAGTGTCTTCTCAATAGATTCATTAATACCCAGCAAAAATTTATCGGAAGATTTTTTATTTTTATCCGAACTCTGTTCCATAGTATCACGTGTTTTAAACAACTTTCCAAGCAGGTGACAGTCCTCAAGCAGGCGCGTATAGACCGACTTTTTAGTTATCCAATGGTTGCTGTATGCCTCCTTTACATCCCGCGCGCATTTTTTTGGCGTGACCTCTGTTTGTGGTGGAATATCGGCTGTTATAACCACTACGGTAGTGGTGGGCGAGAGCGCTAGCGTGTGGCCTATAACTTCCCCATGGGTAGTTGTCCCCACAACCTCGGCCTGTGTGGTGGTGGCGAGGCTTGAGTAGTTTGCAACTATTGTGTACTCTCCGCCGCCGCCTGTACCGACAGTCTCTACCTTATACTCGCCCGGCAGGGGGTTGGTGATAATTGCGTATTCGTTGTCGGTGTTAAAACCGGAGTAAAAGGCATCGGGGATCTCGCCAAACTCGGTGTTGTTTGCAAAGTCCTTTCCCAGCCGTTTGCCATCTGGGGCGACCACCTGCATGTCTATGGGGGAAAAGAGTTGCAGATAGAGAAAAGATGTCATTGGGTTATACGTCTTGCCTACTATTGTGTCCGGCGCGCGACTGTTAAACGTTTCGAATATATACCCCGAACTGCTGGAGGCAACACTGTTGTGATCGTCGCCATAAAATGTTTTGTCGGGGCCAAACATAAATTCCGAACTCTCTTGCGGCACGGTGCCGTCGCCGTCGCTAAAGAGCGTACTGATTGGCTCGCCATGTTCCCACCGCGGAGGGTTTGTAGATGTGGCCACCTCATATCCATTTTGGGTGCTTTGGCCCGTCGCAGTTACAACTGTAAGCTTTGCGCCTCCTATAGAAAAACCTCCACTCCAAGGGTCTACCGGCAGGTTGATATGTAATCTTTCCAAAAAATTGTTGGCTGGATGTCCGGTGGGGTAGCGTGGTGTAGTGGTAGCCGTGCGCAGGTAGCTATAAATTGGCATAAGCTCCTGCACGGAGAGTATCGGCTTGCCTTGTATGTAGTCGAAAATACTTGAGTAACCGTTTTTTCTTGCTTCTAGATAAAATTTAATTTGTGCTAGAGCATTGTAGACTATCTTACCGAAATCAAACTCTCCACCCTCCCACGCCTTGTACGCCAGTGGCGCGCCCGCCTGTGGAACTGCCAAGAGCACCAACTGGTCGATATCGCGCCTGTAGTTGCTGTTTGCGATATAGTATTCGACAGCCAACCCGCCCATCGAGTGCGCGACAACATCAACCTTGCCGCACTCGCAGGCAGTTTTTATCTCCTGTATCTTCTGCCCGAGCTGGTAGGCGGTGTCTATGTTGGTTTGCTCCCAGTCGTATGGGAATGGAAATAGTGTCTGGCCATCAACATAACCATTGGCCCGCAGGGTGTCGAGCAGGTTGTCGTATGTATGGAGCACCGGGTCCATGAGCCACTCCCCGTCCTTTTTCCACGATCCCAAAATCCCCGGCACAACCACTACGGGTTCAAAGTCTTCTGTGGGCTTGGGCCCCCACTGCCACGGCAGGATGTAGAAGTTTTGCCCTAAAACTACACCGGCTGGTATGGTAGATGTAACACCAACCAGGTAGTCGATAAGCGGAGTCGGCACCTGGTCGAGAGAAACGTCGTATATAACCGCAAAGTACTTGTCGTCAACCTCTGGGGTGCCAAACACGTTGGGGTACTGCGACACAAGCGTGGTTTGCACATTGACCCAGTCTCCACCCACAATACTGGCCCCCACGCCCGGCACACCTTTGAGCAACAGGACCTGCTTTGTCCAGGATAGGGTAGCGGGCACATAGTATGTGCACAGCCCGTTTTGTACTATGTAGTGCTTGTTTGGCTCGAATGATGATGTATACGGCAGGCAGTAAAAGCCAAATGATTTGGCAAAATAAGGGTCTGAAGATTGGTTGATTATGTTGGCGCT
>Ga0209542_10005501_pt1 | contig 25228 bp, 30 predicted proteins | sample RifCSPhighO2_01_FD_184028 | JGI IMG/M metagenome (GOLD analysis project Ga0209542, IMG submission 184028) | Soil microbial communities from Rifle, Colorado - Rifle CSP2_plank highO2_0.1 (SPAdes) (version 2) | ecosystem: Environmental > Terrestrial > Deep subsurface > Rock core/Sediment ...
GAGGATTTTTCTTTTTTTAGTGTGTCTTTACAGTTTGGCTAGAACCTATTTTATCCGAAATTCCTGAAAACTGACAGGAAGCCGCGCTACGCGCGGCACAAACGATTCTGAACGCTCGGGCGGGCAAAAAGAAAGGGGGTTGGGGGGAATGAATTTTTGCCCGCACTCGCTTTCCGCCGCCGCCATTCAGATTTCGCTTCGCGAAATACGCCGCATGAAATTCAGAAATGATTTTGCTCTCCAAATACATATGTATCACTATAATACAACATTTACCGATAATGCAACAAGTGATAAAATGTGAATAACTTATATGGTTCAAATTTCAGCAAAACTTGGGCAAAATCTCAAGCGCATAAGAACAAAAAAGAAAATGTCGCAAGGGGATATTGCGCGGAATTTAGAAGTCCACCGCGCTTATATTAGCGGCATAGAGAATGGCAAACGAAATCCGACCCTTGCGACAATTCAAAAATTAGCTGATGCGCTTGAAGTATCTGCTGATGAATTATTGAAATAATATGAACAGTTTTTTATCAAAAATATATAGTTTCAAATTCTTTGATGATCTGGTTTTTATCTACCCGCTGTATGCGGTTATGTTTATTGATTATGGACTTAACGGTCTGCAAATTTCAATAATTCTCGCAGTTTGGTCTATTACCGCTTTTATTTTGGAAGTTCCTTCTGGCGTTATAGCCGATAAATATTCTCGCAAACATATTTTATTTTTCGCACAGATTGCGAGAATTATCGGCTACACCTGTTGGCTTGTTTTTCCCAATTTCTACGGTTTTCTTATCGGTTTTATTTTTTGGGGAATCAAAAGTGCCTTTACCTCCGGCACTTTTGAGGCACTGGTATTCGATGAGTTAAAACAAGCCAACAAAGATAGCGAATACACAAAGGTTATTGGGCGGGCAAAAAGCCTTGCTTTTGTCGCTATACTTCTCGCTTCGCTCGGAGCGTCCATTGCTATACATTTTGGTTATTCTTTTGTTCTCGCCATAAGTCTTATTTCTCTTGTTGTTTCGAGTATTTCCATAATCATTTTGCCGAAGGCAAAACGATTTGAATCAACGCACGAAAAAGAATACTTTTCTCGTATAAAGCAAGGATTTTCTGACTCGGTGAAAAATCCTTTGATTTTCAAACTAATAATCTTTATTTCAATCGCCCTTGCGCTTGGAGGAGCAATTGATGAATATTGGTCAATTTTCGGTGAACAAGTCGGACTAGCAAAATATGCAATTGCGATTTTCATTGGCGCAAGTAGCGCCATACAAGCAATCGCTAGTGCGATTGCTTACAGATTCAGCAATTTTTCAAATAGAACTTTCTACGTTGTTTTTATTTTGAACGGAATACTTTTACTTACTGCTTCTCTCATTTTCAAACCCGCGACCGTTCTGCTTTTGCTGGTATTTAGTTTCCTTTTCAAAATCATTGATGTTGTTTTCGAGGGAAAAATTCAGAATGTCATTCCGACAGCGCAACGCGCTACAATTTCTTCTGTCAAAGGATTTTTCACCGAGATCGGTGTTACCGCTATCTATTTTGGAGTTGGCTCGCTGGCAAGTTTATATTCCTATCAAAAAAGCTTTCTGCTGTTTTCGTGGCTAACGATTTTTGTGGGAGTTGTATATTTCTTATTTTCATTTAGGAATAAACTTGCCAGTAAGGAACAAAATCAGATATGATTTTGTTACATTTCTTTTTGGCGGCGTGCCAGTTTCACTGGCCTGAATGGCGGCGGCGGAAAGCGAGTGCGGGCAAAAATTCATTCCCCCCAACCCCCTTTCTTTTTGCCCGCCCGAGCGTTCAGAATCGTTTGTGCCGCGCGTAGCGCGGCTTCCTGTCAGTTTTCAGGAATTTCGGATAAAATAGGTTCTAGCCAAACTGTAAAGACACACTAAAAAAAGAAAAATCCTCGCAACAGAGCGAGATTTTTTTATTGATAAAAGTTATCCACAGTTTTTCATTTTTTGGCCTAAAAACGGCTATTTGATTTTTAAAATCCAAAGCAGTAAAATGTAAATTACAAAATCAATAATTTGAAATTTACAATTTGAAATTTGAAATCAATTTAAAATGTTTTAATTTGAAATCATCTAAACTCGACGTTACGTTTTCAAATTTAGACATTGAAACATTTAGCATTGAATTCAAATTGTAAATTTCAAATTTCAAATTTAAAACTATGGAACTCACCATCACCAAGCGCGACGGCAGTAAAGTGTTATTTAACGCAGATAAAATTAATCGTTCCATTGAGCGTGCCGCTTTTGGCATGATTGACCCGGTTGCCAAGGTTACCCAAGTGGCCACCGATACTAAGGTTACACTCTATGATGGTATTACCACTGAAGAATTAGATCAGGCAACCATTAACGCCGCTGTCCAAAATATCAAAGAAGACGTTGACTATGATAAAATTGCCACACGGTTATTATTAAAAACGGTTTACAAGCATGTATTAGGACACTACGAAACCGACCAGGAGCTGCAAAAACTCCACAAAGAACATTTTGCCGATTATATAAAAAAGGGCGTACAAGATGGCATTTTAGACCCCCGCATGGAAAAAAACTTTGACTTAGATAAATTGTCTAATTTTTTAGATATTCAGCGGGACGAATTATTTATCTACGCCGGCCTGGATGGCTTGCTTAACCGATACTCTATTAAAAACAAACAACAAAAACCGTTTGAGACGCCCCAGTATTTGTTTATGCGAGTAGCCATGGGAAATTCCTATAACGAAAAAGAACCTACGGAATGGGCCATCAAGTTCTACGAAAAAATGTCCCGTCACGAATACATCGCCGGCGGTTCCACCAACATTAACGCCGGGGTGCCAAACCCCGCCCTTTCCAATTGTTTTTTACTGGAAATCCACGACGACATGACGCATATCTCAAAATCGGTCGCTGACGTCATGTTGCTTTCAAAGGCATCGGGCGGATTGGGTGCTTCTATCACCAAACTGCGTGCTACCGGTTCTCCCCTTTCCAGCAACAACACTACTTCTTCGGGCCCTACTCCATTTGCTAAAATTATTGATACGGCCATCCGCGCTATTCAACGGGGCGGCAAGAAAAAAGGCGCCCTGTGTTTTTACATGGAAAATTGGCATTATGATTTTCCTGATTTTATCAATTGGAAACAAAGTGCCGGAGATGATTACTTAAGAATGCGAACGGCCGACACTGCCGTATTTATTTCCGATGAATTTATGAAACGAGTTGAGCAAAAACAGGACTGGTACATGTTTGACCCAAAAGAGGCCCCCGACTTAAACGAATTGTACGGAAAGGCATTTTCACAGCGCTATCAAGAGTACATAAAAATGGCCGATGAGGGAAAATTACGCATGTTTAAAAAGGTGCCATCCACTGAACAGTACCGGGCAATCCTGGTGGCACTGCAAACTACTTCACACCCCTGGCTGGTTTGGAAAGACTCCATTAATTTGCGGGCCCTTAACAACAATACCGGCACCATTCACATGTCAAACCTGTGCACTGAAATTTGCCTGCCCCAAGATAAAGATAATATTGCCGTGTGCAACTTGGCGTCTATTAATATTGCCGCCCACTTAAAGAAAAAACAGATCGACTGGCAAAAATTGGAAGAATCGGCGCGTTTGGCCGTGCGACAACTGGATAACTTAATTGACATTAATGTATTGCCGGTGCCGGAAGCTATAAAGTCAGATAAAGAAAACCGCGCTATCGGTTTGGGTGTTATGGGTTTTTCTGATGCCATTGAACAATTAGGAATCCCCTACGACTCGCCGCACGCCTACGACTTTACCGATAAAATCTTTGAATTTATCAGTTACATGGCTATTGATGAATCAGCCAATTTGGCAACGGAACGCGGAAGCTACAAAAATTTTCCGGGTAGCGAATGGTCAAAAGGAATGGTGCCGATAGATACCATGGAGAAACTAGAAATAGAACGCGGCGTACCACTGGATGTTGATAAAAAATCAAAGCAAAACTGGCTTGACTGGGATTCGTTGCGCACTAAAGTAAAAAATGGCATGAGAAACGCTACCTTAATGGCGGTTGCCCCAAACGCTAACATTGGCTTAGTGGCGGGCACCACTCCCGGAATTGACCCGCGGTTTGCCCAGGTTTTTTCTCGTAATAAAATTTCCGGTAAATATTTAGATATTAACCATAATCTGGTCACTGAACTAAAAAACATGAACTTGTGGGATATGGTAAAGGGAGAAATTATTGAACTGCAGGGGGATATTTCTTCTATTGCCGAAATTCCAAGCCACATCCGCGATATTTACAAAACTTCCTTTAGCGTCTCACCCTACGCCTTTATTGAAGTAGCTGCCCGGGCTCAAAAATGGGTTGATCAGGCACTGAGCCGCAACATGTATTTGGACGACCGCGATATTGATAAAACCATGGACATTTACTTTTCCGCATGGCGAAAGGGAGTTAAATCAACGTATTACCTACACATGAAGCCTCGTCACACGGCCGAACAAAGCACCGTGGCGGTAAATAAATCGGTAAAATTGGGAAAGACGGGGTTTGCATCTGTCTTTAAGACCCAAGCGCAGACTAACGCAGATCAAGCACGGATTAGCGCGCCTCCCGTTGTCATTCCCGCAGAAGCGGGAATCCAGAACGAACCCACCCAGCAACCCGAAATTATAGAAAAAAAGGCATTTACACTACCCATAGAACCTGCCTCCACTGGAAGCTTCGGCCTGCTTCGCCATAGCTCCAGCGAAGCGAACGAGGCAAAGCCAATAAAAATCGTCGTGGAGCCCCTAAAACAGGTCTCTGAACCAATCTTTGCTAAAGTCCAAACCGAACTGCCCCCCGCCCACAAAGAAGGTCAACATTTCCAAACCAAAATCATTGACGGAAAAACGTACCGAATCCATATGCCAACCGATCCACAGGAACAATTTTTATGTGATGGTTGCCAATAGACCTGTCCCTAAATAAGGATTCGTACGAAAATTGAAGATTTTGGATCAGAAATTTGATAGAATTTTTCGGCTTGCCTAGAGGGCCCGGAGATGGGGAAATTTGTTGCTACAAATTTACCCACATCTTGACCGAAAAATTATAATTTGCTAAGCGAGAGAGAAAAAGAAGAATAGCAATTATTCTTTTTCGAACGAGCGACAAATTATACTAGGTATAGCGAATTTCTGGCCAAAATATGCAATTTGCAGTAAATCCTTATTTTAGGGACAGGTCTAATAATTGATTTAAAATATGAATGAATCGCATTCAGAAAATTCGTCACAGCAAAATGAGGCAACCCCCACCGAAGATGAACTGATTACTGCCTTAGAGCAGGAACTTTCCAATATGGCTGAAAGAAGGCCAGAAAGAAGGGAGAAAGGAGACCCTAAATACCGAATACTCCAGGATTTAATTAATCAAGCTAAAGAAGAAGGTTTTAGAAATGCCTATAACAGTTTAGAAAATTATCAAAAACATGTCATTATTAGTCGCCTGGAAAATCAGGAATTTAGTCATCGGGTAAATTATACCGACGAGGGTCATATTAGGTCTCCAATTCCTTATAATTTTATTAAAGGCCTTTCAGAGGAACTTTATGGCAATACAGAAGGTCATGTCGATGTTGATAAGAAAGGTGAGTTAGAAAAAAAAATTCAAGAGGTTTATAAACAAGAGGGTTATCACCAATAAAAAACCATGCCAATACTCGGAAAAGCTTCGCCAAGCGATATGAATCTTCACCCCACACGCTACCATGAAGTTTGACTTTAATAACAGAAAAAAGTAAATTGAAGCCATGCCAAAAGAAATACAACAAATAACAAAAAAAGACATTCAGAATAAAATAGCACAACCTGGGGATAGAGTGTTTGCAAGTTTAGACAGAATGGAAAAAAATATATGCGGGAAACTTGATGCACTTATCTTAAAATGTGAAAATTTCTTAAAAAGGCCACCAGTAAAATATAAATACTAAATTCATGAAAAATAAAAAAATCACCATCGATCAACTAGCTAGGATGATGCAGAAAGGATTTCTTGGAGTGGATAAAAGATTTGATGAAACAGATGCAAAAATTCATAGGATTGAAGCGAGCATTCAAGCAATCGATTTAAAATTCAGTCAGAAAATAGATGCGCTAACTACGACGCTTGATAAATTCCTAAAGAGAATGACCGATATGGAAGAAGAATTTACTATAATGAAAAATGACCTTAAGAAAATGAAAAAAGTAATACGAGAAAAATTAGGGGTGGATTTAATTTAACCGCCCGAATAATGCCACCTTCCTGTAGGAAAATTTCACGTGCGATACGGACATCACATCCAGAAACCGCACTAAAGTCGCCGGCGGTTTGGCAATCTTGGGCGGCTTGGAACAAAAAATATGCGAGGCGTAGCCGAAGCTACGGCGAACATATTTTTTGTGAAAACTGCCCAAGATTGGCAAATCCGGCAAGACTTGGAGTGCGGTTTCTGGATATGATGTCCATAGGTGCCAGTAGAGTATAAATTAAATTTATAATATGCCAAGAAATATTGAATCGCAACCAAATCCCGACGAAGAGCCCAAAGATTTAGAAAACTTTTCATATGCCCTTGAATTATTGCATCTTTCCCCAAGCATGAGTGCCAGGGGGTTTCTTAATCACATAAATGCCGATATTACTGAGAGATTAGAATTGGCATCAAAGAAAAACCCATCCGCCGAAAAAAGATTGAATCTAATTACGTACATCCAATCCATTTTAGGACAAGAACAATTGCGACTAAGCGAAATGGCGGAATCAGATCCAGAAAGAGCGAAAAATATAATAGATGTAAGACTACGAAATGTTGGATTTAAATCTCATATGGAAGAGTTAAAGGAAAAAGGAGAATTTAAAACATTTTAAATTCGGTCATTTCAAATTGACTTCAAATTGTAAATGCACTTGCGAGGAATAATTGCGATTACAGCAGATTTCAAATTCACAATGCCAATACTCGGAAAAGCTTCGCCAAGCGATATGAATCTTCACCCCACACGCTACCAGTAAAAAATTGACTTTCTTAATAAAAAATCATACATTTAACCCATGACACGACAATTTACGGCAATAGACCTGTTGCGTATTAAGGATTTACTGCAAATTGCATATTTTGGCCATAAATTCGCTATACCTAGTATAATTTGTCGCTCGTTCGAAAAAGAATAATTGCTATTCTTCTTTTTCTCTCTCGCTTAGCAAATTATAATTTTTCGGTCAAGATGTGGGTAAATTTGTAGCAACAAATTTCCCCATCTCCGGGCCTGGAGGCAAGCCGAAAAATTCTATCAAATTTCTGATCCAAAATCTTCAATTTTCGCGACAATCCTTAATACGCAACAGGTCTAATATATAAAAGTATGAAAAAAGCATTGGTCGCTAAAATTAAAAATAAAAAACTCCCCATCATTATTGAAAAAGATGAGGACGGTTTTTATGTAGTGGAATGCCCCGTTTTTAGCGACTGTTTTACCCAAGGCAAAACCATTGACGAAGCCCTAATAAACATACGGGAAGTCATTGAACTTTGCCTAGAAGAAAAGGAAAACCAAGAGACATTAGAATCATATAATCCTCAAGAATTAAGCTTACATAGTATTAGCATTTAGAACTAACCTTCATATTTGTGGCAAAATTACCCTCGGTTTCAGGAAAAATAGCGATACAAGCTTTTGCGAAAATTGGCTATAATGTTGTAAGACAAAAAGGAAGCCATATTATGGAACAAACATTATAAAACCGGCACTCCAATTCTGGCCGGATTTGCCAATCTTGGCCATCTTTCCCAAGAAATTTGCTCACGGTAGCTTCAGCTACCGCTCACAAATTTCTTGCTCCAAGATAGCCAATATTGCCAAACCGCCGGCGACTTTAGTGCGGTTTCATAATGTTTGTTCCATAGGTTCGCACGATGAGGTTTATTAACTTTAGTAACTGACCCCACTACCCCTCCATTTCTTTCAAGAAATTTTATAATTAATACGATTCCCTGCATTAAAAACGCAAAGGTCAAAATACAAATTACAATTAAAAATTAAAGATTACTTCAGAAAAAACAATGAAGTAAAAAATAATATGACAAACAAAGTAGAATTAGGCGGCTCTGGGGAAAAACCTAAATTCAATCCCTCAAAAGAACTAAAAAACATTAAGGATATTGAAAAAATAGTCGATTGGTTTAAAGAGGAATTTGATAGAGGCACCGATGAATTATACATGTCTGGTTTTGAATATTTAATGGAAAGCATGGTAAGATACGTTGCAGAAATGAGAGGTTTAGACCCAATGAGCATTGACGTTGAAAACCACGAAGATGATAGTAGTAATCAACTTTGTTTTGGACACATTGATCTTATGGGCCATGAAGTTTTACGTTACACATCCCCCGAGCACGGACAAGGAATAATAAATAGTGAATGGAATGATGAAAATCTTAAAAAAGTGCTTCGTGATTTTGAACAGGATAAATAATTTAAAAAAATAAAACTATGATCTTAGGCAAAGCATCCTGGGCTACAATACTGCACCCCACTCTGCCAGGAGATATGAATCTTCACCTCATGCGCTATTGATAGGGAAAAATAAGTTTGACTTTCATAGCGAACAAAAGTAGATTTAGACCATGACTACCAAACAAATACAAAAAATTGAAAAAATGGCAAGTGAAAGCTTGAAATATGTCAACCAAGCCATAAAAAAGAGCGAAGAACTTCAGGCCGTTTTGAGTTTAATGGAATATAAGATGGGCAAAAAAAATGAGTATTCGTCAGTTAATAGTATTTTTAAGAAAATTAAAACACCAGCATAATTGAACATGATGAGGATTTTTACAACTCCCAGGTTTGAAAAACGCTTGCATACTTTTATTAAACTTCGTCCTGATCTTTCAAAAATGATACAGCAAAGAATGAAAGAAATTGCTCATAATCCCTTTTCGGTAAATCTTAAAACCCATAAACTATCAGGTTATTTAAAGGACTGTTTTGCATCAAAAATAAATTATGGGCATAGGATTATTTTTACCGTAAATGGTGATGAATTGTGTTTCATTGATATAGGTTCGCACGATGAGGTTTATTAAAAAATGGTAGCTAATTGACCCCATTCCTTCAAAAATTGTAATTTCTAATTTTCAATTTCTAAATAATTTTAAAAATTACTTCTGAAAAAATAAAGAAGTAAGAAAAAATATGAAAGAATCGCTGCCATCAAAAGAACACGAACCAATTGAATTGGATGTTACCGATATTGCACGATCAACCGGACTTGTAGATGAACTCCTCAATTCAGATGCAATACGTTTGACATAGGATAGTGGTTTTGATGATGCTCAGTTTGTAGATTTTAAAAAAGGTGCTAAAAAAGTGACCCTCTATTTAGATGATGAAGACCATCAATTAAATGTAGAATATTATCTTGAGGGAAGTTCGGCTGCCAGAACAACATCTTTTGCACTTGATAGAGAATATCGGTTCAATAATAAAGAATTGGATCCAGAAATCAGCGAAAAATTTACAGTAGCCCTCAAGGAAAAAATCGAAGGAAAATAATTAAACATAAACCCATGCCAATACTTGGAAAAGCATCACCCGAAGACGTTAATCTTCACCCTATTCGCTACCAATGGGCGTATGACCTGTACCAGCAGGCGGTGCGCAACACCTGGTTTCCCCACGAAATTGCGCTAAAGGAGGACTTGGAGGACTGGAATAAAATGACCGAAGACGAACGCCACGCGGTAAAATTTACCATGGCTTTTTTCAACCCAGCGGAATTAATCGTCAACCGCGTATTGGCGCTGGGCGTGTATCCGTACCTAAAGTCCCCTGAGTGCCATCTGTATTTGGCAAAACAAATGTGGGAGGAAGCAAACCACTGCGTGGCCTTTGAATATGTCCTTGAAACGTTCCCCTTTGACCGGGAAAAAATATTTAGCGTGCATCTTGAAACCCCTTCCATGCAGGAAAAAGAAAAATACGTGATGACCTATTTAAAACGCATGACCGAAGAAAAACTGGACATTGAAACCGTGGAAGGCAAAAAGGATTTTATCAGAAACATGGTGGCTTACAACATTGTCATGGAAGGCATTTGGTTTTACAGCGGGTTTATGGTAGCACTGTCATTTAGGCAACGAAACCAATTGCGGAATTTCGGCTCCATGATTGACTGGGTCTTGCGCGACGAGTCGCTTCACTTAAAATTTGGCATCCAGTTAATACAAACCGTTTTGGAAGAAAATAGCGAATTATTGACCGAAGAATTTGCCAATGAAATAAAGTCCATTATTGTCCAAGGGGTAAATATTGAAAATGCGTATAATAAGGACTTATTCCCCAATGGGATTTTGGGCCTAAATGCTGATTATGTAAATCAATACGTGCAGTATGTGGCCGACCGGCGCTTGACTGAATTGGGTCTGCCAAAAGAATACAATGTAACGAATCCCGCTAAATGGATGAGCACGGCCACCGATGTGCTGGAGCTGGTAAATTTCTTTGAACAGCAAAATACTAAGTATGAAGTGGACTCGGGACATACGAAGAAGAACAATTGACATTTGACCATTAATATTTGACTAAACGGCACGCCCTCGGGCACGCCGTTTAGTTTGAAAGAGTGAAAGTTGACTTAAGCCCTTGCGTCTATTATGATGAATACATGAAAAAAGTAGTACTACAATTTAATATTCCGGTGTCCATTTTACGTGAAGGCAAAAAGTATGTGGCTTATACGCCTGCTCTAGATTTGTCTACTTCGGGCGACACTTTTGACCAAGTAAAACATCGATTTGAAGAAATTGTAGATATCTTTTTTGAGGAAATATTGAAAAAAGGAACTATAGAAGAAGTGCTAACGGAATTAGGTTGGCAAAAAAACCATGCCACATGGGTTCCCCCGGTCGTGGTTTCTCAAGAATTCCAAACTATTCAAGTTTCATATTAATATGAGTGGCCTTACTCCTATCCATTGGAAAAAATTTGAAAAATTCGTTTTATTTCTTGGCTGTACATTTGGACGGGAGAAAGGTGACCATAGGATTTATGAAAGACAAGATTTGAAAAGGCCGGTGGTATTCCCCCGCGATACGCAAATACCCATATTTATCATCAGAAATAATTTACGGCTTCTTGGAATTAGTGTGCAAGAATATCTTGAAATTTTAAAAAGAATATAATATTTTTTAATTCACATCATTAGACCTGTCCCTAAATAAGATTTGTTACGAAAATTACAGATTTTGAGCTAAAAATTTGATAGAATTTTTCGGCTTGCCCATAGGCCCGCCGAAAAATTATTGCAAATTTTCAGCCAAAATATGGAATTTGCAGTAAAATCTTATTTAGGGACAGGTCTATTAATCCCGCCAAATGGATGAGCAGCGCAACAGTTGGCAAACTTCTTCGAACAGCAAAATACTAAGTACGAAGTGGACTCGGGACACACCAAAAAGCCGCAAATATAACAAATTAACAAAAAGTATGGTAGAAAATCATGAAGAACAACTAAAAGACGAACCAGAAGACGCACCAGAAGAGGGGTCAGTCCTAAAATTCCCAACATCGAAAGAGAACATTATAGAATCTAACCCACCCGCAGAAACAAAACAAATAGGAAAAGATGAGAAAAATGATAATATTCTGCGAGCTGACTTTTCAAAGAAAAAAGGTAAAAGTAAAGGAGTTACACCACCTAAAAAACCCGTATCATCTGTTATGAGGGATTTAGCACTTCACTTATTAGCTACTCCCGAAGACGTTAAAGAAACAGAGTGGAAGAGTGCTATTAAGAAAGCACGAGACGAAATAGTGCCATTCTTAGAATCCCTAAAAGGTATTGTATCTAAAAAAGTCTATCACGATAGCTTCGCTACTATTTCGAAATTTTCTAATCAAGCCCTTATGGAAGCGGTTTTAAATTCAAATGAAACTGATTGGAGGGCGAAACCAGCATATTACAGCGCATTATCTGAAGAAACATTCCTTAGAGTTCGAAATACAAATGCATAAAATAGCCCCCAACCGAAAGGTTTAGGGCTTTTTTATTTGCCTTTTTTTGGTAACATAAAAGACCTGTCCCTAAATAAGATTAACAAGCGAAATGAAGCAGTTTTGAGCTAAAAACCAGAAAAACAAGGAGGTTTGCCCAGGGGCAAGCCGACGAGTTTTTATGGTTTTGCAGCCAAAACTGCAAATTGTAGCGTAAATCCTTATTTAGGGACAGGTCTAATGCATGATAAATTTAGAAACCCCCATTGAAGACGTGCCAAACATCGGTCTGGCTTATTACAAAAAACTCAAAAAACTTGGCATTAAAACAATCCAAGATTTGCTTTTTTATTTTCCCGTGCGATACGAGGACTTTTCCAATATTATCCCAATTAACCAGATAAAAGTTGGCCAAATCTCTTGCGTACAAGGCCGCATTTTGCATATAGAAAATACCCAGACCTATAAAAAATGGATGATTATTACCGAGGCAGAAATTGAAGACGAAACAGGAACTATAAAGGCCCTGTGGTTTAACCAGCCATTTTTAACAAAATCCCTGCGTCAAGATGATTTTGTATGCATGGCCGGAAAAGTAAGTTTAAGTAAAAAGGGGGTGTATTTAAATAATCCGGCCTTTGAAAAAATTAGCGAAATTTCAGAAAACGATGATTTGACCCACACCGGCCGCATTATTCCGGTGTATTCCGAAACAAAAGGAGTCACCAGTAAATGGCTGCGATACATTATAAAGCCCTTGCTGGAATATTTTTATGATAAAATGCCCGAAATGTTACCACCAGAAATTTTAAAAAAATATAAGTTTCTGCCCCTCAAAGAAGCTATTTGTAACATTCATTTTCCCGAATCATTTGAACATGCGGATGCGGCCAAAGCCAGGTTTAGTTTTGAAAATTTGTTCTTACTTCAGCTTTCTATGTTGCGTGAAAGGGCAAAATTGATGCAAAAAACAGCATTTACCTGCCCTATGGACGCCGCACTTATGAAAAAATTTACCGAATCACTGCCGTTTCAATTAACCGATTCGCAACGCCAGTGTGCGTTTCAAATTTTAAAGGACATAGAAAAACCAGTGCCTATGTCACGACTTTTAGAAGGCGATGTAGGGTCGGGAAAAACGGTGGTGGCCACCATGGCAGCGTTAAATGTGATTAAGGGCGGCTATCCCGCCTTCGCTAAAGCTTCGACGGGCAAGCAGGTGGCGTTTATGGCTCCAACCGAAATTTTAGCCAGCCAGCATTTTAAGGGCATATCAAAGATGCTGGAAAAATTTAATATCAATGTGGGATATTTAACAGGAAAAGAAAGCTTTGTGTATAAAAACGGTAAAATTACGGAAATGAAAAAGAAGGACCTACTGCTTGAATTAGAGTTTAGCCAGATCAACATACTTATTGGTACGCATTCTTTAATCCAAAAAACCGTAAAATTTTCGAAGTTAGCGTTAGTAATAATTGACGAACAGCATAGGTTTGGGGTTAGCCAACGAGCAGAACTTACTAAAAATAGCAAACTAGTCCCCCATCTCTTGAGTATGACCGCTACCCCAATTCCAAGAACCCTAGCGTTAACCGTGTATGGGGATTTAGATCTCTCTCTTATTAAAGAAATGCCTAAAAACCGAAAAAAAATCAAAACTATTATCGTTAATCCAGAAGAAAGAAAAAGTGCCTATGATTTTATCCATAAAGAAGTCAAAGATGGCAAGGGGGTCTTTGTAATTTGCCCTAAAATTGGCAAAGAGGAGGGTGAAAACGATTCCGCCCCTATCAGTGGTTCATTTACCCCCAAAAACTATAATACGTCGCTCCTTGGGGCATTGGAAACAAAAACCGTCAAACAAGAATACGAAAAGCTTTCCAAAGAAGTTTTTCCGGATTTGCGCATTACCATGTTGCATGGAAAAATGAAAACCGAAGAAAAGCAGCGAGTCATGCTGGACTTTAAAAAAGGGGAAATAGATATTTTAATTTCCACGTCGGTGGTGGAAGTGGGGGTAGATGTGCCACGGGCAACGGTAATGATGATTGAGGGGGCCGAGCGGTTTGGCCTGGCCCAGTTACACCAATTCCGCGGTCGCGTGGGAAGAAACGATATGCAAAGTTATTGTTTTTTATTTACCACCGATCCCAGCCAATTAAATAGAAAACGCCTAAAGGCGTTGGTTGATTCCGATAACGGCTTTGAATTAGCACAAAAAGATCTGGAGATTCGCGGGCCCGGGCAACTGTACGGCGCCGAACAATCAGGGCTCCCCGACGTAGCCATGGAAGGCATGTTAAATATATTTTTAGTAGAAAAGACCCGGGCGGCCGCAAAAGAAATAATAGAAAAAGACCCAGAATTAAAAAATTATCCGATACTTCTTGAGCAAGTAAAAAACTTTAAACAGAGAATACATTTCGAGTAATGTTGCCACAAGCCACCAAAATTCTCAAACTATCATAGAAACTTAAAAGACCCCCTACAGAGTCTTTTAAATACTAAGCATTCCCCGCGGCTTGCCGCCGGGTGTCCACTTAGGAAGGCATCGGAAACCTTAGGTTTCTGGTTATAACCCTTCCTTGCACGGATACCCTGTGGACTTGCCCTAGGGTCGCTTCATTTAATGCTATATTTTATCCATCTCTTCCTGAAAGTGACGGATATTTTTATCCATATCCCTCCCCTGATCTTCATATAGTTCCGCTAAACTCTCATCTCTATCCGCCCGCACTCTTGCCACCTTCCTTTGAAAAATTTCGTCTAGTTTCCGCAGGTCTTCATCATTGTATCCATCTTTTGATTGCTCATCCCTCAATTTTTCCTGAAGATTATTGTATCTTTCGTTAAATGTATTGTATATTTCTACTTCTTTCTTTGAAGCTCCCTCTTTCGGGCCCCCGAATAAATAATGATATTGTTCCGCCTCTGCAAGATCTTCTGGACTACGCAGCACATCAGGATCAAGACCAAGATCTTTGGGTGAATACTCAGGATTTTTTTCTGGCATAATATTAGTATTTTTAAATTTTAATATTAAAAACAAGAATTGCGTCGACCAAATAGCATGACTTCATTTTACCCCCCCCCGACGTAAAGTCAACCGCGCCTTTTTTCCGTCACCCAAAAACCCATATACCTTCCCAGCATCAAGCGCACTTGGGCGTCCAGGGCGGGAAAAGCGCCAAACACAATCAGGGTTACCGGCAAAAACACCCACTGCAAAAAAACCCCTGCTTTTTTAAGGCGGCTCATTCCCTTTGGCAGTGGAGGCAGAAGCATCATGCTCAGTACCGCCGAAACCACCATGCCAAGCAGAGAAATCGTCATAATGCGGCCGGTTAAAATGGGTAAATTAAATGACAGAACTGTTATATTAAAGCTCCCCCCTCCCACCAAAATGGGCAACCAGCCAAGGGCAAAAAGCAGCAAAGAAGCCGTTGCCCACGACCAATAGCCATCAAGCAAAGTGTATATATGAGACACTTTTTGCGTCCATGGAATTTTTTTATTATTCAAAAACCCGAACATAATATACGGAATTTCCGCGCAACCCCAGGCCCACCTATTTTGCTGTTTATATTGGTTAATAGCTGTCTTAAATATATTAATTGACTCAACTACGTCCATGGAAACCAAATAATAAATAGGCACCACACGGTAATCGCCATCATAGTACAAATACGCACGCCAAAAAATTCGGGAATCGTCACACACCACATTTGCCGGATACCCCACCTCGAAAAAAACGGGTCCGGGAATAGTATGAGAAGAATAGGTGGTCAATTTTTCAGAACGCTCCTGCTGGATCATCTGCCAAAAGGTATTAGACGTGGACACCATACGCGCAAAAAAGGTGGCGCGCCAAATATTATTATTATACACGGGAATTGGCTGGTAGCTGGCCCGATCCGGATTTTTTTCAGTAAGATAGTGCCAGGTGACACAGGAAAAATATTGCGCATACACTTTGGTATCAATATCAAAACTGGAAACCAACACATTATCGTAGGGAATTTTTAATGCATCAATGACTTTTTTAACTTCCCTGCCGGCACATGCCACGTTAGACCCTTTTCCCGCAATTTCTCCGGGAATATTGCTTGGATGCTCAACCGTTAAAAATGCAAAGAATTTTCCAGCATACTCTTTTTCTATAGCGCGGCTTATATGCTGGTAATATTGGCCAGCCCGCTCTTCGGTGGCCAAGACCACGATTAATTTTTCCCTAGGGTAATCACAATCAACCAAAGAATCCAGCGCCTCTTTGATAATTTTTTCACCTTCTTTATAGGTGGGCAATATGATCACGTGGTAAACATCTTTCCAGTTTTTTCCTTTTACTTTTTTCAGTTTATCCATCCAATCAATTTTCAAATAACGCTTTACTTTAAAGTAACCTGTAATTTGGTGCAAGGAGAAATAAAAAATTCTGAACAAATAATAAAAACAAAAACAAATAACAAAAATGGCCACCCAGCCAGGAATTAGCCACGAAAAAACAAGGACTCCCAGTAGAGTCCCCAAACTTAATATTCCCGGAATCATTTCAAAAAAGCGATACAACCTCCTCTGTTTTTTATCTTTAATATCGCTGGCTTTTGAAATGTTTAGATAATCCGCTTTTTGCATGGCGGTCCCATGGGGATTTGAACCCCAGTTACACGGATGAAAGCCGTGTGTCCTGGACCAGACTAGACGATGGGACCATGCCAGCCGCGCCCGCGGGCGCGGGCGCGGCTGGAATTTTTAATTTCAAATTTCTAATTTCTAAACAATTCTCAAATTTCAAATTATACGAATATTCTACGACAAAAATTGAAAAAAGACAAGTTTTAGGATAATATATGTTTCATGAAGATATTAGCCATAGAAACATCCTGCGATGATACGGGAATAGCTATTATTGAAGCAGAAGGCGCTAAAACGCCTGTTTTTAAGGTGCTTTCAAACATCGTTTCTTCCCAGCAAATCCATGCAAATTATGGCGGGATTTTCCCCATGATGGCCAAACGCGAACACCAAACCAATTTGGTTCCCGTATTAACACAATCGTTAAAAGAATCCAGATTACTCAAAACCGTCCTTTCGTCATTGCGAGGAGGCGCGCCCCGCGGGGCGCGCCGACGTGGCAATCTAGAAGTGATTAAAAGAATTCTTGAAAAAGAAAACACTCTCTTTGAATCCGTAAAAGAATTTTTGGAGACCCATCAAAAGCCCGATATCGATGCCATTGCCATTACCCATGGGCCGGGACTTGAGCCCTGTTTATGGGTTGGGGTAAATTTTGCCAAAGCGCTTTCGTGCGCCTGGGATATTCCGGTAATTCCCGTAAACCACATCGAAGCCCATATACTCGTTAATTTTCTGCCGAAAATTAAAGAAAATCCCAAATCCCAAATCCTAAATCCTAAACAACTTTTTCCGGCAGTTTCTTTAGTGGTTTCCGGAGGCCATACGCAATTAATTTTGGTTAAAAAAATAGGGGACTACAAAATTATCGGGGAAACGCGTGATGACGCCGCGGGTGAATGTTTTGACAAATGCGCGCGAATTTTAAATTTAGGATATCCAGGAGGGCCAATCATCTCAAAAATCGCCTCAGAGCAACTGCTTATTCGTGAGAATAAGCAGTTAGTAAACAAAATTCAGCTGCCAAGGCCGATGATTAATTCTAAAGATTATGATTTTAGTTTTTCAGGATTAAAAACGGCAGTACTGTATACCGTAAGAGACAAACAGAAGGGTAGACCCACGGACCGGTCTATGGGTCTAAATAAAGAATTCATTCAAGAGATGTGCGCTGAAATTCAAGATGCCGTTTGCGATGTGTTGATTAAAAAAACCCTGCAAGCCGCCAAAGATTTTAAAGCCAAAACCATTATCTTAGGCGGCGGCGTCTCGGCTAACCAAGAACTGCGCAAACAGTTTAAATTAAGAATTAAGAATAATGAATCAAGGGTAAACTTTTTGGTGCCACCAAAAGAATTATCCACCGACAACGGCCTCATGATAGCCGTAGCGGGATATTTTAATCGTGCAAAAAAAATCGCCCCACCTTCGCATAAAGCTTCGGGGGGCGCAGCGTGGCAGAAGTTATCTGTCGACGCGAATTTGAGAATTGGACGATAGCTCTTAGAAAGGTGGGGGGTAGTTTAGTCGCCCCCTGCTTCTTGAGCTTCGGCCCTCGTACGAAATGGTCCGTCAATCTCGGACCACTGGCTCAGGTAGACCCCGTCGCCTCTCTTCACCATACGATCATCATCGTCACTGATGACCCTTTTAATGGCATTAAATTTTTTTTCTGCTCGTTCAAATGTTGAGGCATTTACAATATGTCTGGCGATATGCTCAACATTCTGAGAAGCGTCTTCAACGTATTCATCAATGAACCAAAACGTCATACATCCTCCGCTATTTTACGGCATAGCTGCCTACGAATTTGAAAGGGCGACACAGTAATATATTTAACATAACAAGTTTATATTGTCAATATTTTCTACAATCTATAACTTTGTTAAGATTATCCTATGGAAGAATCATCAAAGGCATATGATGCCAAGCAAGTTGAAGACAAGATTTACAAACTGTGGGAGGACAGCGGTTTTTTCTCACCCGATAATTTATCGGGTACGCAGATTAACGCAGATAAAACGCGGATTAACGCAGATCGTATCCGCGATAATCAGCGTAGAATCCGCGTAAATCCGCGAGTGAATGGCAAACCATTCACGATTATTATGCCCCCGGCCAACGCCAACGGGAACCTGCACGCCGGACACGCTTTGGTTATGACCATTGAAGACATTATGGTGCGCTACAAACGAATGCAGGGATTTAAGGCCTTATGGTTGCCCGGCCTTGATCACGCTGGTTTTGAAACCCAAGTGGTGTATGAAAAAAAACTGGAAAAAGAAGGGCGAAGCCGATTTAAAATGGAGCCCCAGGAATTATACCAAGAAATTCTGCAATTTACCCTGGAAAATAAAAAAAACATTGAGGGACAAATTAAAAAAATGGGCGCATCCTGCGATTGGTCGCGAGAAAAATTTACCTTAGACCAGGATATTGTAAAAATTGTGTACGAAACATTTGAAAAATTGCATAATGATGGCTTGGTGTATCGGGGCAGAAAAATCATCAATTGGTGCACAAAACACCAAACATCGCTGTCGGATTTAGAAACCATAGATTCAGAGCAAACCGATAAATTGTACTACCTAAAATACGGGCCGTTTACCATTGCTACCGCTCGCCCCGAAACAAAATTTGGCGATAAATACGTGGTAATACACCCAAAAGACCCAAGGTACGCCAATTACAAAGAAGGCCAGAAACTTGCCTTGGAATGGATAAATGGCCCTATAGAGGCAACGGTGATTAAAGACGAGGCGATAGATATGGAATTTGGTACGGGAGTTATGACCATTACCCCTTGGCATGACGCGGTGGATTTTAGCATAGCCCAAAAACATGATTTAGATAAGGAACAAATTATTGATTTTTATGGCAAATTACTACCTATTGCCGGGGAATTTAGTGACATGAAAATTGGCGAAGCCCGTGCGAAAATTATAGAAAAATTGCAGGCCAAGGGATTGGTAGAAAAAATTGACCAGCAGTATAAGCACGTCGTCAAAAAATGCTACAAGTGTGAAACTTTAATTGAGCCGCAAATAAAAGACCAGTGGTTTTTAAAAATGGCACCCCTGGCAAAACCGATTATAGAACTGATAGAAAAAAATAAGGTAACATTTATCCCTGAGCACTATAAAAAAATATCGTTGCACTGGTTACGCAACATTGTTGACTGGCCATTGAGCCGCCAAATTGTCTGGGGAATTCCAATACCGGCAAAAAGTTGCGAAAAATGCGGGTATACATTAGTCGAAACTGAAGTTATCCGAGGCCCGACGTCGGGCCTCGGATGGCTGTCTGCGACAGGTGTGGTGGAACGATGAAAAAAGAAACCGATACGTTTGATACGTGGTTTTCATCAGGACAATGGCCCTTCGCGACCCTTAAGGCAGGCAAAAAAGATGACTTTAAAACCTTCTATCCTACCGATGTAATGGAAACGGCTGGCGAAATTATCTTTTTTTGGGTTGCCCGTATGCTGATGCTGGGAAACTACATCACAAAAAAAATACCGTTTACGACGGTTTATTTACACGGCTTGGTGTTGGACGCCAAGGGTCAAAAAATGTCAAAAAGCAAGGGAAATGTCATTAATCCCCTGGATATAACCGAAAAATACGGTACCGATGCCCTACGCCTTGGTCTGGTGATTGGAAATACGCCAGGAACATCTCTTGCATTAGATGAAAACAAAATCAAGGGCTACAAGCATTTTGCCAATAAAATTTGGAACGCAACCAGGTTTGTTCTGTTGAACCAACCTACGCGGATTGACGCGGATAGTAACGCGGATTTACGCGGATCGAAAATCGTACTTTCGGCAAGACAAAAAAAACACCTGCAAGAATTAAAAAAACTCATTAAAGAAACCACTAAATTAATGGATAATTACAAGTTTTACATTGCAGCCGAAAAAATATACCACTATTTTTGGCACACTTTTTGTGATACGATTATAGAAGAAAGCAAATCTGCTTTGGCAGATAGCACGGAATCGCGCGGAAATTCACGCGGAATTACGCAGAAATTAAAAGAACGCCAAGCAACGCAATATATGTTATTGGAAATACTTTCTACTTCATTGAAATTGCTCCACCCGTTTATGCCGTTTATTACCGAAGAAATATACCAACAACTGCCACTAAAAAATAAAAAGGAATGCTTAATGATAGAAGAATGGCCTACGTAAAATTTCCAATACCCAATTACCAATTCCCAATTAAAATCTAAATTGGAAATTTTGTTAGAAATTAGATATTGGAAATTAGAAATTTAATATTGCATGCAATATTACCTGATCCCCATCTACATCTTATTCGGAGTCCTACCCAGTTTAGTTTGGCTTTTTTATTACCTTAAAAAAGATTTGCACCCAGAACCCAAAAAAATGATTTTAAAGGTTTTTTTACTGGGGGGACTCATCACCATTCCCGTGTACGTGCTGGAAGTAACCATGCTGGGGATTATCGGACAATCGCAGCACCTCTCCTTTTTTGCCTTACATCCGTTACTGCTTAAGATCCTTGAATGGTTTTTTGCCATTGCCCTCATGGAAGAATTAGCAAAATATTTTGTGGTAAGAATAAGTGTCTTTAATGGCCCGGCGCTGGACGAACCATTGGACATTATGCTCTACATGGTAGTGGCGGCCCTGGGGTTTGCCGCTGTGGAAAATATTCTATACCTCTTTGCCCCGACGGGCGGATTATCACTTGCCGCCATTTTGCAAACCACCCTGCTGGCCGCCTTTATCCGATTCATTGGAGCCACCCTACTGCACACTCTGTGCTCTGCTACTATTGGGTATTTCTGGGCCCTATCTTCCCTAAGAAACAAAAACAAGGTATTATTAACGGTAATGGGGATTTGCTTGGCGGTTTTCTTGCATGGACTGTACAATTTTTCCATTACTACCCTTGCAATACCGTATAGCATCATCATCCCCGCAAGCATTCTCGTCGCCCTGGTGGTATTTATGCTCTATGACTTTAATGAAATAAAAAAAGTAAAAAGCATCTGTAAGCTGTAACCTATGAATCTGGAATCTTGTATCTTGAAGCTGGAATAGAATAAGGAATCGTGAATTCTACATTCAGTTATTCTATTCAAGATACCAGATACAAAATTCAAGATTCTCGTTTTAAATCATGCCAAGAAAAGCAAAGTCAAAAACAGAAACAAAAATGGCGAAAACCGAAACATCGGAACTAATTGACCAAAAAGATATTTTTTCGGCTGACGGAGAATTGGTAGTAGATGTGTTTGAGACCTCGGAACACTTTGTGGTGCTTAGCACTATCGCCGGGGTCAACATCAAAGACCTGGATATTTCAGTGGAAAAAGACATGATGGTTATCAAGGGCACCCGCCCAGATCCCCACACCGAAATCCATAAGACCTATTTTTACCAGGAATGTTACTTTGGCCCGTTTTCACGAAAAATTGTATTGCCCGAAAACATCAAAACTGAATTAGCCAATGCCGAAATGGACAAAGGATTGCTGACCATTAAAATCCCCAAAAAAGCGCTCGAAACCAGGGGAAAAACCGAAATAAAAGAATCGTAAGGCGAGCGAGTAGTTTTTAGTGAGTAGAAGATGCTAAACAAAAATCCACATAGTGGATTTTTGTTTATGTGCTCCCGAGAGGACTCGAACCTCTAACCCTTGCGGGACTACGTCCTAAGCGTAGCGCGTATTCCAATTCCGCCACGGGAGCAAAAGATATAATGCACCCCCTTACACCTCCCACGCTCACCGGTCGTCATTGCGAGGAGTCCAGACCGCGGTCGTGGACGACGCGGCAATCCAGCAAGAGTGATGATGAGATTGTCCCGATGGCTTTGTGCCATCGAGGATCCTCGATCTCATCGGGACTTCATCGCCAGCGGGCTCCTCGCAATGACGGTGGAGTGTGAGGGGTTACGATATAATAATTAACAACAAACCGCACTCTTTTATGCAAGACAGTGCGGGATCATGAAAATACCCCAAGTCAAAACTCTTATGCTTATTTTAAACCCCGATAACTTTTTTTATAATATTGTATGCGGAATAACCCACAACAACAATGATGATTCCAATAATAACTGCTATAAATGCTTTTTTTCCGGTTGTAGTTTTTGGAACATCGCCGTGGGCGGTTACAAGCAAAAGACCGGCCCATATGGACATTATAACGATAACACCGCCGAAAATTGGCCAGGCCACGATATTTATAAAACGAGTTATAATACAGCCAAACCATTTAGCTGGATCTGGTGATCCCACTGGATTTACGCATGAATCGGTAGCCAACTCCCCCGCCAAAGTAATGATAGGCAACGCCAACAAAACCATTAAAGAAAATAAAACGATTAATTTTTTATTCATCTAATTTAAAATACTGTAAACTATCCAAGGAATAGTAAACGCCAACATAGCCACCGCTAATCCAGCCATTCCCCATACTAAAGAACCGCCCGCCGACTTTACTTTACCCGGCTCACCGCCGGCTGTCAGAAATAGAAAACCAGCGCGTATAAACATTATAACAGAAAATGCAACAAATAAAAGCCATATATAGCCAAAAATTCTATCAATAACATGACCAATATATACCTCAGCGCCTCCTCCATCGCCTCCATCAGGAACTTCTTGCCCGGGTATGAATGGCGGAAAATTAATGGCAAAAACCATCAGAGGTGATATTAGGGAAATTACGATAGATAAGATAGTTAATTTTTTATTCATCTATTTTAGGACGTATGCATTTTCGTTATTGCGAGCCGTAGTAGCGAAGCAATCTCTTTAATAACTTAGATTGCCACGGCCCCGTGCCCGCGGACACGGGCCTCGCAATGACGGACTAACGCAAACACGTAAGTCCTAATTATTTTAAAATACTAAAAATGATCCAAGGAATAACAAATGCCAACAATGCCAATGATATTCCAACTATTCCCCATACAAAAGCATGCTTTGCTGTTTTTATTTGACCTACATCGTCGCCAGCCGTCACGAATAAAAAACCGGCATATATGAACATCGCCCCGGCAATTGCGCCGAAAATGGGCCATAGAAAATTTATTATATTGTCAATGGCTTTTACAATATCAAGATCAGTTCCCGGTTTAGGCAGCTCGGGGATTGCCAAAGTGGCCGAGGGCAATGCCACAAAAATCAATAACATCAATAAAATCGATTTTTTATTCATTGTTTTAATGGATCTTCAACTGTTTATGTGTAACTATTCACCTTTTTCCAGAATAAGATCGAAAGATTGTCATCCCAGGCTTTTGGCCTTTGGTCCGGAGTTGGCGCACTTACTTCTGGATTCCCGATCGTGCGCGTCGGGAATGACACCCTGCCCTGCCCCCCGTCACTGGGAAAAGGTGAATAGTTACGTTTATGTTACTATTGTCATTGCGAGCCGCAGCAAAGCAATCTATCTTCATTAAATAAAACGAGATTGCCGCGTCGTCCACGACTGCGGTCGCTCCTCCTCGCAATGACGAGGCACGAGGGGTTGCTTTTTAAATGATGCATCATGCTCCCAGCATCGTTGAAACTATGATGGGTATGGAAAACGCCAATACGCCAACCCCAACCCCAACCGCCCCCCATATCACAGCATGGGTAGCCGTCTTTATTTTGCCCGGCTCGCCTTGAGCAGTAAGATATGTAAAGCCGGCAACAATAAACATGACAATGGCAAATGCAATAAAGAGGGGCCAGATAAAAAGAAAAATCCTGTCTATGGCAGTGCTAATATTTACAATTCCCGGCAAGGGCGCTCCAAATGCAAAAACAAGAACCGGAAACATTAATAACGTCGTTGAAGTTAAAGCAATTAATTTTTTATTCATTGATATTTCTTATTTATAAACACGACTTATGGACATCACATCATTGTCATTGCGAGGAGCCGAGTCGGGAATTTCCGCTGCGGCGGACAATTCTCGCGACTTAACGCAAGTAACGAAGCAATCTAAAGATGAAGAGAGATTGCTTCGGGCATTGCGATGCCCTCGCAATGTAACTGCTCACTGGGGGATATCCTCCCCCTCTATAGACCTGTCCCTAAATAAGATTTTACTGCAAATTCCATATTTTGGCTACAAATTTGCTATAATGTTTCGGCGGGCCTGGAGGCAAGCCGGAACATTCTATCAAATTTCTGGCTCAAAATCTTCAATTTTCGTAACAAATCTTATTTAGGGACAGGTCTTGTCATTCCCGCGCAAGCGGGAATCCAGCGCTTTTTCAGTATGGCAGTTTACTCTGGATTCCCGATCCTGCGGGTCGGGAATGACAGTAGTCAAAGATGTCCAGTGAGCAGTTACCTCGCTAATGACGTAACTGCGTAAGTCATGATAAATACTTCTTATTTTTAATTGCCGACCAATTCCTTTTGAATAATATATGGAATAGAGAAAGCAATAACGCCCACCGCCACACCCACAATGCCCCAGATTACCGACGTTCTTGCCGTTGACAACTTCCCCGGTTCCCCATTGGCGGTCAAAAAGAAAAACCCTGCAACAATAAACATGATTATGGCAAAACAAATAAAAACGGG
>Ga0209542_10005504_pt1 | contig 25222 bp, 28 predicted proteins | sample RifCSPhighO2_01_FD_184028 | JGI IMG/M metagenome (GOLD analysis project Ga0209542, IMG submission 184028) | Soil microbial communities from Rifle, Colorado - Rifle CSP2_plank highO2_0.1 (SPAdes) (version 2) | ecosystem: Environmental > Terrestrial > Deep subsurface > Rock core/Sediment ...
GAAATACTAAAATCTTCCAGACCTCTTTCGACAAATTTTTTTATCTCGTTAAGTCTAAAATCGGGCACGACAAAATCAGGATTTTCTTTGTAAAAATCTAAAAGCTTTTTCTGATAATTAGACCATTTGAAAAAATAATTCTCTTCTTCAATTATTTCCAATTCCTGATTAGGGTGTAGTGGACAACAACCATCTTCGTTTAATTCAGATTCTGTCTTTTCCAATTCACAGCCGACACAATACTTAATCTTGTAATTCTTTTTATAGATATCTCCATTAGCATCACATCTCTTCCAAAATTCTTGTGCGGATTTTATATGGTGTTCGTCTGTTGTGCGAATAAAATTGTCATAACTTAGATCAAGAGCTTCTTTTAGGTCATCAAATTTCTTAGCATATTCGTCAACATAAGTTTGGGTATCAATTCCCTGTTCCAAAGCTTTGCGATAAATTTTTAGACCATGCTCATCGGTTCCTGTATTAAAAAACACTTCGTCTCCCAATAACCTTCTGTATCGAGCAATAATATCTGCCCGCACAATCTCGGCAGCAAAACCGATATGAGGGTCGGCGTTTACATAAGGAAGAGTGGTTGTAATATAAAATTTTTTGTTTGAATTATTAGACATATTACTTTACAGAAATACTTTTTCTTCCCTCCTCGACATCATGAACGAATTCCATAATGGCGGCGGCAATCGGAACAGACAAAATTATTCCCAAGAAACCAAAAAGTTTTGCTCCGATAATAAGAGAAAGGATAACCAACAATGGTGGCACACCAACGACTTTTTTCACCACCAAAGGATAAATCAAATGGTTTTCAAATTGTTGAATGATGATATAAAAACCAATTACGAACAGACCAAGAGTTGTTCCTCCATCGATGAAACCAATTGCAATCGCTGGCAAAGAAGCAATAACAGGACCAAACAAAGGAATAAGTTCTGCAACAGCGGCAAGCAACGCCAAAAAGAAAGCATATTTAATACCCAAGATTGTTAGTCCTAAATAAACAAGCACTGCAATAATAAATGCCAAAACCAATTGCCCCTGCATCCACAAACCAATTTTTGCCTGAGTTCTCTTCCACAATCCGACAATGTATTCTTCTTGTTTAATTGGAGTAACTATTTTCAAAAAATTTACCACTCCATATTCTTGAACCGACAAATAAAAAGAAAGGACGATAATCAAAACAAAATTCAAAACACCTCCGAAAATAACACTGATTGTTTGGAACAAACTACCGGTCACACCACCAATACTATCTCTAAATTCTGTAATAATATTTTTAATGGAAAAATCTGGTTGAATATCGGTTACGGGTTTCCAAATTTCAATCGAATCAAAATATTGTGGCAAAGAAGAGAGCAGACCGGAAACATCATCCAACAAAGGAGGAACAAGGACAAAGAAAAATCCAAAAACAACAAAAGCAAAAGAAAGATATATCAAGATGACAGACATAACTCTGGGAATTTTTCTCGCCACCAGCCACTTTGTCAAAGGTTCAATCGAAGAAGCAATAACAACCGCGGTTAATATAACCAAAACCAAATCTTGCAAAAACCACAAAAGCCACGCCAATACAAGAAACAAAATCGACTTAACTATTGTTCCCGAAGTGATACTTATATTTATATTTTTTTCATAATCCATATCACTAGTATATAAGCCACAGCAAGCATGAGCAAGCCCCCACCACCACCTATCTTGCGGTGTACCCTATTGCCAAAATAACAATAATGGTAAAATTAATACAGAAGGGTCGACTATTTATAAAACATAATTTATGCAAAATACTATGTGTTCAACTACTTGGGGCAAAATTGCCTACTGGCTAACAATCATCGGAGGCATAAACTGGGGATTGGTGGGATTAGGTAACTTTATGGGAACCAATCTAAATCTGGTATATATGCTTTTGGGAACATGGCCAATGATAGAATCAATTGTCTATCTATTGGTCGGTGTTTCAGCAATCTCTCTTATTTTTGTCTGCAGAAAGGCTTAATTAAAATATAAGGAACATAAAAAGCCGAGACGCGTCTCGGCTTTTTGTGTTTAAAAAAAGAACTTTATTTTCTGTCAAAAAATTCTTCCATTTGTTTTTGTCTTTCTTTGCTGTCAGAAATATAATCGTTCTTCCACCAATATCCTGCATATAAAACTGCAACGGCAAAGATAATAAAAACCAAAATCATGAATTTTTGAAATCCTGTAAATTTGTTCATATTTATTACCTCAAGAATATTCTGTTTAAATTTAAACTCCTAAATTAGTAATATCATTAAGAGGCCGCGATAGTCAATAGACAAAAAAATAACCCAGTGCGGGTTATTTTTTGTCTTATATTTTAAGAATTTTTTGAATTTCTTTTTTCTTTTTTTCATCAACCGCACCGACAATCGCAAGATTTAATCCTTTGTTAACAAATATTTTGTTTGCCACTCTTTTAATATCCTCGGCAGTAACATTTTTTATTTTTTGAACCTTTTCTTTTGGACTAGTTAATTTCCTTCCCAAAATATCTTGTGCCCCATAATATTCTGCCCAAGAATCTGATGATTCCAAAGCAAGAAACATTGTTCCTGTTATATATTCTTTTACTTTTTTTAATTCGCTTTCCGAAACTAATTCTGTTTTTAATTTTCTTACTTCATCCAAGAGCACTTCAATCACTTCTTTTACTCTTTTGTTATCAACACCGGCTGAGATTTCCAAATAACCATGATCTGTAAAGGGATTATTATGGGCTCTGGCGTAATAACAAACCCCCATTTCTTCGCGAAGTTTTGTAAACAAACGCGAGCTCATCCCCGCTCCCAATATTCCAGCTAAAACACTCACATTAGTAGTATCTTTATCAAAATAATCAAAAGCCCTAAAAGCCATCACCAAATGAGTTTGGTCTGATTTTTTGTGTTTTATCGCGACCTGCGGATTTTTTTGGGTTTCCTTGACCGCTACTTTTTTCATTTTCTTCTCAGTACCGATATTTTTAAACCTTTCTTCAATATCTTTCAAAACCTTTTTCTCATCAATATTTCCAGAAACTACAACCGTCGTCGCAGAAGCCACATAATGTTTATCTCTGTAATCAGAAAAGTCTTTCGGGGAAACTTTTTTAATAACTTTTTGATCTCCCAAAATTGTCATTCCGACAGGCTGTCCACCATACATAAGTTCCATTAAAACATCGTGGACCTTTCTCATTGGCAAATCCTTATACATATTCATTTCTTCGATAATCACTCCGCTTTCTTTTCTAATTTCAGCCTCATTAAAAATTGGGTTCAAATACAAATCTGAAATAACATCTATTAATTTGTGAGTTTGTTTTGCATGAGCTTTAGCATAATAGCCGGTAAATTCGTGTGAAGTAAAAGCGTTTGTCTCTGCTCCCAAATTATCCAACTCGCGAGAAATATCTCCCGGATGCGGACGATTAATAGTCCCCTTGAAACACATGTGTTCCAAAAAGTGAGAAATACCGTTGTTATTTTTATTCTCATATTTTGAACCAGCCTCCACCAGTACCAAAGCAGTGACAGTGCTGTTGTCTTTCATCGGAATAGTGATTATTCTTAGACCGTTTTTTAAAATCTTTTTTTTATATTTCATCCCGTTAGAGACAGGAAACCATTTTTAACAAAAACGATTTTCTTATCTTTCAAATTATTATTAATAAATTTTTTGTGTTGTATATCTAAGCGGTTTCCGTCTTTTTTCTTATGTATCTTAATATTAACAACTTTTAAAACAAGATACACTTGCCTATTAGAAACATCTTTACGTCTCTAACGGGACAAGTGTTTTAATTGCTTTTTAGTATCAACTTATTATATAGTAAGTACCAGAATTTAAATAGTTTTTAAATAGTTAAATATTTCAGGAGGAGAAGAGTGAAAATTATTGATGTCAAAAAAAATGTTTTACTGGATATGGCAAAAGCCATCGGCATCGGACCGGAACAATTACAATGTCAATTTTGCAAAGTAATCGTCGGAGGGCGATTACCAAATGGCACAGAAAACAGTTACATTTTTGGAACAACCAAAAACCACATTCGCATCATTCACGGAATTCACGGTGACGTAGCCTTTTATACGAGAGAAGGAATTATCTGTGTTTGTTCCGAATGTGCTGAAAAAATAAGAAAAGAAATTCCTGAAATATTGTCGGCAAAAGATCCATCAGAGCCCATCAAAGGGGGTCATTTCATTACTACATTTGAAATAACCGACGAAGGGAAGCAAAATCTAATCTCTCGCTTTCAGGGAGACCTGACAAAATTTAAAAAAGTCATGGAGGTTCTCGCCTAATCTCCAAATATCCGCCAAACGGCGGATATTTTTAATTTGTATTATTTGTTTTTTTAATATAAAATCTACTTTAGATTTGTTCTTGAAATTTGAATAGTTGTAAAAAATAAAACCGAAAGCGACAATCGTTTTCTGGTTTTTTAATTTTTCCAAAAAGGAGGTGATATTATGGTGTAGAAAAATTAACTTGCTTCAACGGTCTTGTCAGAAAAACAAAATTTATCTCAATTCTGCTAAGGAGGAAAAAATGAAAACAAAGTTCATTCCCTTTGTCGTTTTGTTGGCAACTCTCACTCTGTTTGTGGGACAAAATTCTGTATTAGCTGATCGGGTTGTTTTCCAACCTGGGTCGTCCGTCGGAAAAGATATGTGGTTCTCTTCCGTATACAACACAACTGCGGTTGACGATAACAAACTTCAAGTCGGTGGTTGGGGCGACCAATACCGAACGCTTCTCAGATTTGACTTGACCGGTTTACCCCAAACAGCAACCTCTGCATATATGTATTTATACACTTATCCTCGTGGCGATTCTTCCACTCCCGTCTCAATGAATATCTACATCTTAACGGTTGATTGGAACGAACAAACACAATATTACTACACTCCTTTGTATGGTTACTTTGGCGGAACACATCCCGCACCGACCGTAAACTCTTGGTATGGTATCAACATAACCGGTATTTACAATGCGTGGAAAGCGGGGACTTACACGAACTACGGCTTTGCCTTTTTGCCAACAGCAACCGATAATCGCTTCAATATGTTCAGGAGTTCTGACTATAGCGATTACTACTATCGACCGATGTTGGTTGTTGACTATAACGGGGCGAATCTGGGGTTTCCTTTGTCTTACAACAGCTGGACTCCTTATACAGCGAGTATAGTATCCGTCTTTGATCATCAAATGGATACTCCTTATGACTTTAATGAGGACTCGGAAATTGTCGCTTATACTGATGAAGTTGGAGACTATTCTCCCCATCCTAACGACTATACCTGTATAAATCAGCAAAGTGGACAGCCATTTACTATAAATGGCCATTATGTTGGTTACAGTGGTTGTGGATCCACATATTACCTCTCCTATAACAGTCACCCTGGGTATGATTATCCTGTGCCTACCGGAACGAGTGTATATGCGTCAGCATCAGGAACAATAACCGAAATTCAGTGTCCTGCTTATCCGGGTTCTTGCACGGATTACGGTAGAATTCGTATTTCTCACAGTAGCGGATATTCCACTTGGTACATGCATTTATCTCAACAGGTCGGAAATTTGATTGTGGGCAGTACTGTAAGCAAGGGCCAAAGAATTGGTTATTCTGGGCAAACATCTCCTGTCTCTGTTGGACCTCATTTGCACTTCGAAGTTCGAAAAAATGACGGTTCTCACGGCGGTTACGGGCAACCCGTTGATCCTTACGGCTGGCAAGGTGAATACGGCACTGACCCAATGCAGATTAGTGGGCATGATAATGTTTGCTTGTGGGATAGTTGCCAGTAATCTCAAAACAATTTTTCAAATTGAAAACCCCGACTTTGGAGGAAGTCGGGGTTTTTTTTATTTAATCAATAACTTTAAATGTAGAGAGTATATTTTTGAATTCTTCTTCTAGATTAGGATTTTCATCCACTCTTCTATGTTTATAGAAAAATATATATTTAGTATTACCAGCAGTAGATTGCCATATTGAAAATCTATAAGGATTATCATTTTCATATTCTGGCTCAATAGTATGTCCTAAATATATATTTTTGGTAAATGTATAATCGTTAATTATAACTTCTTCGGAATCTAATAATTTACTTATCAATTCACCACCACTTATTTCTGAATTACGATTTGTAAATTTTCTCTCACAATCAGAATCTGGATTCATGTATACTCTAAATCCTAAAATTATATCTTCTAAATCTAAGTTTTCTTCTAATGCCCTAGCTTTTTGAGTAAAATCTTCGTTGTTAAAATCAACAAAATCGCAAGTATCGTTATTTGAATTAAGACGATCTTTTATCTCAAAATTTTCAGGATGCTTGATTTCAAATCCGTATTTTTCATTATGATAAATTTTCCAATCAGAAGTATCTAACAACATTGATTCTGTTGTTGTAGCAGTTTCGCTCGTATTATCACTTTGATTATCAGTTTTTGAAGCTAAATAAAAACCGCCAAGAATAATTCCTAAAATAATAATTAAACTTAAAATTGTCTTATTTTTCATGAGCGTTATTATAACATAAATAAAAATTTTATAGAAAAGAAAAGGGACAAATGGTGGAATTGTCCCTTTTCTTATACAAAACCACGCGAAGCGTGGTTTTGTTCGTTTAGGGAGCGTTTTTGTGTGCGCTGGGTGGGTTGGGGCAAACACAAGATAAAAAGTGTTTTGATTTCTTTTTGTTTTCGGGAGAGAGCGAGTTTGTATAAAATACATCGCCTTTGGCGATGTATTTTATACAACAGAGCGAGCGACGGAAATAAAAGAAACTAAAACACGACTGAAGCGTAAGAAACGACTTTCTGTGAGTTCACGAACAGAAACCAACCCAAAAAAATTTCTTTGCGTTTTTTCCTTTCTTTTTTCGCCCCCCCCAAATTTTTTAGAAAAAGGAAAAGAAATTTTTTTGGAGTTGGTTGTCGCTGGAGTTTACGGAGGCGACGAGTCGTTTTGTCAAAACTTCCGCTTTAGTGGGGCGTAGCAGGTGGTTTAAAGTTTAAAAGAAATCGGAGCGTAAGATTCATTCGTTCTCAAAATAATTTCGCGCAAAGTCTAGAATATCCCACAAAAACTTAAGTCCCGATGTGAAAACATCGGGGCTTTTGATTTTGTAGGACCAGAGAGGCATCGAAACGAGCGAAGTATGGAGGAGGAGCTTGCGACGACGAACACGAGCAAGCGAGGCTACGAGTTCTTAACGAAATCGAGCCCCGCAGGGCGAAGATTTTGTTTAGAACTGGGAGCCGATTCCCCTCCACAAAAACAAAAAGAGATAGCGTTTAAGCTATCTCTTTTTGTTTTACAAACTCTCCGTCTTTAAATCCAATTCCTCACTTTCTGTAACGGTAAACTTTATTTTACCCAAAGTCTGCCCTTGAACATTTTTTACATAAACACGATATTTTCCAGGGATTCCTTCATACAAAACAGAATACCCGCGATAACCTTGATCGCGACCCCCTTTAACCGGATATTTTATTTCGTTAACTGTTTGCCATTCTCCGTCTTTTTCATCATATCTTTGCCAAATATGAATAATTTCGGTATTCAAGTCAGTCGGTGCAAAAACAGATGCATACACATAAACAGGAGATTCCGGCAGTCTATGAAAATCATTAAACCAATCTTTGTAAATTTCTTTTACAGAAATCTTCTCTTCCCTTACCAAATAATTACCCTCGGCGGATTTTTCAACATAATTATAAACCTCCAAATGTTTCAGCGACAAAGGGACTGGGGGGATAATGTTGGTAAAATACATAATGTTAAAAACGATATAAATATAAAAAATATTTTTTACCAATTTTATTCCCCTATTTGATCCCAAGTTTGAAACATAACGATAGAAAAAAACAATCAAACCATAGACAATAACGAGACTCAAAACTCCACTGAAAATAAAAATCAAAGCATTCATTTTTTTCAAAATAACCGGAATAAAGAAAATCATATATGAAAAAATAGCCACAAATAAAATTTGTATTTGAAAGTCAATCTTTTCATAATATTTTCTAAATCTTTCGTTTGCAATAAATATTCCATAAATAATTAAAAGAAAGATCCAACTGGTTGTCAAAGAAGCACTCTTTGTGTAGAAAATAGCAAAACCGCTGAAAAGACCGCCGAATGTAAATTGAGTAATAAGAGGTAATAGTTGTGTCCACTTGTTCTGAATTTCTTTTGATTGGAACAAATTGATAAGAACAATGACAACAATAGATACTACTAAATAACTAAGCAAAATAATATTATCAAAAAACCGATCAATTCTGGTCAGTGTCAAATTATCTAAAACTGCACCACCAAAGAAAAATAAGGGTGATAAATATTTTTCATGCTTTATCGCCCAAATCCTAATATTTTCTATTTTATCTTTTCTTGAAAAAGTCATATCATTAAATTTTAACATATACTTTGAATGTTAAATAATGTAATATTACATTCATGGATCCCATTAGAAATTCCTATTATTCTAAGGGGATAATTACGAATAAAGACTTTTTTAACTCTATAATAAATTCACCTATGAATGACACAAAGACTTCTAACGGGACAGGAAAAATAGAATTCCCAATCAGAATAAACCGCTATCTCTTTCTCAAAGGACATTGCAGTCGCCGTGAAGCCGATAGATTGATTGAAAAAGGACAGGTAAAAATAAACGGCAAAACAGCAGAGGTTGGTCAAAAAATAGAAAAAAAAGACAAAGTAGAGATAAGCAAAGAAATTGAAAAAATCGCCGACAACCGAGTCTATTTGGCTTTCAACAAACCAAAAGGTGTTGTCACTCACAATCCAATAGACGGACAAAAAAGCATTGATGATGTTTTGAAATATCCAAAAAAAGTTTTCCCAATGGGAAGATTGGACAAAGAATCGCACGGACTAATCATCTTAACCAACGACGGCAGAATAACCAATGCTCTTCTTAATCCGGAAAACGAACACGAAAAAGAATATACTGTCGAGGTAAATCGTCGAATTGATTTGAATTTCATAAAAAATATGGAAAAAGGAGTAAGTATAGAGGGTTACAAAACCAAACCTGCAAAAATTACAAAAACCGATGCCAGAGTTTTTAACATCGTACTTACCGAAGGAAAGAAACATCAAATTCGTAGAATGTGTTCCTCTCAAAGATACGAGGTTAATGACCTAAAAAGAATCCGAGTAATGAGTGTGAAATTAAAAAATCTTCGCGCTGGACAATACAGAGAGATAAAAGGTGAAGAATTAAAAAAATTTTTGGATGATTTAAAAATATAACCTGCGGAGAAAGTTTTAACAAAAAACTCGAAGTCGTAAGACTTCGAGTTTTTTGTTTTACTAGACTGTGAAATCTTTTAGGGAATACAAATCTTCGTCTTTATTTTCTTCCGGTTGTTTTGGTTGGTTATCAGAAATTATCTCTACTCCGTCACCCAGAGAAACAGATTCTCCTGTATTTGAATTTTCGTCTTGTCCCCAATCAGTTTTTTCTATCATTGTCTTTTCTTCCTGTGTCGGAATCATTTCCAAATCCCTACCGTCTGAAATCTCGTCTGTATTCACAAGATTTTCATCAACCTGAGGCTCTGAAACAATATTTTGAGAAGATTCTATTACTGCTCCAACAATTCCATTTGTTTTTATATAATTATCCAACATTTCCTGAGGGTTTCTTTTCTCGTTTGAATGAACCAAATCCAAAATCTTTCGTAAATCTTCGTTAGAAAAAAAGTCTATCGTTAATTTTCCTCCAACCTCTTTTCTTTCAATTTGAACTCTTGTTCCCAATGATTCGGAAAGCTGTCCTTCCAATTCAATGATTTCCGGATCGGGTGGCAAATTCTTTTTTCTGATTTTATCAAAGGCAACTTTTCTTGCAATTGCTTCGGCATCTCTAACCGTCAATTTCTTGTAGATAATTTCTTTAAACAAAGTGCTCTGCTCTTCTGGTCGGTCTTTCAACATCAGAATCGGTCTAGCGTGACCCTCGGTAATCTGTCCGGCAGAAATGGCTTTTCTCATATCTTCTGGCAAAGCCAAAAGTCGCAAACTATTTGAAACATATTCCCTGCTTTTGCCAACCTTTTTTGCAATTTCGGTATGTTTGAAGCCGAACTCTTCTGCAAGTCTTTGAAACGCCAGCGCTCTATCAATCGGATTGAGATCTTCTCTTTGCAAGTTTTCAATAATTGCCAATTCAAGTTTTGCCCCCTCGTCTTCGTCGCCTTCTCTGATTATTGCAGGAACTTGAAACAAACCGGCAATTTTTGACGCTCGCAATCTTCTTTCTCCTGCAATCAATTCGTATTCCGCCATCAAACCACCATCTGCTTTTTCCACCTCTTTTCTAGTAACAACGAGGGGTTGCAAAACGCCGTATTGACGAATAGAATCCGCAAGATATCCCAATTTTTCATCGCTAAATTCTTTCCTTGGCTGATAAGGATTTGGTTTTATTTTATCTACCTCTATCCAGAAGATTGAATCATTTTGAAATTTTGACATGATACATTTTTAAAAATTATTTTTAAAAATCGCAGACTTACGCGGAATTAACGCGGAACTATGCGGAAATACTATTCTGGTATTCTAACACAAAAACTTTTTGTAACCCAAAAAATTGTGGAGATGTGGTGGAAAAGAGATAATTTTTAATTATTCTAATTTCGAATTTCGATTGAATTTCAAAATCAGAATACTTAAGAATCAAAATGATGGTAAATTGTTTTATTTGATTTTTAAGCAAAATTCGGCTATTATATCTTTACTCAAATTTTAAATTGTAATTTTAAATTTTGAGATTTCAATTTTAAATTATTTTATTGCCGAGGTGGTGGAATTGGTATAGATACCAAACACCGCACGACTCGCTATCAGTTTGATTGCGTGTCTCTGGGCAAAAGGATGTTAAATATAAGCCGAGGTGGTGGAATTGGTATACACGCACGACTCAAAATCGTGTCTCGCAAGGGATGGGAGTTCGACTCTCCCCCTCGGCACCAAAAACAAAAACATCGCGACCTGAAAGGTCGCGATGTTTTTGTTTTACTTATTACTTAAACCTTACTACTTAATACTAGCAGTTATGTAATAACTGCGATGTGTTCCAACAACATTTTAACCGAGGGTGATCTGTCATTTAAATAACTTCTTGATTTCATTATTTCACCAAAAATAATCAGGTCTTTTTCTTTTATCTTTCTAGTGTCTATATTTTTTCTCAATTGCTTTTCCAATTCATTTAAAAATTTAATTGCCCCGCTTTTGTCAGCTGGAATTTTTTTTGTCGTATCGCCAAAAAATATTTTTACCATTTCCAATCTTTCCGCCAATGTAGATTTTATAAACTTTGCAACAAATTTTTGAGCTTCTAAATCAATATCTTCTTTACCGTAAGGTTTTACCATCATCAATCTAGATTTCAATGTTGGCAACAAAATTTCTGATGATTTCATCACGATAAAAAAGTGAGTGTCCTGTGTCGGTTCCTCAAACATTTTTAACAAAGAATTTTGAGCTTCTCTAGTAATAAAATCGATTTTAATAAGAAAAATTTTTTTATTATCTCCGAAAGATTTTTTGGACTGCAAATCATTGATCCTGCGTCCATCATCAATACCAAAAGTATCAAATTCACCTTGCCAAAAATCTGGATTGTTTTTCGTAGAGAAATTTAGAGAATTTTCAAAAAATTTTATTATTTGAGGAAAAATTTCTTCGTAAATACCTTCTACCAAATAAGCATGGTGAAGATTGTCTTTTTGATTGATTATTTCTCGAAGCATATAGACAAGTATATGCGGATTTACAAAAACTATAAAGTATTGACAAATACTGTTGATTACGATTAAATCATTAGTAGATTGGTATCCTGCATATACTGTCAAAATTCAAATTGAGGAAACGAGAATGAAAGAATATGTATTCTTTGCTTACGATAAAACAGAGTATGTGGTTCAATTATACAAAGACAAAAAACTGGCAATCATTTTCCCGCCTTGTGGACAAATGATTGGTTTTGAAACTGATATGACGGAAATCGCTGCATCTCCATCAGTCGATGATCATAATTCTAATGTATCCCCAAAAGATTTCGGGGACTACTTGGAATTTCTCGAGCACGGAGATGCTTCATCCATAAATGTTAATATTAAAATTTATCCAGGGACTTTTTCATTAACAATGTTTCCAAACGGAGTGTTCTTTCCAAGCAGAAAAAGTATTTAGATTTCATTTTTATAATGATAAACTAAAAAAGCCCCGACGTTAGCGTCTGAGCTTTTTTAAATTCTAAATCGATAAATTTGAATTTATCTCTTCGAGATAACAGATTTTTTGTAAGTATCCAAATGTTCCAAAGCAATTCCGGTTCCTTTTGCCACACAGTAGAGAGCGCCGTCAGCCAAAACTGCTTTTACTCCGGTTTTTTGATTTACTAATTCAGTTAAATTTCTTAACTGAGAAGAACCCCCTGTCATTATAATTCCTTGATCAATAATATCGGCCGACAATTCTGGAGGTGTGTCGTGCAAAACATCCTTGATGGCTTTTATCATTTCGTTTAACTCTTTGTATATTGCTCGCACTACTTCATTAGTTCCAACCTCGACAGAACGAGGCAAGCCGGAAACAAAATCTCTTCCTTTTACATCGAGTTTTAATTCGTCTTTTTCTCTTACAATAATAGCCGAGCCTATTTTAATTTTTATATCTTCGGCAGTCTTGTCTCCAATCGCAAGATTGTGAGTCTTTTTTATATAATCAACAATAGCATGATCAATTTTGTCTCCTGCGCATTTTACTGATGTCGAAGCAACAATACCTCCCAAAGAGATAACAGCGACATCGGTTGTTCCTCCTCCAATATCAACCACCATGTGTCCGTTTGCTTCCTCAATCGGAATACCGGCACCGATAGCGGCAAGAATTGGTTCTTTTACCACATATGCCTTTCTGGCACCCGCTTTCATAGCAGCCTCGATCACAGCTCTTCTTTCTGTCGATGTTACACCAGCAGGAACAGATACCAAAACATCTGGTTTAAAAAAATTCCACTTTCCCAGAGCTTTTTCAATATAATAACGAAGCATCGCCTCAGTCACTCGATAATCGGCAATGACACCGTTTTTCATTGGACGATAAGCAATAATATTATCAGGGGTTTTTCCAATCATTTTTTTTGCTTCCAGTCCCACAGCCAGAATTTTATTATCCATTTCGGAAACAGCAACAACAGAAGGTTCATTTAAAATAACCCCTTTGTTTGGAACATAAACCAAAATGTTAGCGGTTCCCAAATCTATTCCAAGTTTTTTTGTAAAAAATCCCACGTTTATAAAATTTAATGATTAAAAATTGTTTAAAAATTAGAAATTAAAAATTAAAAATTAATTTTTTCTCCCTATATTCACCCCTATCTTTTGCAATCTTTCTTCTATTCTTTCATACCCTCTATCTATCAAGTAGACATTATCTATTATGGTATCGCCTTTTGCAAGAATTCCTGCTAAGACAAAAGCCAGACCAGCCCTCAAATCAGGACTTTCTACTTCCCTACCTCTCAAAACAGACGGTCCTTTTATCAACGCTCTGTGAGGATCAAGCAATCTAATTTCTGCCCCCATTCTATTTATATCTTCTACGAAACTTAAACGACCTTCAAAAATTGTTTCGAAAACCAAAGATTCTCCGGATGCTTGAGTAAGAAAAATTACCATCGGCGCTTGCAAATCGGTTGGAAAACCTGGAAATTCTTTTGTCTTGAAACCGATTGATTTAAAATCTTTATTTTTTATACCGCCATTATTTTTTATTTTTATAAATGTTTTTCCGATTTCCAGTGGAACACCGGCATCTTTCAAAATCTGAATTAATATTTCAATATCATTTGGATTGCAATCGGTTATTTCCAAATTATCAGCACACAACGCTCCCATAATCAAAAAACTTCCTGCTTCTATTCTATCGGGCATTGCTCTGTAAACAACATTTTTAGAAGACAACAATTTCCCCCCAGTTATTTCTATTGTTGGAGTTCCTGCTCCTTTTATTTTTGCCCCGCAAGAATTCAAAAAATCAGCCAAATGTTTTATTTCAGGTTCCATAGCTGTATTTTTTAAAACGGTTTTACCATTTGCTAAAACACCAGCCATCATAAATGTTTCTGTTGCGGTAACACTCGGAGCTCTGAAAAATATCTCTGCACCTTTTAGTTTTTTTCCTTTTGGAACCTCTATGTAGTAACGATCATTCTTAAAATTTGTTTCCGCTCCCATTTTTTTAAAACCATCAACAAAGAAATCAATCGGCCTCGCCCCAATCACACATCCCCCCGGAACAGGAAAAGAAACTTTTCCAAATCTTGCCAGTGTTGGTCCTGTCAAAACAATAGAAGCTCTGATCCTCTCAGAAATTTCCCTATCCAGATTCCATTCCTTCAAATTTTTTACATCAATCGAATAGTTACCTTTTGATTTTTTTGTAACGACTGCACCCATTTTTTCCAACAATTCTGAAAGTCTTTTTACATCTTCAATGTCTGGAATATTTTTCATTTCAATTTTATCAGCAAACAAAATACTAGAAGCCATCGCTTTCAAAATAGCGTTTTTTGCTCCGTTTACTTTTATTTTTCCGGACAAAATCTTTTTTCCATTTAGTCCTTTTACCAAAAATTTATCACTCATCCCGTTAGAGATAGGAAGTCATCTTTAACAAGAAGTGGCTTCTCTATTTTTTAAATTATTACTAATAAATTCGTCTTTTTATATATCTCTGTGACTTCCGTATATTTCCTATAAATCTGTCTAAACAATTTACTATTCCAATATATCACACACCCGAAAAAATTGACCTTGCATCTCTAACGGGACTCATCCCGTTAGAGATAGGACGCGGACTTTAAAAAATCACGCAAAACTATCATTTAAATTATTCTAATAAATTATCAATACCAAATTTTTTATTTCGTGTCCGCTATCTCTAACGGGACTCATCCCTATAATATTACGCGGTTTTTTAGTTTTTACAAATTTTGTCATTTTGGATAAATTGTTAATAAAAAATCCCTGGAGGTTTTGCCCCCAGGGATTTATTCGTCAGTTGATGAGACCGCTGATATTGGTCCACCAAAACACCATTCGATCTTTCGAGGGACATGTAATTGACGGAGCTCGGCCAATCGCACGAGTGATTTTCTCTCGAACCAACTCGCTTTTTTGTTCACAAACTGAGACAGACATGGTTTTGTGGCTACCGAGACCTTTGTGGAATTTGAGGATAAAATCGCTTTTTTCCTCCTTGCCACAAAAGTGAAAACCTTGCTGTCCACAAGCCGGCCTTACAATAGATCCCTTCTCTTGAATGCATAGAAACACTTTGTTGATCCTATTCAGCAACAGTGCTTCCTCTATTGATATCGAGTCCCAGAAAGAATCTTCCACAAAGCTTGATATCTTTTTTGCTTTTTCCGACACGCCCACCACGCCTGTATTCACGTCTTATCTCCTCAAAAAATTTTGAACATAAAAAAACGCTTCTGGCAACAGAATATCATAGTGATTTTAAAAAGCAACATCCTGTATAATGATGTTATGAAATTAATCAAAGCAATTCCCTTGTATAGAAACAAATTCAGAGAACCTGCTTTTTTCTTTTCACCGTGCGACTTTTCTGTTGGATCAATAATTCTCACCCCACTCACAAAAACAGGTCGTCCGGCATTGATTATTGCCATCGATGATTTGGATAAAAATAAATCTTTTGTTAGACGAAACAAAATAAAAGTAACAAAGATTAACAGTGATTTTGAGGCAAAATTTTTTGGACCAGAGACGATAAAATTTATAAAACTTGTTTCTGAAAAGAAAAAGCTTCCTGTAAACAATATTCTGCAAATAATTATTTCAACAAAAATACTAAAAGAATTGTCGGGGTTAAAACAAAAATCTGATTTAAAAAATATAAACGAATTTGTTTCAGAAGTAGACAACGATTACATAAAAAGAAAAATTCTTTCTACCAATAAACCAGAAGCAGAAAATAACAGAAAAAACACAGACATAGAGACGATTGGTTCAATACTTAATTCAGCACGAAAAAAAAAATCATCTATTCACTCGGAAAAACATTATTTGGTAGACGAAATAAGAAATTATTTTGGCGAGAAAAACAAAAGTGGAGTCGGTTCTTTCAGCTTTTACTTAGGATTTTTCAAAAAAATACCCGAGAAAAAAATATATCAATTATGGTCAGAAGCCAAACAAACAAAGAAGCCGGTGAAAGACCAGCAAAAGATTTTCTGGTGGAAAATCGGCCAATATTTAAAGGAGAACAAGAAAGGTTGACTTTTAATTCAATATAAAGCATAATTATCGGTATCAAATCAATTTTGCGTGAAGAAACGAAGTCGGGTTTTGTTCAACACAATATATTTGAGTATTTAATCAAATTATTTTTCTTAGACTATGGAAAAAGGAACAATTGCTCGTCTTACAGACAGAGGGTTCGGATTCATTTCTCAAGAAGGAAAGGACAAAGATCTTTTCTTTCACGCAAATGAACTAAAGAATGTACAATTCAACGACCTTAGAGAAGGAGATGCTGTAACTTTCGAAATTGTGAATGGCCCAAAGGGACCAAACGCAGCTGAAGTTAACAAAGCGTAATAAAAACAAAAAACTCTTCGCCAAAAGCGAAGAGTTTTTTGTTTTTCTATTCACGCACGGTCAGACCGTGCGTGAATTTCCGTTAGTATAATGTGAGTGGTTTTTTTGTTTTTAAAAAAGCCCGCGTAGGCGGGCTTTTTGGTTCAGAGATCTAGGCGGTTTTTGTATTTTTCTCCGCCGTATCTTCTGACTTCAATCTTTCTATTTCTTCAAAAATTTTTTCTGTATTTTGTTCAATAAAATAACGACGATTTTGAATCAAAGTGTTGAAAAAATCAACACCATTTTCTCTTAAGTAAAAACGTTCGCCAATATCCCTCAAATTCCCAAAAGACAAAGATGGGAAAAGATAAAAACAAATAAAAGTATGGCCCCACAACATTTTTGAGTAAAAACCGAGCAGGTCATCATATTTGTATTTGTTGATTTGGTAATTATTGTTTAATATGAGAATTAACCCATTCAAATCTTTCTTTAATTCATCAATATCGACATTTGAATGCGATCTGCAAAAGTTACTGATATCAATTATCAATTGAGGTCTATATTTGGAATCAATCATTTTCGGCAAATCCTCGGCCAAATACAGAACTATCTCATTTCTTACTCGTCCTAAATTTGTTTTATGGTAACGATTTACCTCCTCAACAATTTCAATTAAATGATCCTCAAAAAGCCTTCTCTGACAAAACTCTTCAAAAATCAATGCAAAAATGAAACTTGGGACGATAGACACCACAAGAAATAAAGATGCGCTATCAGAATTAATGTTCTCCTCCCCTGTTAAATGGTGAAGAATGAGTAAAGTAATCAGTCCAAAAAAACAAGAAAGAAAAAAGCAATTCCAACAAAATCTTTTAATATTCACAAGACCTCCGTTTATAGATTTGAAAGACCAAAACCAATTTCCTTTTGTAATACTGCAAAAAATGAGGTTAAAAGTCAAGAAAAATAAAACTATCCCAAAATTATGACGACCGTCAGAAGTTTAAGATTGTTTCTATATTTGAAACAATAACAGCCGAAGATTTCTCACACGAAACATTCGGCTGTTTTTTTATTCTTGATCCTCAAGTTCAAGCTTCTCAAGACGCTCAATTTCTTTTTTGAGTTGTCCCTCGTATAAACGAATACCCTGTTCAATCTCTCTTAGTTGCCCAAAAAAGAAATCAACTTTGAAAGTGACAAGGGATTTTTCTCCCCAATAAGTGTCTGACATCTTTCCACCCACCAGTTCGAATGTCGGAAAGTATTTACATTTAATGGGATAATTCAGAGAATCAGCAACCCCCGAAAAAATCTTCAGCAAATCGTCGTATTTACTAGGACGCAGAGCGGACCTGAGTCCCAATATTGAACTGGAAATAAATTCTCTTGTGCAATCTTCCCTCAACAAAAAAGATGCGATTTGTTCGTTTGCGGACCCAACACGCAACACGCTTTCAGGATTTTGCAAAATACCTTTTGATCTGGAAAGGAAGCCAAAAACAATCTTGCTCGAATTTAAAATATTCAGTCGATACAATTCGTTGATCCTTTTGATCTCGCTCATAATGTAATTCTCGTATGCTCTTTTTTCTTTCAACAAGTAAAAAAACATCGAAAACAAAATAGCAGAGACGGTCGAGAATCCTAAAAAAAATGGCGCTGGTTCATTGCTTACAGAAAAACTTTCTTGAACAATATCGAACGCAAAACCTATACAAACAATTATAAAGAGAGAAAAGACAAACGACCAACACAAGATACTAAAAAATACTTTTTTCATGACTCCCCCTTATACTGATATTAATCTGATAGACAAAACAAAATCTAAAGTAAATATCTCTTAAAATAACAATAAAGTCAAGAAAAATAAAAACTGCAAGGACCGAGTCCTTGCAGTTTTGTTTTATAAGTTCAACGGGTCAAATTCGTCCCAATTTTCCGCGACGATAATGCCGTCTTGATTTATAAGACGAACAATGATTTTTGAACCGTCTGATAATTCAATTTCCGCACCTTTTTTAATACCTTTCTTAAAAATTATGTCGAACCGCTTAGACCTTTTTTCTTTACCGATCGATTCTTTGGCGATTTGTTCTACTCTCGCATAATGAGACTCTCTCGCCAAATTAGCCGCATCTTTCTTCAGTGCATTGTGTGAGGTGCCTTGTCTTTTCATCGGAACTCTCCAATAAAAATTGTTAAAAAATGATTACTAATCTGCAATCAGACTATCACACCAAATAAATTAAGAAAAGCAAAATATTATTTATTATAATATCGCTTTAAAAATGAATTTTTAAACTCTGTAAAATTTTCTTCCAAAATTGATTGGCGAATGTCTTGAACCAGTTTGTTTATAAAATACAAATTATGGATTGTCGCCAAAGTACTGCCCAACATTTCTTTTGCTCTGAACAAATGTGACAAATAACTTTTTGTATAATTTTTACAAGTATAACACTCGCAGTCTTTTTCAATCGGTTCAAAATCGTCTTTAAATTTTGCGTTCATTATATTTATTTTTCCGGATTTTGTGTGCAGAGAACCATTTCTTGCCATTCTGGTTGGAGCAACGCAATCAAACAAATCTATCCCATTTTCTACGCCACCAAACAAATCTTCTGGCTCGCCTATTCCCAACAAATGTCTGGGTTTTTCTTCTGGCAAAATTTTATTTACCCAGCCAACAGCAGTATTCATATCTTCTTTGTTAAAAGATCCACCGATTCCAAAACCATCGAAATCCATTTTTGAAATCACCTCGGCACTTTCTTTTCTCAAATCCTCAAATCGCCCACCCTGAACGATTCCTAAAAGAGAAATTTTGTTTTCCGTATTTAATCTTTTATGTTCCTCCAAACTTCTTTCCGCCCAACGATGAGTTCTTTCCATTGCCTCTCTCTGATAATCATAATCTGCATTTGGTGAAGTACATTCGTCAAAAGCAAAAATCATATCCGCTCCAATATTGTGCTGGATTTGAATGGATTTTTCCGGAGTGAATTTGTGCATACTTCCGTCTATGTGCGATTTAAAAGTTACCCCGTCTTCGTCTATTTGTGCCAAAGCACAACCAACACCGTCCTCCATTTCGCCACATCTATTCACGATATCTTTTTTGTCAGCCGAAGCAATTTTACTTACACCGCTGCCATATGCCACACCCAAAGAAAAAGCCTGGAAACCACCAGAGTCCGTCATCGTGGGTCCATTCCAATTCATCATTTTGTGCAAACCACCGGCATTTTTAACAATTTCGTCCCCTGGTTGCAAATACAAGTGATAAGTGTTGGCAAGCACCACCTGTGTGTCCAAATCTTTCACTTGTTCCATGGTCAAAGCCTTCACAGTTGCTTTCGTCCCCACCGTAACAAAAGACGGAGTCAGAATTTTCCCGTGTGGAGTTTCCAAAACACCAGCTCGCGCCAGCGTTCCTTCCATTTTCTTTTCAATGTTAAATTTTATAGACATAATGAAACAGTATAAAGTCTGCAAAGTCGAAAGTCCATAAAGAAATAAAAAGATTAAATACCCGCTTGCACAGGCAAGTTTGCTACTTTATACTAAATTCAATGTTAGAGATTTTGCAAAAAGGCAACCCTGTACTAAACCAAAAGGCGCAAGAAATAAAACTTGTGGATATTTCTGGTGCCAAAATTCAAAATTTGATAAAAAATATGAAAAAAACTCTCCGCTCAAAAGAAGATGGGGCGGCTTTGGCGGCTCCACAAATCGGAGAATCCGTTCGTTTGTTTATTATTTCGGAAAATATTTTTGATGACAGTAAGGCAAAAACAGTTTTCATCAACCCAAAAATTATTGACCAATCAACAGAAAAAGAATGGTTGGATGAAGGATGTTTGAGTGTTAAAGGAATATACGGCAAAGTGAACAGATCAGTTTCTTGTACAATAAAAGCATATGACGAAAAAGGAAAAATATTTACTCAAAATGGTTTTGGCTTGATTTCACAAATTTTTCAACACGAAATAGATCACCTGAACGGAATCCTATTTATTGAAAAAGCAAAAGACCTTGAGAATGTCGAAACGGAAAAAAAGAAAATATAAACAGAATATAAAAGACTATTCAAGTATTCAATTGAGTATAAGAAGTATCTTTAAATCACTCGTACTCAAACATACTCAAAGTTTTGACGGTCGTCAGAATTTTGAGTATTTGAGTATGAGTTTTAGCAGGCAGGGTTCCAGAAAATATATAATGTATTTCGTAATTCAGACTATTCAAGTATTCAATTGAATATAAGAAGTATCTTTAAATCACTCGTACTCAAACATACTCAAAGTTTTGACGGTCGTCAGAATTTTGAGTATTTGAGTATGAGTTTTAGCAGGCAGGGTTCCAGAAAATATATAATGTATTTCGTAATTCAGACTATTCAAGTATTCAATTGAGTATAAGAAATATAAAAGCCGTCATGTGGAGACGGCTTTTTTTGGTTCAGGACCAACTCCCCTCCCTATCGCCCGCAAAAAGAAATGGCACGAAAAGGCAAGAAGAATGGGGGCAGGACCTCCCTCGCAAAGATTAGCGAGGGAGAACAAAAGAACAGAAAAGAAAAAAGAAAGATGTTTCATAAGTCCTCCCTAAAGACCTGGATCGAGTTTTGTATGTATTTCGGCACAAAGATTGGCAAACCCAAGTGTCATTTCTCCAGACACCTTTACTCTTTCTTTAAAAATTTCTTCCATGTGAACAATTGATTTTTCAAACTCTTCTTTTTTGGCAAATGTCGTACTCATGTAGGCTTCTTCCATAATTGCCAAAAATTCCTCAAAAGAAATCTTTCTGTGTTCATGGCTAACCATATAAATACCCCCTGTTGTAGTCGATGTACCAATAATCTATAATGAAAGTATCACAATCCTTAAATTTTGTAAATTATGAACGATAAAAAAATAAAAATAGCATTTTTTGGTACCCCTGAATTTTCAGCAAAAATTTTAGAAAAAATGAAACAGGAAGATTTTAAACCTTCGCTGGTTATTGCGACACCTGACAAACCCAAAGGAAGAAATTTGGTTTTGACACCGCCCGCGACAAAAATTTGGGCGGAAAAAAATAATATTGATGTTTTGCAACCGACAAAACTGAGAGATCCGGAATTTTTAAACAAGATGAAAGAAACTGTTTGGGATTTATTCGTCGTCGCTTCATACGGAAAAATTATTCCCCAAGATATTTTAGACCTTCCAAAATATGGAACAATTAATGTCCATCCGTCGTTGCTTCCTAGACTAAGAGGCGCTTCCCCAATGCAATCAGCGATTTTAAAAGAAAACGAGACAGGAATGACAATAATGTTAATGGATGCGGATATGGATCATGGTCCGATTTTGAAACAAAAAAAATTGAATATTCCGAATTGGCCACCCAAAATTACTGAATTGGAAAACATAATGGCGGAAGTCGGAGGACAAATGCTGACAGGAGTTATTCCACTATGGATTAAAGGCGAAATAAAACCGTTAGAACAGAACCATAGTAAAGCAACATACATTGATAAAATTAAAAAAGAAGAAGCCTTGATAAATTTTGATGATGATCCTTTTTGGAATTACAGAAAAATTCAAGCATTACAAAATCTGAAACCTCATTTTTTTGCAGAAAGAAATAGCAAAAAAATGAGAGTGATAATAAGAGACGCAAAAATGGAAAACGGCGAATTGATAATTACTCGCGTATTACCAGAAGGTAAAAAAGAAATGGATTATCAAGACTTTTTGAGAGGAAACCATTAATGAAGTTTGCAGCTTACAGCCTGCCTGCCCTGCATGCGCAGGCATGACAGATAGGTTTACAGAAAAAACAAGACAAAAATCTCTGCCAACATGGCAGAGATTTTTTACTTTATGAACTTTCGACTTTATGAACTTTATAGACTATTTAAGTACGATACTCTCAACCACCACATCCTCAAACGGCTGATTATTTATAGGATTTGAAGTCACCTGACTAATTCTGGTGGCAACATCCATTCCTTTGACCACTTTTCCAAAAACAGTATGCTTTGTATCTAAATGATTATTATCAACCACATTGATGAAGAATTGACTTCCGTTTGTGTTAGACCCTGCATTTGCCATTGCGATTGTTCCGGTATTGTTTAAATTATTCGCATGAATTTCATCTTTAAAAGCATATCCTGGACCACCTGTTCCCCACTGGTCTCTCATAGAAACATCTTTTGAAAGAGGGTCTCCGCCCTGAATCATAAAACTGGGAATCACTCGGTGAAATCTTGTTCCGTTGTAGAAACCGCTTTCCACTAATTTTATAAAATTATTTACAGTCATAGGGGCGTCATTTTGGTAAAACTCAATCTCGATTGTTCCTAAATTGGTTTTGATAATAGCTCCTTCAACAGCATTATTTTCCTGAGAAACTACTTTGGCGGCAAAGACTCCTTCATTTTTTACTGATTCACTCATTATATTAAAAATAAAAATTGTTATTAATGATATTCCGACAAGGGCAGAATACGCCACCCAAGAATTTACTTTTTCATTCGTCAACATAAATATTTAAACTATGATCTAAAACCTTTTAATAATTCCTTTGCTCTTGAAGCCCCTCTTTTAAAGATGCTTCTTTTTTTATCCTTATATGAGATAATTTTTCTTTCTACCGCCTCTTTTACATCGTCTATCGCAGAATACATATTTTCGTTTTCTGAAACTGCGCCGAAATTTTTGCCTGATGTATGGATGCTGACCTCTGCTTTAAAAACATCCCCTGCTCTGCCTGTTTCTTTGCTTACTCTCGCATTACATCCTACACTCTCGTCATTCTGGTCAATATATTTATCCAAACTATCCATCTTCTCCCTGAAACGCTGTTCAATAGCCGGTGTCATTTCCATATTGATTGCGTGTATATTTAAATTTCTCATATAATTACTTTATTATACTAATAATATTTATTAATCAATGTTGATACTTAACAATTTCGACGGTGACTGATGCCCATTAACGATTCTGACTTTGCCCTCCTCTACATTAAAATGTTTTGCTACCAATTCTATAACCTTTTTATTTGCCATATTTCTTTCTGCTTTTTCTTTTATTCTAATTTCAAAATGATTTTCCGAAACTTCTTTAAATTCTTCTTTTTTTGATTTCGGATAAACTCTTGCTTTTATATACATCCGTTTAAATTATAAATTTATTAAATTTCGTATCTATATCTTTTTTTGTCTCTCTTTTCCAAAATATCATACAGATAACTAAACACGGCAAGATAAACGAGAACAACAAAAAAAGAAAATAGCACTGTGAAAAATCCGTTTCCGTTACCAAAGGATTTTTCAATATTGGCGATAAAGTCTATTATATTCATTGACGCTTGTGGCAAGAAAATAGTAACTGGCATAAACAAGAATACGCCGGTATCAATAAACCATTCAGCAAAACCATAATCAATAGGAACAATCAACATTGAAGCAACTCCGTAAATAGCGAGCATTAAAAGCGCAACTATGATAATTTTGAACAAATAGAGTATCTCGTGCATATCAATATTATATCACCAAAATTTAATAAAAACATTTTACTTTTTCAAAATTTTTGTTAATATTGTATCTGTTAAGTTTATAAAGAATTTAACGATATTCCGCGGTAGCTCAGCTGGTAGAGCAATCGACTGTTAATCGATTGGTCGCAGGTTCGAGTCCTGCCCGCGGAGCAAAATTAAAAACACCACTTTTTTAAGTGGTGTTTTTAATTTTGCTCCGCGGGAGAAAGCAAACTGCTTTGCTTTCGTCAGGACTCGAACGACGGAGCATGTCGCTTTGCGACAGCGAGTCGCGTCCAGCAGTACTTTGTCTTTTGGAGTCCGTAGGACGAACAAAAGACTTAGTAACTGCGGGACGAGTCCTGCCGAAGGGTGAAAATTTCACTTAGAACTGGCGACCGAGTCCTGCCCAGTAAAGCAAGTCAGCGACTTGATTAGCATTAAGACTCGAAAGACAGAAATGCCTGCTTTATTGCAACCCATTTACAGAACCCCCTAAATATCTTATTATTTGAAAAGAAACATTCATTCAAACAACAAAAAGGAGGTGAACTGTGGGATTATTCAGTTTTTTAGGCAGTGTATCCAAAGAACTAAACGACGACATGGCGAGACAAAAGGGCTACAATGACGGATATTCTGGTCGCGCACCCAACATGCTCCCGATCTTTCTCGAGAGGCTGAAAACCATTTACATGGAATCTTATAAACTTGGTCAGCAGCGAGCTGCCATTGATAAAGGCAGCACAGTGCTTCTTTCCCCTCCTCAGTAATAAACTCAAACAACCCTCGGTGTGAAAGTAACCCATTTTGGTACTTATAGAGGCTCGGCCGGTCCTACACACATTATAAGATGCGGAGCGTTGTTTACCCGCTGGAGTAAATTCGAAAGAGGAGAAGGCAAGGCGATCAAAAATGTCGTAGCCCCTCAACACTTAGAGCACTGGTAAAAACAGTCTCGACTTTATCTCAAAACCCCGACTTGTTCGGGGTTTTC
>Ga0209542_10005505_pt1 | contig 25222 bp, 28 predicted proteins | sample RifCSPhighO2_01_FD_184028 | JGI IMG/M metagenome (GOLD analysis project Ga0209542, IMG submission 184028) | Soil microbial communities from Rifle, Colorado - Rifle CSP2_plank highO2_0.1 (SPAdes) (version 2) | ecosystem: Environmental > Terrestrial > Deep subsurface > Rock core/Sediment ...
TCCTCCGGCACACTGATCTTTTCAGATCCCCTGTAGGCAAAGAGACCCATACGGCCGCATCGGAACTTTTGAGTTTTGGGGCGGACGCGCGGCGCGCGCGGGCCATCGCCCGGGGATCGCGGCCTTTTGCGCTCATGCAGTTGATCGCACGAGCCCAGGTGCGCTCAAAAGAGGATAGCACAGGCGCTTCCGTGCTGTGGTCGTTTCTTACGGCGGAAGATTTTGAAAAAACAGGCCGCAGTCCCGCCGATGCGACTGATGTCCTGCGCGCAGTACGCGATGTGTTCGGCGAGCGGCGGGCCTCGGTGCTCCTTTATCAGGATCCGCAGATGAAGCGCGTGCATGCGGCGGTTTTGGCGGATACAGCACTGCTTGCCGCACTCTCCGCGCGGGAGCCCGGATCGCCGCAGGACGCATCGCTCCTGCTTGTGGGCGACTTTGAGAACTTTATTTCCGCGGAAGAGCGCCTGTCGGCGTTGCTTCGGGAAATCCTTTGACATACCATAGAGGGTACAGGGAGTAAGCATACAAGGAAGAACACTCCCTTTTTTAGAACCTATGCCGCAATTTGAAGAAGAAAAATCAAATCGGCGCCTGGCACAACTCCGCCGCAAAGAAGCGGAGGACTCCACCAAACTTCTCGCCGACTCCTACGGCATGAGTTATGTTGACTTGAGCGTGGTCGCGATTGAAATTGACGCGCTCAAAATACTCCCCGAGGCCAAAGCCCGCGCAGGAGAGCTCGTCGTCTTTCAAGCCGCAGGCAAGCATCTGAAAATCGCGGTACGCAACCCCAAAAAAGAAGAGACGCTCGCCGTCATCAAAGAGCTTACGCTCGCCCGCTACACCTGCGAGACGTTTCTTGCGTCAGTCTTCAGCCTGGAATACGCATGGAAGACATATGCGCAAATTCCCGAATCCCATGAGATGAGCGTAGGCGCCATCGCGCTCTCGCTCACGACGCTTGCCGCCGTACGAAAAGAGCTTTCAACGCTCGCGGATGTCCGCGCGCGCATTAAAGAGACGTTCTTCGGACGCACCACCGAGGCGCTGGAAATCATCCTGGCCGGAGCGCTTGCGAGTGACGCGTCCGACATCCACATTGAACCCCAGACAAAAATCGTGCGCGTACGGTTTCGTCTGGACGGCACCCTGCACGATATCGCGGAGCTTCCGCTCAAGCTGTATACGCTCCTGATCTCCCGCATCAAACTCATCTCCGAACTAAAGCTCAACGTGCATGACCGGGCACAGGACGGACGCTTCACGATCAAGTCCGACGAGACCGCAGTGGAGGTGCGCACCTCCATACTGCCGGGGCCCGATGGAGAAAATATCGTGATGCGTATCTTGAGTCCCAAAGCGATTGAAATCACGATCGCGGAGCTCGGCATGCAGCCGTGGATCGTCACCCTCATGGAAAAAGAGCTCTCGCGGCCCAACGGCCTGATCCTGACGACAGGCCCTACGGGATCGGGCAAGACGACGACGCTCTATACATTTTTGCGCGCCGTGCACGATCCGGGCATCAAGGTCATTACCATTGAAGACCCTATTGAATATCACCTTACCGGCATTGAGCAGACGCAGGTAGATCAGGATAAGGGGTATGATTTTGCCAATGGCTTGCGCGCGATCGTGCGACAGGATCCGGATGTCATCCTCGTCGGCGAAATCCGGGACATGGAGACCGCAGAGACCGCGATGCACGCGGCTCTCACAGGACACCTCGTGTTTTCCACGCTCCACACCAACGACGCGGCAGGCACGATCCCCCGCCTCATTGACCTTGGTGTACGGTCCACGATCATCGCGCCCGCCATCAACGTCGCCATGGCCCAGCGTCTCGTACGCAAAGTCTGTACGTCATGCCGCGTGCCCGCGGAGAAAACGGATGCGATCTATGAGACGTTAAGAAAAGAATTCGCGCTGTTTCCGCAGGTAACGCCGGCCCCTCCGGAAACCCAATGGACGGTATTCACCGCAAAAAAAGGCGGATGTGACGCATGCGGCGGCATCGGCTACAAGGGCCGCACCGGCGTCTACGAAGTCATCCTCATTGACGATAAAATGGAGGAGTTGATCCTGGGAGCGGCATCCGAACCGGAAATAAAAAAACAGGCCATAGCGCAAGGGCAGATTACGATGCGCCAAGATGGCCTGCTGAAGATAGCTGCGGGAATCACGGATATGGAAGAGCTTGAGCATACCGTGGGGTGATCGGATCGCACTTTGGAACGAAAAATCTCCTGAAGCCGTGGGCAATTACTCCATAAATCTTTATGGAGGATAGAATCACCGCCAGGTACAGCCTAGTCGCCGGCAAGCCGGAACCGGATTGCCCTGGTAAAGAAATTCCCTTAAGGTTGTCGGTCGGAAAACCTTAATTGCCCACGACTTCAAGAGGTTTGATATCACCTGCGTAATAGTTTTAAAGAAAGATTATACAAAATACCGCCGCGCCGCCATCTACCGATTTATGCAAGCATTATAACAAGTATTTGTCTTTATGTCAAATCCCGCACGAGCTCCGCAAAAACCGGACGGAGAAGACGCAAATCTTGATGTAGCGCTCCGCCCCCAGCAATGGGATGAATTTGTCGGGCAGGAACGGGTCAAAAAGAACCTGCGCATACTTATAGATGCGGCGCGCCAGCGCAAAGAGCCCATGGAGCACGTGCTTTTTGCAGGCCCCGCGGGACTTGGTAAGACTAGCATGGCGCATCTTGCGGCACGCGAGATGAATACGTCCATCAGAATCACGTCGGGGCCCGCGATTGAGCGCGTCGGAGATCTTGCATCCATTCTCACCAATCTTACGCCGGGCGACATCCTCTTTATTGACGAAGTACACCGTCTAAACAAGCTCATTGAAGAAGTATTGTATCCTGCCATGGAGTCGCGCATGCTTGATATCATCATCGGCAAAGGCCCGTCGGCGCGGACTCTCCAGCTTGAACTCCCGCCGTTTACCTTGATTGCGGCGACCACGCGCGTGGGACTTCTTTCAAGCCCTTTGCGCTCGCGCTTCGGCAACATCTTCCGTCTTGAGTTTTATACGCCCGAAGAGCTTGAGCGCATCATCATGCGCTCGGCTGGCGTCCTTGGCATCGGCATTGAGCAGGATGCCGCGGCGACCCTCGCTCACTCAAGTCGTGCCACGCCGCGAGTCGCCAATCGTCTCCTCAAGCGATGCCGCGACTTTGCGCAGGTGCACGGCATGCCGCGTATCACGCGCGACGCCATCGCAGGGACACTCGCACTCCTTGAAATAGACGCGCTTGGGCTGGAACCCATGGATCGCAAAATCATGCAGGTCATCATTGAAAAATTCGCCGGAGGGCCGGTTGGGCTTGCAACACTTGCCGCGGCATCAAGCGAGGAAGAAGACACGATCACCGAGATCTACGAGCCGTATCTGATGCAACTCGGATTTTTGGAGCGTACGCCGCGGGGACGCATGGTAACCGAGCGCGCCTACACGCACTTGGGCATGAGCGCACACATGCAAAAGCCGCTCCTCTCTTGACTGGAATTAGGAAGCAGGAATTATGAATTAGGAAGATATCTCTTCATAACCTCTTGCCTATTACTCCTAATTCCTTATTCATAATTCATTATTCCCATCGCATGGCTGGCCACTCCCACTGGAAACAAGTTAAGCATCAAAAGGGTGCTACAGACGCCAAGCGTGGCAAGCTTTTTTCAAAGCTCGTCAAAGAAATCACGGTCGCCGCGCGCGAAGGCGGCGCCAATCCCGATGCCAATGTACGCCTCCGCTCCGCGATGGAGCGGGCGCGAAGCGAAGGACTCCCAAAGGATAATATGGAGCGCGCACTTGCGCGCGCGGCGGGGCGCGCGGAGGACAATGAACTCTTTGAGTTTCTGTATGAGGCCGCAGCACCCAGCGGCATCGCGATACTGATAGAAGGCATCACGGACAATAAAAACCGCACGGTCAATGAGATCAAGCACATCCTGACGGAGACAGGCGCGAGACTTGCGGAGCAGGGCTCGCTCATCTGGAATTTTGAAAAAATTGGCGTACTTTCGGTAATGTCCGAATCGCCGCAGGACAAAGATAAAATTGAGCTTGCGATCATTGAGGCAGGAGCGCGCGATTTTCGGGAGGAAGACGGCGTGTGGATCGTGGAGACAAATTTCGGCGAGCGCGAGGCAGTGCGCGAGCGACTTGCGGCCGCGGGATTTACAGTGCGCGAAAGCGGCCACGATTACAAAGCGCAACATCCCGTAGAGATTACGCACGCCTTAGCGCCGAAAATTGAAGCGCTACTTGCCGTACTTCTTGAGCAGGACGACATACAGGAAGTGTATACAAATATGGGAATGATGAATTAGGAAGCAGGAATTATGGACTAAAGTGAAATCTTATCATGGTTCACAATTCATGATTCATAATTCCTTATTCCTGATTCAAGTCTTATGATAATCATCGGCATTGATCCCGGGACTACTGCGATCGGATTTGCGGCGCTTGAGTCGGGCAGGCCCCCACATCTTCTTGAAGCAGGACTTTTCCCCATCGCGGCTTGCGACCAAAGCGGGCGCCTCGCAGAACTTCATCGCGCCATGGCAGGCCTGATCGCAAGGATAAAACCCGATGCCGTAGCCGTAGAAAAGCTCTTTTTTGCTAAAAACGCCAAGACCGCCATGACGGTCGCCGAAGCCCGGGGCGTCATCCTCTTGACAGCCGCTTTAGCCCGCGTTACCGTCTATGAATATGCGCCGGTAGAGATCAAAAAAACCGTCGCAGGCCACGGAGGAGCGGATAAAAAAGCGGTGGAAAAAATGCTTTTTCTCACACTCCCCGAGACCCGTACGATACGCGCGCGCGATGATGTCTTTGATGCCATTGCAGTAGCGCTTACGTGCCACTTTCTTGAATTCAGCAGGTTTAATCAACAAGGTCGAGATACTAAAAAGTAACACTTCTATACGACTGTGTTTACGACCAACTTTTACGACAGCCCGTTGCGCGCCCCGATGACCTCCGACTACGATGATGAAAACGAAGGAGAGCTCATCGGCAGTGACGATGAAGAGCTGACGGACGACGAAGATTTTCCGGCAGACGGCGACGAGGAGGAAGAGGACGCAGAGGAGGAGATATAGCCACTACTCACACAAAATACCCCGACGTACGTCGGGGTATTTTGATATAAAGGTTCCTCGTCGGCCACGCCCCGAGGTATTGTCGGGACTCTCCGCCGGCTGGCGGATCGCACATCGTCCCGATATATCGGGACGGTATTGAACCTTTGATGCGTCGTCGCTCGGATGTAATGCGAGCAAGCTCGCATTTCGCTCCTCGCTAGACGCAATAAGATTCTTCAGACGATGCGTATGTATTTGCGCTTCCCCACTTTGATCACCATGCCCTTTTTTACCGCGATCGGATCGGATAGGTTCTCAAGTGTGATGCCGTCCGCTTCCACGGCTTTTTGTAAGACAAGCCGCCGCGCCTCGGACTTGGACGGCGCAAGCGCACAGGCGACAAGCAGTTCCACCAAAGACCATGCGCCTTCGCGCAAAGAAATCTCGGGCATCTCATCGGGCTGTTGCCGCCCCGAATAGACGGCCAAAAATCGCTCGCGCTCTTTTTTGGCGATCGCAGGACCGTGATAGCGGCGTACGAGAGCTTCCGCAAAAAAGAGTTTTGCATCGCGCGGATTTCCTCCGCCCCCAAGTTCGCGTTCCACACGCCTGATCTCCTCTCCCGCCACATCCGTGTAAACTTCCAGATACGGGATGATCAGCGCATCAATCAGCCGCATCGCTTTACCAAATTTATCCTGCGGCGTATCCATAAGCGCGATGTAGTTGCCGAGCGACTTTGACATCTTGGCGCCCCCGTCAAGCCCGGGCAAAATCTTGAGTGACACGATCGTCTGTGGCGGAATTGCGAATTTCTCCTGGAAAAAGCGTCCGAAATGCTCATTGAAAAGCTGATCGGAGCCGATGATCGTCATGTCGCTTTTGATTGCCACCGAATCGTACCCCTGCAAGATCGGATAAAGCATTTCCGTCATCGCAATCTCGCGCCCGTGCTTTATTCTCTGCTGAAACATTTCCCGCTCAATCAGGCGCGCGTGCGTCACCAAAGAAAGCAAGCTGAAAAACTCCCCCACTTTCATACGCGCCCACCATTCGGAATTCTTGCGGATCTCAAGGTGTGCTGCATCCATGCGCAGGATCATGCCAAGTTGTTTTTTGAGCGATGCGATATTTTTTTTAATCACAGTCTCCGAGAGCACCGGCCGCGTGGCATCCTTGCCCGTAGGATCCCCGACGCGCGTGGTAAATTCACCCAAGATAATCACGGCTTTATGCCCCGCATCCTGCAGAGCGCGTATCTTCCAGAGCGGGGTCGCGTGGCCGATATGCAGATCAGGAGACGTCGCATCAATACCGAGCTTGATGCGCAGTCGGCGTCCGGATTTCAGAGACCTCTCCACCTCCTCACGCGTCACAATATCCTCCACCCCGCGGGTAAACAGTTCGGATTGTAAAGATAATTTTGTGCTCATAGACAGTACGTTAGCGGCGATGCATATTCACGACGACTAATCGGTTTAAAGGTCGTCAAGCGAGAGCCCGGCCTGTTTGAGTATTGCGATAAGGGTTCCTTTTGGCAATGCTTTTGTATGATAGGCCACCACAGTTCTCCGTTTTGTGACAGGATGGTAGAAAACAAAATGGCTTCCCGTGGTGTGATCCAGACAGAAGCCATTCCGTTTCAATACCGCAATAATTTTCTTGGGAGTGAGCGATGGCGGTTTAGACATATACAAACGAACGCGAATGGCTAGTTGGCTTTCTGACGCGTACCGAAGTAATGAGCGGCTCCATCTCGGAGGGTATGTGCTCGTGGTGCTTTTTCAAACTTGCAAAATACGCGCCGATGGCATCTATGGCCATTTTCTTCGCCTCCGTCAAATCCTTGCCGTATGTGACACACCCGGGTAATGCAGGCACCGTCACGGTAAATCCGCCCTCCGGCTCCGGCTGAAAAATAATTGTATAACGGATATGCTCCATGGCATTATGCTACCGCGCCAAAGGCGAAAATGCAAACATCAACCTCCTCGCGCGTCACAATATCCTGCACTCCACAGGTAAAGACTTCAGATGCATAGAAAACTGTCTTTGAAAATCTTTAATCCTCTTATTTGTACCATATCTTTAGAATCTTCAGACCAAAATCGTGCCGTGAACCCAGAAACCTATTGCGTCCAAACGACATATTGAGGCTAAGCCTCAATAGTATTGCAGTCCACAACCAAAGGATATGGCTGGAAAGCGGCCTAAAACCGAGTTTCAAGATTCACATAAAATCATGATGTTGACTTTTTACCAAGAAAAATTATACTTTGCGCATGGCTACAAAAGCTCGCGCACCGCTACAATATGGGTATCCTCTTCTGACCGGCAAAGAGCGGCTTTTGGTTTGGCAAAAAGCCCAAAGCGTATGGGTACGACACAAATGGAGCGCCCTCCGGGAACTAAAAAAATGCGTGGCGAATGGGAACGGAAGCTACCATTTACGTCATAGTGAGGAAAAATCATGGTCTCAAGATCGCGGATAGCGCCATTGCGGCAACCGCGCTTTTCACCGGCAGTACCCTGCTCACTCGTAATGTGAAAGATTTCAAACGCGTACCAGAACTCAAGATTCAGGGCATCTGACGATATTTTGGTTTAAACTTAAACACAACAACGAGGAGATACTAAGCTGACTGGTCACAAAGACCAATCAGCTTTTTCAATATATTTAAGCCATTTTCTGGATATTGACTTTTTAATACTTTTGATGTATAATTCATATATGGCCTTTTACATCTGAATATGGTCACAAGTAAGAGATAGGAGGTGCTACGTGCATAGCAAGAAGGCAAAGGAAACTGCGGAGACGCTACACGAGCGCTTTGGCGCTCACCTGTCGTGGAGGACTAAGTTTCTCCTCGCGATTGCGATTGACCTTATGGACATCCTCATGGCGGCCTTTTTTTTCTGGGCTCCGGGGATCCATTTTGTTGTGAATGCGATCCAGTTTTTCATTGGACTATCTCTCTTCGGTATTACCGGAGGGCTGATCCAGATTCTTGAATTGGTGGTCGGCTTGTCGCCGATCATCGGAACTGTCATCGGTGCCATGCCCATGCTCACCATCGCCTGTGCCATTACGTACGGCATGGAACGAGCAGAGGCCAAAACTGATAAACCGGCCATAATGCCGGCGATGGGAGACGATGCGATGAGGACATTCTTGGCTGGTCTTTCTGGAATAGGCGTATGGTTTGTGTGTTGGAAGTATGGGTGGGTGGACATTGGCTCTGTCGGGTGGTTTTTTATCTCCTTTTTGGCAGGAGGATTTCTTTTGAGGTTTGCGCGCAACTGCTCCCAATATTGGGGAGCGAGCGTGATCCTCGGAGTTATCATGCTCCTTTGTCTTGTAGTTAATATCTGGCTTTCGTGGTCCATACCCGATGCTGAAAAATATCGGGATGAGGCGTGGAAGCAACTCCACGAGGCAAAGGACTATCGCGTCACGGCGGCACAGAATGCGGACTCTCTCCAGCAGTCCCTTGATTTAAAAGGACTGCAGGAGCAGGCCGCGAACATTGTCCACCAGGCAAGAGAGAAACTTGCCGATGCGATGCTCCAGAAAAAGGCGCCTGCCCAGATTCTGACCGTGGACGTGGACATTAAGCGGCTCGAAAAAAATAGGTCTGGTGGCAGGACACTTGTTCAGGATGCAGTCCAGTGGACTGCAGAGAATATAGTGAAACCGTCCGAAGCGCCCAAACAGCCGGAGAAAAAAGCGTCCGATCCTCAAGTAGAGGCAGATGCCGAACGCCTGAAAGTCGGACCTGTCCAGGCGAAGATGTATAGGGAAGAATTCGTCCTGGATCGCGCGAAAGAACTGCGCGAAAAGGACAAAGAAAATCTTCTCGCGTACCGCTTGTGGCTTCTGGGACTGCTCGTCTTCACGGGTGTATTCGGCACCATGCAGTATCAAGCCGAAATGCACCCTGGGCAAGAGGACGAAACCAACGATGACAAGGACGTCTCGTTTTAGGAAGGATGAAGAATGCCAATGCCATGCTTTGATGGAGACGTTGACTTCCCAGGATTTGGAGATGCTCCAAAGCCAGCCAAGGAGAAGAATAAACCACTTGGCCAGACGCATTGCACCATCTGCACAAAAGAGATCGCGCACGATGCGCGGCGTTGTATAAACTGCAACGCCCTGACCATCAAGTTTAAGCGCCTGTGCACTAATCCGAAGTGCCTGAAAGAAGTGGGCATGACGGATAATGAGTGCAAGGCGTGCGATCAGCACTTCGTATACGTGTTTGACCGCAGAAAGACGACCTGGAAGGGTGCTGAATGGGTGAAAATCCTTCAGCCGATCAAGTGCAATCGCTGTACGCGTCCGGCCGATGAGTACGATAACTGGTTTGCGCACCGCAATATCCCTTTTCCATTCCAAACGGAGCGGGGAGCAAAAATTGCGGCTTTGCGCGAGACGCCGAATGTGCAAAAGTTTATCCTGAAACACTTCGGCTACGATGACCTGCACGTGTACCTTGCAGGCACGGACGAGAAGCCGTGGGGATTCAGGGACGAGCAAGCTCTCCTGAAATTCCTCAACTACTTCAAGTGTCCTTGTGGCGCACGAGATTGGCGGCTTGCGCCCATGATAGGGGCGGCACGGCACGGAATGCCCCATCTACAGAAAGTCCTCCAGGTTGTAACGCCTTTCATCGTGAAGGGTGCCGCAGATTTGGGAAAAGCCGCGTGGAAAAAACTTCAGAAAAAGTGAGGGTAGGATATGACACCGCACGCATGGGTATTTGGGATCATGGCGTTTTTCGGGCTCAAAGCCGCCGGCTGGCTCCCGTTTCAAAACGAAATCCAGCAGGCACTGGCGTATACCATCCCTTTTATCCCCTACTTGATTCTGGCGTTCATTTTAAGGGGAGTGATCGGGGATGCGATCGGTGGAGTCAAAAATGGCATCAACAAGCTCTATACCTTGATTGCATCCATCGTCTACGGCTTCATCTTTACAGGAGTGGTCGTACCGACGATGCTCGCGGACAGTTTTCTCCTGGGTCCAATCGCGATGTGGGCATGGAAGTACCAGGCGATACAAATCCTGTCCATCGTAGTGAACGGATTCGTGTACTGGTTCCTGACCCAGACGCCCACAGTGATCCCCAAAAAGATCATAGTTGGAGCACTGATCGCCAGTTGCACGTTTGTGTTCGGCGGATATTTCAGCCAGTTTGTTTTCAATACGCACTGGCTGGAGTTCACCGCGCGAAACGGTGTCTTTATGCCGGATCCTGCCGCGAGTATTTCCCTCAAAGAGGGCGATACCATCCACTTTGTAGCCCTCGGCTACAGCGTGGAAAGAACCAGATTCGGTGGAACCGTGACGAACCAGACGTATCCGCCCGAAGGCGCCCAGACAGACCTCATCCACGACGGCGTGAATGCATGGCCTCGGCCCCGGGGCGAAATACAGTTTCTGGTCCGACGGCCAATAGGACCCTCCACGATCGTCTATGTGCAGGATGTCACGAGCGGGCCATTAGACATCCTGTGGTGGTCTTTCAAGTATCTGGTCGGAGGGTACTATGTATCTGGCACGGCGACCGTGCCCAAAGGCGTTGCTCCGGGACGCCTCGGAGTGGAGTTTCTTGACATCGCCCCGGTGGAGGGCTACATCAAGTTGACCCTGGTCCACAATCTTGGGAGCTCTTTGATCGGACGCTTCACTCAAAGTTTTGTACTAGGAGAAGGCCGCAAGGTGTTCACTAAAAAGGACTTTGAATCTGGTGTCTGGTTGCTGACTCTCGGAGTCGCCACCTTCACACTAGTAGGTGGAGTGCTCGTCTTTGGGAGGACCAAGGAGGGATTGATCCCTCACATACCGGACATCGTGTTTTGCGTCCTGTTTGTGTTCGTTGTTTGGTACGTCGTGGACTGGCTTTCCTTCACGGGGAGAGGTGGTCCATTCACCCTCCTCAAAAACGTGTGGGGGTGGATAAAAAGTTAGAGTTCTTTCAGCCGCTCGTGACAAAGGAGGATCACAAAGTGGCACAGTCAAAGGGCGGAGCAAGCACAGCTTGTCATCCGCCCTTTAACATTGTACAATACAGTTATTATGGCTGAACGATGGACTTTGGGGCCAAAACGAGAATCTTCCGGTGATGCCGGGGAGCCATGGAAGCTCCTCGGAGATAAGGAGGCTGTAAGCGAGTTTGTAAAACGCCGCAAGGAAACCGCAAAAAAGATGGGTGCGGCAACACTTGGCACTCCACTTGGGGCAGGACTCGGAGGCGGGGTCAAAGCTGTTGAGACACTCGGGTGGGGAGTGAAGCATCTGCTTCGCATGGATTTCACAAGCAGTGGTATACAGCCGGATAAAACTGCGGAGGACGCTTTTGGTAAAGGATTCAAATGGGCTCGTGGGGATTCAAAATCTTAAGATCAATACAGGCAATGCTGGGCCAAGATCAATCGCATAATCTTCTCGCGCTTTTCGGGCTTGCCGATGCGTCCTCGGAAGCACAGGAAAAGTTCCTGAATGACGCATCGGAGAAAATCCTGGAAGCGGTCGTGGAGAAAATAGAGCAGAAACTTCCTCCGGAAAAACGCGAGGAATTTTTCCGACTATTTGAGAAAGACCCGCCTGCATCCGAGGAAGAAAAAGCAGCTTTTTTCCAAACGTACATCCCCGACTTTCGCGACATCCTACTTGCTGAAGTAGAGCGCTTCCAAAAAAAAGCCCTTGAGCGCACAAGGACATAATATCTTGACTTTGATCATGTTTAGAGTTATAGTTTACTCACAGAGACGCTGATGCACCTGTCCAGTATTCAATTGAAGGTAGTAACTGATATTTTGGTTTCTGCGGGCGAAGTATTTTTCGCAGTTATGGTAGTGCCGTTTTTTACCGCAACATTCAACTTTCCGGCTTTCATAATAGGAATTATGTTTACTGGGGGCGCATGGATCATGGCGATTACTATTAATAGACATAACACATCATTATGAGCCAAATAGCTCTCTTCTACGTTGCGGCGGGACTTCTCCTCCTGGCAATCGCGATCGTTGTATATCCGACGCTCCAGAATCGGTCGCATAAACGTTAATCGTGAATACGAAGTATAACATCCGCCGAGGGCGCAGGCCCGCACGACGGCTAGGGTTTTTACTATCGGACTACTCGTTCTCCTCCTTATCGGAGGCGCCGTGAGCGCCAAGCCCTTAAACGTTCAGGGATGAAAGGGATGGCAAACAAAAAGATTCGGCGTGCGGATCAACGATGCTGTCTGTCTTTTACCGTTGCAATGACTAAGAGAGCGCCCGCGATGAGCAGGAGCGCGCCGAGAATATAGAAATTGGTCATAATCGATAGATAGTTATTTGGCATCATATGGATATTTTTTAACGCCGTTAATCTCTCTGCAATAAAATACTCGTGTACCAACATCCCAGCGCAAGCGCCAATCCTGCCATGATAATTAAAATACTCGTCTCGCCGCTCACTATGGGGCCGACTAATACGGACACAAAAAACACCTGAGCGATATCGCGGAAAATATCGGAAATAATTTTCAGGCGGGACACAGTGAGATACATACCGTAGGCCCATTCTACCACCGAATATTTCTATGTCAATATATTCCCGCTACAGAACTACGCTCCATAGACACAACAGGCGAAGGAAACCCCGAGCCGCTTTTTTTGTTTTTGTTGCTCTTATCCTCCTCGTGGGAGGATCTGTAAGCGTGTATGCACTCGTGCGGGATCTACCGAATCCCTCGCGGCTTTCGGAGCGCACAGTAAGCGAATCCACGCGCATCTACGACCGCACCGGCGAAGTATTGCTCTACGAGATCCATGGAGACCAGCGCCGCACGGTCATCCCGTTTGAGGACATCCCCGCGTCGGTCAAGCAGGCAACACTCGTCGCCGAAGACATCAATTTCTATCATCACGCGGGGATTGACTGGCGCGGGATCGCGCGCGCGATCATCACCAATATCTCGCGCGGCAATTTCTCGCAGGGCGGCTCTACGATCACCCAGCAGTTTGTCAAAAACTCAATCCTGGGACCCGAGAAAACCATCCAGCGCAAAGTACGCGAACAGATACTGGCGCTCCTGCTTGAGCGGCAGTATAGCAAAGATGAGATTTTCGGATTTTATCTCAATCAAATCCCCTACGGATCCAATGCCTACGGCATCTCGGCCGCGGCGGATATGTATTTTGCCAAAAAGCCTGCGGATCTCACGCTTGCCGAGGCCGCGACCATCGCGTCTCTCCCCCGCGCTCCAAGCTATTATTCCCCGTACGGATCCCACAAAGACGATCTGCTCAAGCGCAAAGACTGGGTGCTGGATCGCATGGCGGAAGCAGATTTTATAACGCGCGAGGAAGCGGACAAGGCCAAGACCGAAACGCTTTCTTTTGCCCTGCCGCATGAAGCGATCCGCGCGCCGCACTTCGTCCAGCATGTCCGCGACTATCTGAACAAAGAATACGGCGAGGATTTTGTGGAGCGCGGGGGGCTCAAAGTGATCACGACGCTTGATTGGAAACTGCAGGAAGAGGCGGAGAAAATAGTGCGTGAGGGAGCGGAGGGCAATGACAAGCTCGTCAAAGCCGCCAATGCGGCACTTGTTTCCATTGATCCGCGCACCGGCGATATCATCTCCATGGTGGGATCGCGCGATTACATGGCACAGCCGATCCCCGCAGGATGCAAGCCCGGCGTCTCGTGCGCATTTGATCCGTATGTAAATATCGTAACCCGCGAACGCCAACCGGGATCCGCGTTCAAGCCTTTTGTCTATGCGACAGCTTTTAAAAAAGGGTATACGCCCGAGACCGTCCTCTTTGACGTGTTCACGGAGTTTAATACGTCATGCAACGCCGACGGCTCGCCGGGGCCTGCAATCAACGATCCCAAAAACTGCTACCATCCGCAGGATTATGACGGACAGTTCCGCGGGCCAGTGAGCCTGCGACAAGCCATCGCGCAGTCGCTCAATGTACCTGCGGTAAAACTGCTGTATCTGGTAGGCACCAAGGACGCGATTACGACAGCGCAGGACATGGGTATCACGACCCTGCGGGATCCCGATCGCTACGGCCTCTCGCTCGTCTTGGGAGGTGCGGAGGTTACACTTCTTGATATTACGTCGGCATTCGGCGTATTTGCGGCTGACGGCGTCCGGCACGCTCCATCAGCGATACTTCGCGTGGAAACCAATAAAGGCATTGTCCTGGAAGAAAAAAAGGAGGAAGCGCCCATACCTGTCTTGGATACAGAAATCGCGCGCGTGATCAATGACGTGCTTTCAGACAATGATGCCCGCGTGCCGATGTTTGCGCCGCAAAGCTCGCTTTTCTTCCCGGGACGCGATGTCGCCGCAAAGACCGGTACGACGCAGGATTACCGCGATGCATGGACCATCGGCTACACGCCGTCTGTCGCAACAGGTGTCTGGGTCGGCAACAACGACAACAGCCCCATGAATCAGAAGGGTCTTTCCGTGATGGTTGCAGGACCCATCTGGCATAAATACATGGAGGCGGCGATCAGCTCGCATCCTCCCGAAACATTCACTCCTCCGGAAAAAGATATTTCTCATGATAAGCCGATCTTCCGCGGACAGTACCGATCCGGCCCCACCGTAAAAATAGACAAAATCTCGCGCAAGCTTGCGACCGACGCAACACCCCCCGAGCTCATAGAAGAAGTGAGTTTTGGCGCGGCGTCATCCATTTTGGCGCTCATACGCAAAGATGATCCTTTGGGCGATCCTCCTGCAAATCCCAGCTCTGATTTGCAGTATGCCAACTGGCAGGCCGGTATTGACCGCTGGATTGGAGAGCACGGCAGTCCGCTTGCGACAGCTCCTGTGGAGTATGACACGCTTCATAATCAAGACACCGCGCCGCGCATTTCTTTTGTAAATCCCGCGCCTGATGCGGTATCACTCCCCTCGCTTTCCGATGTCGCAGTGCAAGTCCTCGGATCATTTCCTCTCCGTGAAGTATCGCTCTTTGTGGACGGCGTCATGGTCGCGGCGCGTACAGCCCCCTTCGTGTCGTTTAACATCTCTTTCCCTTTGAACACGCCGCTTCATACAGGCACCCACACGCTCAAAATCAGCGCGTATGATGCGGTGGGCAACCGCACGAACGCAGAGCGCATGATCACGATAGATTAGAAGCAGGAGTAGGAATATAGGTGTACTTTCCCCTCATGATTCCTTATTCATACTTCATAATTCATGTCAGTCGTATCGGCATCACGACGTATGTGTATGCTTGGTGGGATTTATTGCGCATGAGCGCCGGAGACGATTCTTTGTTGCATCCAAAAAATATCTCTTCGTCGTCAAGTGCCTGAATGCCGTCCATGATATACCGCCAGTTAAAGCTCATGGATATCTCTTTGCCCGTCAGGGCGGCCTGGCATGTCGTCCGATACTCGCCGACATCGGGATTGGATGCGGCGATTTCAAGACCCGTGGGCGAGAATCGCAAAGTCACTTCTTGAAGTTTTGATGCAAATATGCTTGCCGAGCGGATAGCCGCGATAAGATCATTTTTCTTCACATACGCCGATGTGGAAAATTGCGCCGGTATAATCGCGCGGTAATCGGGAAAATTGCCATCAATCAGGCGCGAGATGATCTTGCCGTCGTCGCACTCCACCAAAAGCTGGTTTTCACCAAGAGACACGGTGACCTTGCCTGTCTGGCCGTCCAATATACGCATCATCTCGGTCGCAGTACGCTCGGGTATGATGCAGGACACGGCTTCCTCGGAGCCCAGAGACCTGTCCGTGATGCCACATTCGCCGAGCCTAAACGTATCGGTCGCTGCAAGCGTCATCGTATCAGCATCCACACGCAGGCTCACGCCGGTAAGCTCCGGCTTAAACTCCGATGCGGATACCGCGGGTAGGATGCGTGCAAGATTCTGTGAAAAAACTCCTGCATTTACCGTAAAACTCTGCATTTTTTTGACCGTAGGTACCAGAGGAAATTCATCGGCGGGCATGCCGTTTACCTTGCCGTCGCGCTCCTTTACCGCAAGTCGCAAGCTTCCATTCTCCTCCTCCACCCGTACCTCCTGATCCCCGAAGGACTGGAGAAGAGATGAAAGAGTACGCGCGGGGACACATACCTTTCCATTGCGCGATACGCGTGCCGGCACACGCCATACGACCGCATGCTCAAGATTAGTGCCAGTCACGGAGACTATATCTCCATCAGCTTCAATAAGCACCTGCGCAAGCACCGGGAGAGCTATATTTTTACCACAAAACCGCTCGGCGATTCCTGCGGCGCGGGCAAAGTCAGATGTCGCGCATGAGAATTTCATAATAATAGTAATAGATCTATAAATGTATACATTATAGTTATTATTAGAGTGCCAAAAATACTAATAATAAATTGTTGATAAGTATGTACTGTGGCTTATATAAAATATATTTTTATATTTCAGATACTGTTGAATCATAGTGATGTAAGACGTGGAAGTGTTGGGGAATACTCTTGGAAAACATACGGATAATAATGTCAGTTGAGGAAGATACGCTCCCTGATCGCTTTTAACTCCTCAACAAGTTCAGGGTTTGTCAGCAGGTCTTGCCCAACTTTTTCACAGGAGTGGATCACGGTGGTATGATCACGTCCGCCGAACTTTTCTCCGATGGACGGATAGGAATTTTTTAGGTGCTCGCGCATGAGATACATCGCAATCTGGCGCGGGTGCACGACATCTTTTTTGCGTGACTGGTGCATAAGCTCTTTTTCGGTGATGTCGTAGAACTCCGAGACGGCGCGGATGATTTTTTTTGGGGAGAGGAATTTTTTGGGAGCGGCGGCGTAGGTTGCAATGACTTTCTTTGCGGTATCCACGGTGATCGGAGCGGATGAAAGCTTGGATGCCATGACCAGCTGATTGAGCGCGCCTTCAAGCTCACGGATGTTGTTCTTGATGTTTTCCGCGACGTATTTAAGCACGTCGTCCCCCATCACTATTTCTTTGGTCTCCGCTTTTGCTTTGAGAATGGTAAGCCGCGTCTCAAAATCCGGCAGGCCGACATCAGCGATCATGCCGCCCTCAAACCGCGAGCGCAGGCGCGCCTCCAGAGTCGCAATCGCTTGCGGGGGACGGTCCGAAGATATGATGATCTGCTTATTACGCTCATAAAGCGCATTAAACGTATGGAAAAACTCCTCCTGCATCTTTTCGGTGCGGGCGATAAACTGGATGTCATCCATGATCAGGAGATCAACCGAGCGGTATTTCTCTTTTAGGGCGTTCATGGACTGGTTGCGTAGGGCATCCAGTATCTCGCCCATATACTTCTCGCTTGGCGCATAGCGCACTTTGACGTTGGGCGAGCGCGCGATCAACTCATTGCCGATCGCCTGGATGAGGTGTGTCTTGCCCAGGCCCACGCCGCCATAGATAAAGAGCGGGTTATACGTGGTGCCGGGGTTTTTGACGACCGATTGCGCGGCCGCATTGGCAAGCTCATTAAAAGAGCCTACGACAAAGTTGGAAAACGTATAGCGGGGGTTGAGGCTTGTCTCCGGATTGACCGAGAGTTCACGAATGGACATGTCCTCGCCAAGCGATGGTGCTAATGCGCGTTTGCGGCGTGCGATGCGATCTTTTAAGGCTGAACCAAGAGACGCGGTTTCCGTCTGTCCGATAACATATGACACGTCCTTTATGTCCGAGTTGGCTTCGCGTAGCGCATGGAGGATCGCTTTGTGATATTTATTCTGGAGCCACTCGCGCATGAAGCCGTTGGGCACGGAAACTGTGGCAACCCCGTCTTCCACATGAGCGATTCCGGTGTCGTGGAACCATGTAAGGAAACTAGGACGCGAAAGAGTAGGTTCAATCTTTGCCAACACTATCTGCCACAATGCGTGCTGATCCATAAATAGTGATGTGCTTTAGTTGGTACCGCGATTTTTGATAAAATCGCGCGGGCTTTACCTTAAGTGGCCTTTATTATACACTACCCTTACAAGCTGAACATCGCCTTGATGTGTGGAAAGGGTGTTGATTACTTGTGTATAAAGGATTTTGTCCAAAATTATGAGGTGTCAGCCGAAATAATTTTGGTTACAAAACCTTTACCCCGCCCTTTGGTAGCGCACGATACACTAAAGATATTTTTCTCATAACCACTGCACTACGCGCAGTGGTACATTCCACAGGGGTAAAGGGCGGGGTGCTCAATGCTGTGGTAAAATTTATGAGAGATTGAGTTTATAAATTTTAACATCATTGGCATGTCCGTCACTTATCAGCCTTCCAAAAGAAAACGAAGCCGCTCGCATGGTTTCCGCAGCCGCACCGGCACGACGACGGGGCGGCGTGTACTCCGGCGCCGGCGGGCAAAAGGTAGAAAGCGTCTCACCATCTCCGGATGATACGTGCTCATCGTCTCGGTCGGGGGAAAGAGCTTGATCTTCTCTTCACACGGGGACGGCGTTTCCACTCCCCCTTCTTTCAGATCGCGGTGCGTACGCGCGCCGCGTCTGACGCAGGGCCGAGCCGATTTGTTTTTGTGGTGCCGAAGAGCGTGGATAAACGGGCAGTCGTGCGCAATCGCCTGCGCAGGCGCGCCTGCGAGTATATCCGGCGCAGGATTACGAGCATGCCGAGAGCCGACATCGCGATTACGGTAAAAAAAGGAGCTGCAGGCGCTACTCGCGCGGATTTTTATGCGGGACTTCAGGAAATTCTTGCGCGTATCTAAAGCGTATACATCTATTGCGGCCCGGGAGGGCGCCGTATTTCTGATTGCGTGCTATCGCGCGGTGCTTTCTCCACAACACGGTATGTTCGGGACGATCATAAAAGGAATTGTGCCGCAGGGATTACTTTTTACAGGGTGCCGTTTCGTTCCTTCGTGTTCAGAGTACGCCCGTGACGCTGTCCGTCAATATGGACTTCTTCGCGGCCTTATGGTCTCATCAGGGAGGATCATGCGATGTCATCCGTGGCACCGCGGAGGATATGATCCCGTTACTGGAATTATGAATCAGGAAGTAGGAAGTATGAGTGATGAATAAGGAATTATGAATCAATCCTCTCCTCATTCATGATTCCTACTTCCTAATTCAAAACGTCGGCGAATGACTATGATATAAATTTGTATAGTACCATGACTTTTCTCTCGTATCTCTATACCGTAGCATTATGGCAGCCGCTCTATAACGGCCTGATATTTTTTTACAATGCCATACCCGGGCACGATCTTGGGCTCGCGATCATCGCGCTGACCATTGTCATCCGGCTCCTCCTCTCACCGTTTTTGTACAAAGCCCAGCGCTCCCAGCGCGAGCTTGCCGTCCTCCAGCCCGAAATCAAGAAAATCCAGGAGCGGTTCAAAAAAGACAAAGAAGCCCAAGGCAAAGCCATGATGGAGCTGTACGCGACCCATAAGGTAAATCCGTTTTCCGGATGCCTCATCCTGCTTCTCCAACTGCCTATCCTTATTGCGCTTTTCCAGGTATTTCGTACCGGGCTTGATGCAGGCTCGCTTTCATATCTCTACTCTTTTGTGGCCAATCCGGGAGCTCTTGGGACGACGAGTTTCGGGATTTTGGATCTTACAAAAGGCAGTATCTACCTTGGCGTGGTCGCCGCAGTCACGCAGTACGCGCAGACAAAACTTGCTACTCCTCCTCCGTCACCCGACGGCGCGCAGGGCGGAGATTTTGCAAAAGCTTTGCAGTGGCAGACGACATATTTTTTCCCGCTGATCATTCTTTTTTGGTCGTACTCGCTTCCTTCAGCGCTCACTCTTTACTGGACAGCCATGAATATTTTTGGTATTCTTGAGCAACTCATTTTGCACAGACAGTTGCACAGACAACTATGGAAACAGAAAGCATCATAACTGAAGTACGGACTATGCTTGAGCGCATGGGATGCGGAGACGAAGTGGAAGAAATCACCGCGCATCAGGGCGCTACCAACCGCGTCTCGGTACGGGTGCGCGGAGACGCGCGTATGCTCATCGGAGAGCGCGGAGCCAATCTTGCAGCACTTGAGCATATTCTCCGCAAAATCGTCCAGAAAAAGCACGGCGCCGATGCGCATTTTACGCTTGATATCAATGAGTACCGCATGAGGCGGCTTGAAGATCTGAAACAAGATGTGAAATCAGCCGCCAAGGAAGTACGCCTATACGGCCGTCCCGTACCGCTCCGCCCGATGACATCATTTGAGCGCAGGATCGTCCACCTACTTCTTGAGGAGTATCCGGATATTATCACCGAATCAAGCGGCATTGAGCCCGAACGCAAAGTCGTGATTAAGCCGTTCCTTTGATTGGAATTAGGAAGTATGAATTAGGAATTATGAATAAATGTTTTCCTGACTCATAATTCCTAATTCATACTTCATTCTTCCTATTTGAGCTTCAAACTCCACAATGTGCCGTCATGCCTGTTTACAAAAAACAGGTAGTTTTTATCTTTGGTGAGAGTGAGATTGACAGCGTCAAAATTATCCTGATTGAGGATATCCTCTACGGTGTTTTTTATAAGATCAATCCGTACGATCCGGTCCGAGGAATTGTATTCGCCGGTAAGGTAAAGATCGGGCAAGGGCGCCATACTCTCAAGTGATCGCGGCTCCGCGCACCAAAGCTCCTGTACTGCCACAAACACGCATTTTTCAGCAAATGTCGCGATATCAAGTTGCACCTGATCTTTCCTGTCAGGATCAAAAGGATTGAGAACTTTTGTCGTCATGCCGACACCCCCCTCGGCGGTAGACGAGAGCACCGCGCGTGCGCTGAATGGCGACCATGTTGCCATAAGTCCGAATGTCGGCCCCGCGATTTTTTGAAACGTGCCTGCTCTGCGGGAGTGCGAAAAGATATATCCCTCCGCCAGACCCGAAGCGGGCGTGATAAAAGTGACGCGGTCGGCATCCGCCCATGCGATACGCGCATCCGGCACGGGGACGCGGAGAACCGTCCGCGGCGCTCTGCCGCCCGAATCCGCTATGGAGAGCGCGAGCAAATCTCCTTCGCGCCGCGTGTATGCAAGCGACTTGCCATCTGGCGACCACGAAGCACTCGTGATATCGGACGGCAGAACTGCGACCGAGGACGTGCCGATGTGGAGAAATGATTTTACGGTATTGCCATCAAGATACAGGATCGCGGCGCGGTCCCGCGCGGGCGACCACACCGCTTCCATAAGGCCGAGGATAGTCAGATTTGAGATTTTCTTCTGGCTTGCTCCATTGAGGTCTGCGGAAAACATATCCCCACCGTCTTTTTTATAGAAAAGTATTTTGGTCTCATCGCGATTGAGCGAGGGCGATACCACGGGGAAGTCGGTAATGCGTATGAGGCGCGCGGCGGGACGCCCGGGTACTGCCTGGGATTCGGGTGTTGAGGTAGCACCCGGAAGTCCGCCAGTCGGCGGAGACGGGACATCTTCAGGATATGGGATCATACCTCCACTGACACCGCCCCCGCCTCCCGCTGGAATAGCGGGTGGCGCAGGGCGGATAGAGCGCCAGATGAAAAATCCAATGACACCCATGACCAGAAGTCCGAGGCCAAGATAGATGAGAAGTTTTTTGCGTGAGAGATTCATTATTCGTGCTTACATACATATGCAGAACCGCTCACCCTGCTCTCTTGTCTTGGTTTCCCGCCCAACTCTTGACATTTTGCCTTGAAGTTATCTAATTGAGCTTTTGTTGTGGTTGAATCCAAAAAAATCTGGCATACCTCTTCTCGTACTTTCCCTGTAGTTATGTTGGACTGTTGTCCCCCCATGGCGTCACAACTTCTTCTTATTTGATCAATCTGCTCCTGTTCTGTTGGAGAAATTCCGTCAGAGGTATCAGTAACTACACGGTCAAACGTGACTTCTGTAGGAGCGGTTCGCATCTCTTTCAGATCAATAATATCCTTAAGCTGAATTTCTTGTACAAGGTCAGGATTGATGGTGTAGAGGATGAGATATGATGTGAGTGCCAAGATGAGGCCAAAGAGAGCATTTTTCATTTGCTCTTTAGCAGGTCCCGGATCACGGTCTCCTCCCGTGATCATGTACCGTACTCCTCCAATGGTAAACATGATGAGTGCCGCAATCGCAGTCATACTGACGCCAAAGACGTAGAATCGCGAGAGAATGGGGCCGATTTTGGCGCCTGCGGGAAGATTGAGAAAATCAAGCCCGATCTGGGCGTGTACGGTGGGGATGGTCGCCGCGAAAAAGACAAGGGCGAATGCGATTACGGCGAGGTTGCGAATATGGGGTTTTGACATATTTCTTCAATGCATTATACTTGTACTATAAGTGCTTTCGGGCCCGCCCCGCTTGACAGATTGTTCTGACCTGCTATACTGTTCATATTATGGCTTCGGCCTCCGAGGATCCCGCAGAAATGCGGGATCCGATTTTTTATTGCGTCTAGCGAGGAGTGAAATGCGAGCAAGCTCGGATCGCGCGAGAGACGACGCATCAAAGTGAGGAACCTTTATAACAACTGTTTCCATATATTTCTCAAGATCTCAAAAGATGCCTCATCCAACACATCAACCTTGCGTAACAATCTCTTGCTACTAATTACCCGCATCTGCGTCAATTTCACCCATACTGTTTTATCCGCCGTTCGAATTTTGTGATGAAATTGATCATCTTTTGGTTTAGTAGTGATCGGTAAGATGACCATCGTTTCTTTGTTATATACCCTCATCACAATGATCGGTCGTTCAAAATTCTCGTTTTTTCCATCTATCTCGGCGCCAAGATTTATTCCGAGCGAGCACCACCATATTTCTTTTGGGTGCACGTACTTCTTGATGGGAGTATCTTCAAGCTCTTTTTTGTTTTTATTCCACGCGTCAAAATCCTTTATCATCATAGCACGAAAAGAGTGAGAGAAGTATGCGTTTCATTGGGAGATGAATAGGTTAAAAGATGCCGTGTGCGACATGTATAAGGGCGTGGTGCCGGTGACGATGACATTTACCGAGACGCCCTGATTGGTAAGGTTGTTGCCGTTGACGGTCAAGAGGCGCGGGTTTTGGGATGAAGCGCCGGTTTCAGTGCCGTCCGCACTCCATGAATATATCAGCGATGGCACGGATGAGAACGGGAAAAAGAATGGCTCCGCGACGATATCCACCAAGCTTGGATTTGCGGTAAAGCGTCCCGCGCTACGAAACTCGGGTCCCCCAAGAGGAGATGCCTGATACAGGGCGACTTTTGGCGTGTTGCTGTTTTCAATGAGTATCCTCCCCTCTTTATGGATCCTGCCATCTATATCCTCTACGGTAAGATCAATCTGGTGCGTGGCACCCGGGGTCTGGGACGCGGTGAAATGAAATGTGCGCTTGCCTGCGCCAGACAAGGCGATCCGCGCGCTATCCAGGCGCCATCGGTAAATGAGAGTGTCGGGGTTCACTTCGGAACTCCCGAGGATGATCCGCGGCACTGCAGAGACGGTGATACCGGCACCCGGGACGACCAGCGCCTTGCCGCGGAACCATTTGGGCACGGTTGTGTCGGCAGACCACAGCAGGGTGAGATCCGAAGGGTTGACGGTAAGTGTCGCAGTGCCGCCTTCCCCGATGGAGGGCGAGATAGTAACCGATATCCGCGTGGCTCCTCCGACAGCGCCCGCAGTGAGTTGGATCTGGTGCATCCCGAGTCCCGAGAGCTCCGGCCGCGTCTTGCCGTCCACTGTCCATTCAAAGTCGGCGGTCTCGCGGTCAAAGGTCGGGGTGGATGCGGTGACGGTAAAAGCACTTCGTGGAGCCGGAGACGAGGGAGACGAGGAAAGCGAAATAGGCGAATTAAACTGCGCATGCGCCGCCACGGCAAAAAGAAGGCCTCCTACAGCCATACTTGCCGTTACGAATAGTTTGAGTGTTGTACCGGTATTCATACCCATTGAATTATGAATCATGAATCAGGAATAAGGAAGACATTTATTCACAATTCCTAATTATTACTTCATGATTCTTTCTTTGCATGTTCCGCCTTTGCTTGCTTGATCAGAAGAAGCTGTGCGGGATCCGAGGTGATGATCTGATCTTCGGTGTAGGATGCGACGACTTTAAGTGCCGCGTGTTTGAGTCCGGCAAAAAAGATGCCTTCTCCGCGGTCAGACTCCAGGAGCAGAAACTTCTCTTCTTCGGTAAGGTTAAACGTCTGTACGACGACGGTGATGGTCGCGGGCGATTGCTTGAGAAGCAATTGGAGCGAGGAGTTGGTGATAATCTGCTTGCCGTACGGCGAATTCAAAAAGTCGCTGACGTCCTGCGTGATCGTAGTCAGGCCGAGATAATATTTGCGCGAGCGCTTGGCAATGCCGAAAAGAAACGACGCGCCGTCTTCGTTTTTGATGAGCCACCATGCCTCATCCACTACCAGGATTCTTTTTTTGATAGTGGTGCGTACTGCGTTCCAGATATACCGCAAGACCATGAAGATACCGATGGGGCGCAGTTCGTCTTCCATATCGCGGACCGAGAATACGACGAGACGGTTTGCCATCTGGATATTGGTCTGCTGGTTGATAAATCCCGCCCATGTGCCGGTCGTGTATTTTTTGAGACGCATGGCAAGATTCTCTCCCCCCGAGGTTGAGGCAAGCACCAGCTCTAGATCCGAGAGCGTCGGCGGCGTGATCTTGGAGAAGTCCGACTCGGGCGTAATATCCCGCGAAGCGTATGTCTCGCTGATGGCTTGATCCAGCATCGCGTCTTCTTCGGGCGAAAGTCCTCCGAGCATCAGGCGGAAAAGGCCGATGAGATTGACGATGTTTGAGCGCAGGACATCGGCAGGCGATTCGTCCTGCGTGGGGATCGGGAGATCAAAAGGATTGATGTGGTTTTTGGAGGTGAGCGAGATATTGACCACGGAGCCGCCGACTGCCTGCGCCAGATACTCATACTCGCGCTCCGGGTCAATCACGATCACGTCTATCCCCCACATGAGCGACCGCAGGACTTCAAGCTTCACAAGATAGCTTTTGCCAGCGCCCGATGTGCCGAAGATCACGGAGTTTGCATTGGGCAGGGAAAAGCGGTCAAAAAGGATCAGGCCGCTGTTGTGGCGGTTGATACCATAGAGCACGCCTTTGTTGGACGTGA
>Ga0209542_10005507_pt1 | contig 25216 bp, 23 predicted proteins | sample RifCSPhighO2_01_FD_184028 | JGI IMG/M metagenome (GOLD analysis project Ga0209542, IMG submission 184028) | Soil microbial communities from Rifle, Colorado - Rifle CSP2_plank highO2_0.1 (SPAdes) (version 2) | ecosystem: Environmental > Terrestrial > Deep subsurface > Rock core/Sediment ...
GGGATTTGAGGGATTCTGCACGAGATCTGTCGGTTGTCCGGCCGTCTGCGCGAGCAGGCTGAACTGGCCTAATAATTCCGGACACCTCTTAAGGGCGATATGATTTCGCCAACTTGGAGGTTCCATGAACGAAAGAAAGGTCTATACCCGCGAGTTCAAGCTGCATGCTGCCAGCATGGTGCTTGATGATAACTGCTCAATTCCAGATGTTTGTGCATCGCTGGATATCGGGCCTACGGCTTTACGGCGCTGGGTCGATCAAGTCCGCAAGGAGCGCGAAGGCCAGCCAGTCAAGGGCACCAAGGCGATTACCGAAGATCAGCGCCAGATCCAGGAACTGAAAGCCAAAATCAAGCGCATGGAGATGGAAGCCGAGATCTTAAAAAAGGCTACCGCTCTCTTGATGTCGGATCCCGATCGTTTTCGATGATCGCGGAGCTAAGAGAGTTATTCCCGACGGCCGTTGTATGTCGTGTTTTTGGTGTGAAGCGCAGCAGCTTTTATGAGTGGATTCAGCGGCGAGCCCAACCACGGATCAGACGCGAAGAACTCAAGCTCAAAGTGGTTGAACTGCATGGCGAAAGCCGTGAAGCCATGGGTTCCAGAATGATTAGCAAGGGGTTGAAGTCCCAAAACATTCCCGTTGGACGCAGCCTTGTCAGAGCGCTGATGAGGGAGGCCAATATTGTCAGTAAACAACGCCAGCCTCACCCATTCAGATCCAAAGGAGTGGAAGCATTTGTCGCGGCCAATCTGCTCAAACGCAACTTCAAACCGACTGCAGTCGATCAGGTTTGGTGTGGCGACGTGACGAGCTTGATGGTGGGCAAGCGCTGGGTTCATCTGGCCATCGTGATTGATTTATATGCTCGTCGGGTCATTGGTTGGGCCTTTTCTCTGGTCAATGACGCCAACTTGGTCAGCAAGGCACTACGCATGGCGACAGAGGTACGCACGTGTCCTCCTGGGCTGATGTTTCACTCAGACCAGGGCTGTCAGTACACCAGTCGCAAGTTTCAAGAGGAACTGAAGCGCCACGGCATTTTGCAAAGCATGAGCCATCGCGGGCAGTGCTGGGACAATGCTCCAACAGAGCGTTTTTTCGGCACGCTGAAGTCAGAGTGGGTGCCGCGTGGCGGCTACAGCCTGATTGAAGAAGCTAAAACCGATATGGTGCGCTTCTTCATGTACTACAACCGCACCAGGCTCCATAGCTACAACAACTACCTGTCGCCAATAGCCATGGAGCAAAAAGCGGCATAAACACCGTAACCGGTGTCCGGGATTACTTGACCAGTTCAGGCTTGCCCGCGAAGACGTCCGTTCAGCCACCTCCAATCCCCGGCTGACCTAACCACTCGCACACCGCCTCAACCTTCATCCTGCCAAAATCCTCTCCATCGCGATTGCGCACGCTGACATACCCGCCAGCTCTTTCCTGTTCACCAACCACCACCAGGTACGGCACCGTCTGACTGTGATGTCGAATCTTGTGGCGAACTTTTTCGTTACGCAGGTCCGCCAGGGCACGCACACCACTGCGGCGCAAGTGTTCGGTAACTGCGTGTGCGTAACTTGCCTGCCGGTCATCCATGCTGACCACCACCACATGGGCTGGCAGGCGCCAATGCTGCAGCTCGTGGTGGTTGGACCAGCAGGTACCATAGATCCTTTGCTGCAAGGTTCCGTTGATGTGATCGAGGGCGAAAGCTTGTAAGACCCTGGTGGTGGGCACATGAGGGCCGCTCGTCACATAGTCGGTATCCCCCAGGCGATACAGCGACAGATCGGCGCAAGAGGGCGAGTGGTTGCGATTGCGACGGATCGAGTGGTTGGCCGCCGCCAATGATTGCATACGCGCTTCGATCAGCGGCAGGTCAGCGGTCCTCATTGGACGTTCGACAGCGAACTCACAATAGAACCCGTCACCCAACGCCGAGCCGGTTCGCAATTGAGCATGGGAATGCAATTGCTTGACTGCCATCGCCAGCATCAGCGAACAGGAGCGCCGGAGGATCTCCAGGCCGTCGGGTTCCTGGGGCGTAACGATGCTGACCCTGGCATTGGCCCGGATCACGAACTCACAGTCGACCAACAGGCCGTCCACCCGACCCGCTACTGCAGCGTTGGCCAGCCCGGGGCCAATACTCGCGGCAATCTCATGTACGGACAGCGGTTGATCGTATTCACGCAATGAACCATCGGGCAGAGTGATCTGGATCATAGTTTTTGTTCTCGAATGCTTCGATCACATGCGTCAGCGGCTTAACCTTAGATCCAAAACCCGGCCGCTGTCATGTAGACGTTTGTCGTGCCCACTCAAAACTCTTTCTAGAAAGCCCTGTAGGCGCGCAGCAGATTGATTGTTGATGCGCGCCATAACTTCGGTACAGAGCCTGGCGCAATGCCTGTAAATGGATTATGCGGCCTCCCAGTTCCACCGACTCTCGGCAACGGCATCGTGGGCATGCAGGCTTTCAGCATGGATGACGCGTATCTGGAACCCACTGACGCCGGGTGAGCGTCATCCAGCCAGGTTCAAGCGTCGAGCAGCGTCTTCGCAAAACATCAGGTTCTGACCATTAGCCAAGGCGAACGCCTGTTCATCAGCCCGTTTGACAGCGGTTTGTACGGCGGTGCCGAGGGCTGCCTCGGCGTCGTTGATGATTGCGACCAGCGGCAATTCATCCAGGCTCTCGTGCAATCGCAGACTCAGTTGCGCCGTACTGCGTTGACTATGGGGCGTCGCAACAATGCCTTCAGGGGAACCGAGCCAAGCGAGTACTTCGTCGTGATGCAAAGTCCGGTTGGCAAAATCATCGACGAATTGCTGTTGGATCAGTTGTCGGGACAGCGCGGCTGAACAAGGACAGGTTGAGGAATAAGGCAGTGCCATTTTTAGTTCCACGTGGAACATCTGGTTTTTCAAACGTGCTTCGATGCTGACGGGATAGCTTTTCCAGCCAGACAGAGGACTGACCAATGCCGGTCTTTTCAGCAGCAAATCGGTGTGAATAGTCAGGTAGGCGTTGTTTGATAGCCCTTCGTGACTGATCAGGAAACTATGCAAAACCCGTCGTAGCAGACCGGGCGAGAGCGTTTCTTGCTCAAGCGTTTCCAACCCCAGATACAGCCGCGACATATGAATCCCACGCGCCTCGCCGTTATCGAGGCTCACACCCGCGTCGGCCGTCGCAGGCAATTTTTTGCCGTCGAGTAAAACAGGAAGAGCAATGCCACACATGCCCACCCATTCCAATGGGAGGGCTTGGCGTAAAGCCTGCGCGGCGATATCCGGCAGAGTCAGCGCATTCATGAGCAGGTCCATCGTGGAGTTTGTCAGGTAATGTTATATGATAACATTTAAACAAGCCCGACAATTTCACCGGGTACCCCTGTGAGGAGCCTTCTGATGCCAAATCGCCTTCCCGTGACAGTCCTCTCGGGCTTTCTTGGAGCCGGAAAAAGTACACTTCTTAATTACATACTACGTAATAGAAATGGTCTGCGCGTTGCTGTTATCGTCAATGACATGAGTGAAATCAATATCGACGCCAGTGAAGTTCAGCGCGATGTCAGTCTCAATCGTGCGCAAGAGAAACTCGTGGAGATGAGCAACGGCTGCATCTGCTGCACGTTGCGGGAAGACTTGCTGAAGGAGGTTAGCTCGCTCGCCGGGGAGGGTCGTTTTGATTACTTGTTGATCGAATCAACGGGCATTTCAGAACCGCTGCCAGTGGCGGAGACCTTTACCTTCCGCGATGAAAACGGCCAGAGCCTCACCGACATCGCCCGGCTCGACACGATGGTTACCGTGGTCGATGGCATGAATTTCCTGCTCGACTTCCAGGCTGCCGAAAGCCTGGCGTCACGTGGCGAAACGCTGGGCGAGGGTGATGAACGCGCGATCACCGATCTGTTGATCGAGCAGATCGAATTCGCCGACGTCATCCTGATCAGCAAGATTGACTTGATCAGTAGCCGAGAGCGCGAGGAGCTGACGGCGATTCTTGAACGCCTCAATGCGCAGGCGCTAATCATCCCGATGGTCATGGGCGAAGTGCCGTTGGAGAAGATCCTCGATACCGGTCGTTTCAACTTCGAGAAAGCGGCGCAGGCACCGGGCTGGTTGCAGGAAATGCGTGGTGAACACGTGCCGGAAACCGATGAATATGGCATCGCGTCCTACGCCTATCGCGCGCGTCGCCCCTTTCATCCGCAACGCTTCTTCAATTTCATCGATGGCCCGTGGCTCAATGGCAAGCTGTTGCGCTCCAAGGGCTTCTTCTGGTTGGCGAGCAAACACACGGACGCTGGCAGTTGGTCCCAGGCCGGCGGAATGATGCGTTATGGTTTTGCCGGGCGCTGGTGGCGTTTCGTGCCGAAGGATCAGTGGCCGCAGGATCAGGAAAGCACCGCCGCCATCCTGCAGAACTGGGACGCTGATAGTGGCGATTGCCGGCAGGAACTGGTGTTCATCGGCCAGAACGTCGATTTCGCGCAACTTGCCGCCGAGCTGGACGATTGTCTGTTGAGCGATGAAGAGATGGCGCCAGGCGCAGAGAGCTGGTGCTCGTTGCCTGATCCGTTTGGCCCTTGGTATGAAGAGGCCGCTTGATCCTCAAGGCTCGAGCCAGGTTCCCTGGCTCTGGGCTTCGCAAAACGGCTTCAAATACGCCGCATCCGTGGCAACGCCGTAATAGTGAATATCCTGCCGGTAAGGCATATTGGCGACTTGGGCGTTGCTGCACAGGCCGAACGCCCCACCAGGGCATTGGTCGACGTACTGCACTTCGACTTTCTGCCCTGCAAGGGTTGGCTGGCAGAATCCATCGGCGAACAGTTTTTGCGGAATGTTGCGGTTTTGCTGGCAGACTTTCACGTCAAGCCGTTCCGCCTGGCTGTGGACCACGCAAGCCTGGGCCAGCGCCTCGCCACTATTGAGCGCCAGCAGCAACGACACGCCTATCCACCGCATTCTTACCTCCCAAGACACCTTCGATCATGTTGCAGAACATACCCACCCATGTCATCGCCGGGCCACTGGGGGCCGGTAAGACCAGCCTGATCAGCCACCTGCTGGCGCAACGTCCCGCTGGCGAGCGCTGGGCGGTGCTGATCAACGAATTCGGACAGATCGGTATCGATGCCGCGTTGTTGACCCGTGATGCCGATGGTATCGCACTGGGTGAAGTGGCCGGGGGCTGTTTGTGTTGCGTCAACGGTGCGCCGTTTCAGGTCGGTCTCGGCCGTTTATTACGCAAGGCGCGACCGGATCGACTGTTCATCGAGCCGTCCGGGTTGGGGCATCCGGCGCAGTTGCTCCGGCAGTTGCGTGAAACGCCGTGGCAAGGTGTCCTGAGTGTCCAGCCCTGCGTTCTGGTACTGGACGCCCAGGCGCTGGCTGCTGGCAAGCCGCTCCCGCTGGCGCAACAGGAGGCGTTGGAGAGTGCCGGCCTGTTGCTGCTGAACAAGGCGGAACACCTCGATGAAATCGCTCGGCAACGCCTTGTCGCGCAGTTGCCGGAACGCCCATTGTATTGGGCGCACCATGCAGCCTTGCCATTGAGCCAATTGCCTGGCCTGGCCGCGCAGGCTGTGGCGGGTGTGGATAACTTCGTGGCGCCCAAGGGGTTGGCACAGTTGCCGGCGATCTGGACCGATCCGGCGCTACCGATTTGCTTGAGCCAGGCGCAGGAGGACAGCTGGAGCATTGGTTGGCGCTGGCATCCGAGCCAGACCTTTGACACTAACAGGATCGCTCGGTGGCTCGCAGGCCTTGATTGGCGGCGGGCCAAGCTGGTTATCCACAGCGTCGAGGGGTGGATGTCGGCGAATGCGCTGGATAATGCGGCGCTGGAATGGCGGTCCAGCGAATGGCGCCAGGACTCGCGGATTGAGCTTATTTTCAGTCAGATGCAGGATGTTGAGGTGCTGCAACGAGGACTGGATGGCTGTCGGTTGGGGTGAGGAACAAAAGATTGTCCGAACGCGGCCCGAACCTGCGGCAGCTTCTACAGGGATCGCCAGTTGCGTTGGTTCAAGGCCGCCACTTGGTATGTTCCTGCCGCCACTGGCTCAATTCGATCACCTCGGCACGCGGCTTGACCACGTCGACCACCGTAGCGGTGTCGTCGAATGGCACAGGATAAGGCGCCAGTTCGATCTGTGCGCTGTGTGGGCCGAATTGGGTGATGGTACCGTTGTGGCGGGTTTCGCCGGTTACAGTGAATTCGAAGTTATACACACGGGCCAATCGTCGCCGACCATTGGCATCCTTGATGAACGCGATTTTTTTCAATGCTACGTTGCCATCCAGCAACTCGATCCCAAGCTTGGCGCAATGCTGCTTGACCCGCTCGAGTGCGTGTTCGCGCAAGCCGTGGTTGTGCCATAGCCAGGCAGCCGCGGTAGCGAAAAGCATCAGCACTAGAATATTTCCAAGGGTCAGCATCTACAGGGCGCTCCAACAAGATAGTGTCAGCTTAACTGTGTCGTTGGTCTGTCGTACAGGCTGCGTTTAGTCGCATACTGCGCGGCACGAATTTCAATCGTTTTACGGATAACTCACCGCATGAAACGTACACCCCATCTGCTTGCTATCCAGTCCCACGTGGTGTTCGGTCACGCAGGCAACAGTGCCGCGGTTTTCCCGATGCAGCGGGTCGGGGTGAATGTCTGGCCGCTTAACACCGTGCAGTTTTCCAATCACACCCAATACGGCCAGTGGTCGGGTGACGTATTGGCGCCGCACCAGATTCCCGATCTGGTCGACGGTATCGCGGCCATTGGCGAGCTGGGCAATTGCGATGCGGTGCTGTCCGGTTACCTCGGCAGTGCAGCCCAGGGCAGGGCGATCCTGACAGGTGTGGCGAAGATCAAATCGATCAATCCCAAGGCGTTGTACCTGTGTGACCCGGTGATGGGCCATCCGGAGAAGGGCTGCAGCGTACCGGCGGAAGTCAGCGATTTCCTGCTGGAGGAGGCCGCCAGCGTGGCCGATTTCATGTGCCCCAATCAACTGGAGCTCGACAGCTTCTCGGGGCGCAAGCCGCAGTCGCTGTTCGATTGCCTGGCGATGGCGCGGGCGCTGCTGGCACGCGGGCCGAAGGCGGTGTTGGTCAAGCACCTGGATTATCCCGGCAAAAAAACCGATGTCTTTGAGATGTTGTTGGTGACGGCCGAAGGCAGCTGGCACCTGCAGCGTCCGCTGCTGGCGTTTCCGCGTCAGCCGGTGGGTGTTGGCGACCTGACGTCCGGGTTGTTCCTGGCCCGCGTCCTGCTGGGCGACAGCCTGGTGGCGGCTTTCGAATTCGCCGCGTCGGCGGTGCATGAAGTGTTGCTGGAGACGCAAGCCTGCGCCAGTTACGAAATGGAACTGGTTCGGGCTCAGGACCGGATCACCCATCCGCGCGTGCGGTTCGAGGCCACGCCGATCAGTTTGTAATCCGGTTACGGCGAAAAAAATCGCAGCCTGCGGTAGCTTCTACAGAGGCTGCGATCTTTTGCTTCAAGCGTCGCCCTTGATTTCCTGATAACGCTTTTCCAGCTCCTGACGAATCTGACGACGTTGCTGGGCCTGGATATAACGGCGCTTGTCTTCACTGTTTTGAGGTTGCAGTGGCGGCACCGGGGCGGGCTTGCGCTGGTCATCCACGGCGACCATGGTGAAGAAGCAGCTGTTGGTATGGCGTACCGAGCGCTCACGGATATTCTCGGTCACCACCTTGATGCCCACCTCCATGGAGGTGTTGCCGGTGTAATTGACCGACGCCAGGAAGGTCACCAGTTCACCGACATGGATCGGCTCGCGGAAAATCACCTGGTCTACCGACAAGGTCACCACATAGCGGCCGGCATAGCGGCTGGCGCAGGCGTAGGCCACTTCGTCGAGGTATTTGAGCAGGGTGCCACCATGAACATTGCCAGAGAAATTGGCCATGTCAGGGGTCATCAATACTGTCATCGACAGCTGGGCGTTTCCGGGTTCCATAGCGTTCTCACGGGTCAAGGCAAGGTTTGAGGGACGCACCTCTGCGGGCGCTTCAGCGGTTTTTTCAAACCAACAGATATCGGGACGCCGCGCGGGCGGCCGCCGTCACGCCTGATCGATCTGTTTCCATATATTGCACCGCCTTTTCGCCGGAAGTCGCGGTGTTACCCTGCAAAAGCCCGGACCAAGGGAAAAGTCCTACACGCAAAGCAGAATTTTACGCTGCTCGAATCGGACGCTTAGCCGCGTCCGATGATTAAGCCAATGCACCCAAGGAGCCCACGCGATGCATGCCATCAGTTTTATTCAGGATCTGGCAGTGATCATGTTGGTTGCGGGCGTGGTGACCGTACTGTTCCATCGGTTCAAGCAACCGGTGGTGCTGGGCTACATTGTGGCCGGCTTCATTATTGGCCCGCACACTCCACCGTTCGGCCTGATCCACGATGAAGAAACCATCAAGACCCTGGCGGAGCTGGGGGTGATTTTCCTGATGTTCTGCCTGGGCCTGGAGTTCAGCCTGCGCAAGCTGTTCAAGGTCGGTGCCACGGCGTTTATCGCGGCGTTCCTGGAAATCGTTCTGATGATCTGGATCGGCTACGAAATCGGCCGCTGGTTCGATTGGAACACAATGGACTCGCTATTTCTCGGGGCGATCCTGGCCATTTCCTCGACCACCATCATCGTCAAGGCACTCAATGACCTGAAGATGAAAAACCAGCGCTTTGCGCAGTTGATTTTCGGCGTACTGATCGTCGAAGACATCCTCGGTATCGGCATCATCGCCTTGCTGTCCAGTATCGCGGTCAGCGGCACGGTCAGTTCGGGCGAAGTGTTCTCCACTGTCGGCAAGCTTTCGCTGTTCATGATCGTCGCGCTGGTCATTGGCATTTTGCTGGTGCCGCGCTTGCTGGCGTACGTGGCCAAGTTCGAGAGCAACGAAATGCTGCTGATCACCGTGCTGGGCCTGTGTTTTGGCTTCTGCCTGCTGGTGGTCAAGCTTGAGTACAGCATGGTGCTCGGTGCGTTCCTGATTGGCGCGATCATGGCTGAGTCTCGTCAGTTGCTGAAAATTGAGCGCTTGATCGAACCGGTTCGCGATTTGTTCAGCGCGATCTTCTTCGTGGCGATCGGGTTGATGCTCGACCCGATGATTTTGCTGCAATACGCCTGGCCAATTGCGGTGATCACCGTGGCGGTGGTGCTCGGCAAGATGCTGTCCTGCGGCCTTGGCGCCTTCATCGCCGGCAATGACGGACGAACTTCGCTTCGCGTCGGGATGGGGCTGTCGCAGATTGGCGAATTCTCTTTCATCATTGCATCGCTGGGCATGACCCTGCAGGTCACCAGTAACTTCCTTTACCCGGTGGCCGTGGCGGTCTCGGTGCTCACCACGCTAATGACGCCCTATCTGATCCGCGCGGCCGACCCGCTGTCGATCAAGCTGGCCGCGGTGATGCCGCAACGGCTGGCTCGGGTGTTGGGGATGTATGGCGAATGGCTGCGCAGTATTCAACCGCAGGGCGAGGGTGCGTTGCTGGCTTCGATGATTCGGCGGATTTTGCTGCAGGTGGGGGTCAATCTGGCATTGGTGATTGCGATCTTCTTCGCCGGTGCTTACTTTGCCGAAGGCATGTCTACCTATCTGCAAGACTGGATCAGCGACTCGAGCTGGCAGAAAGCGCTGATCTGGGGTGGGGCGCTGCTACTGTCGCTGCCTTTCCTGATTGCCGCGTATCGCAAGCTCAAGGCGTTGTCGATGTTGCTGGCGGAAATGGGTGTCAAACCGGAGATGGCGGGTCGTCACACGCAGCGAGTGCGCCGGGTGATCTCCGAAGTGATCCCGATCCTCTCGCTGCTGGTGATTTTCCTGCTGCTGGCAGCCTTGTCGGCCAGTATTCTGCCGACCAACAAGTTACTGGTCCTGATCGCCGTGGTCGCGGCCGCCGTAGCGGCGTTGCTCTGGCGCTGGTTCATCCGAGTGCACACACGGATGCAGGTAGCCTTGCTCGATACCCTGGAAAACCACAAGGATTCGCCGGGGCATTGATCATGTGAGGGGCGTCGAACGGCTCAGCTTTCCAGCCAGACGTCCCGCGCCCAGTGCCATACCGATTCCCAGGTTTCTTCGGCGATCAGCTCTTCTTCGGCCTGCCAAAGCACTACGGTGCCGTCTTCTTCGACGCAGTAGTAGTCGTCGCCGTCCTGGCAGATCGGGATCAGGCTGCGATCGACGCCTGCATCCCAGGCGTTGGCGGCAACGTCCGGCAGGTAAGTGTGGGATTGCGGGTCCGTGACGGTCACGGGCTCCAGGCTGCCATAGACCACGTCGCTGACGGTCAGCAGGAACTCCCTGAAGACGAACGGAATGTCGATGAACAGTTGTTCTTCGATTTCGACCAGCAGATCTTCGTCGGGCAACTCCAAGGGGACCGGTACCGGTTCGTTGGCTTCACGCAGTTGTTCGATGATTTCTTCCACGTCCGGGATCCTCTTGCTTGTATGGCGCGGTTTATATGGGGCGGTTTATACAGTAGCTCGCTATAGATGCAACCGCGAAATAGAAAACCCCAGCCGAGGCTGGGGTTTTTATTACAACAAGTGAAGCGCGGAGGGGAATCAGCCGTTCTGACGGATACCAGCCACCAGCCAAGGCTGGTTTTCGCCCTGTGCACGTTCCATGTTCCAGCTTTCGCTGAACACTTCGCCCTGGTCAAACCGCGAGGTCTTCGACACGCCGCTGAAGGTCAGGGTGGCGATGGTCTTGTCGGCACGATCTTCTACGCCGTCCAATTGCACATTCAGGTTATCAATGTAGGTGGACTGGAAGCCGTCACCCAGGTCAGCACGTTCGCGCTTGAGGAACTCCAGCATTTGCGGGGTCACGAACTCGGCGATCTTGTCCATTTCGTTCGCGTCCCAGTGTTGCTGCAGGGACTGGAAGTGATTGCGCGCAGCTTCGATGAAGTTGTGTTCGTTGAACCAGGCCGGAGCGTTGATTACCGGACGAGCGGCAACCGGTGCTGCCGCGCCACCGAAGATCGAACCGCCAGCAGGCTTCTGTTCGAACGCCTCACGCTGCATCGGCGCGTAGCCTGCCGGAGCCATTTGCGGCTGCTGCTTGCGACGACGAGCGGCGATGAAGCGGAAGACCAGGAACGCGATGACCGCCATGATCAGGATGTCGAGGATCTGCATGCCCTGGAAACCGTCGCCCATGAACATGGATGCCAGCAGGCCACCAGCGGCGATGCCGGCCAGAGGGCCGAGCCAGCGCGAAGCGCCACCGGCCTTGGCTGCGGCGCCAGCGGCACCGGCTGCACCAGCGGTCGCTGCAGCGCCGCCCATGCCTGGAGAAGAAGGAGCCATCTGGCTGGTCTGGTGTGTCGGCGCAGCGCCTGCGCTTTTGCCACCACCAAAGCGCTTGGCGGCATTGGCGTCGAGGCTCATCGTCAAGCCGATGCACAACGCCATGGCGATGCTAAGAAAACGTTTCATAAAGGGAATTCCCATTTGTGGAAGGCACGCGCGCCATGTTGCACAGCTGAAGTGTTACTGGCTAGCGGCAGAGTGTTTCGAGCTTTTGCCTGACAGGTTGCATTCAGCTTCAGTCAGTGCAATAGGGCTTGTTAACTTTGGTCTGTAGGAAAAGTGGATAAGTTCTGTAAGAAGGATGTCTATCGTCGCAGCGCGAGCATGATAACGCCCGCCGTGATCAGGCCGACCCCACTCCATTGTTGGCGCAGATCAAGCTTCTCGCCCAGCAGGACCACACCGAGCACGGCTACCGGGCCGACCTTGAGTGCACGGAAACAGCAAATCCACGACGCACCGGTGGCAAGGCCAGACAACAACAGGAACGCGTAGCTCCTGGTAGAGATCGTTCCTAAAGACTGATATTGGTCCGTGGCGTATAAAATCAAGGCCAGGCTGACCAGTACCACCACGGTTCGCAATAGGGTGGCGAAGTCTGGATTGACGTTTTCGACGCCGATCTTCGCGAAAATGGCGGTCATTGCCGCGAATACGGCGGATAACAGGGCCCAGAAAGTCCAGGAAGAAAACAAGCCTGAGCCCATGACTTTTTCCTTGGGGCTAATCAACCTTTGGGAGCGAGCCTTGTGGCGAGGGGATTTATCCCCGCTGGACTGCGCAGCAGTCCCATTATTAGGGGCCGCTTCGCGACCCGACGGGGATAAATCACCTCGCCACAAGTCTCGCTCCCACAGAAAAACAGTCAGTGTGACCTTAAATAGCTTCCAGCTTGGCATACCCCAGCATCAGCCACTTGCTGCCTTCGCTGAAGTTAACCTGTACCCGAGCCGCCGCTCCGGCGCCTTCGAAGTTGAGGATCACGCCGTCACCGAAGATCGAGTGGCGTACAGTCTGGCCCAGGCTGAAGCCGGTCTGCGGAATCTCGCTGCCGCTGAACAGATTGCTGCCACTCATCGACTGATTGCCGCCGTACGGCCGGCTGACGCTGTTGGAAAGCCGTACTTCCTGAATCAGGCCCTTGGGCACTTCGCGTACGAACCGCGAAACCTTGTTGTAGGTCTCGCTGCCGTAGAGGCGTCGGGTTTCGGCATAGGTCATCACCAGGTTCTGCATGGCCCGAGTGATGCCGACATAGGCCAGGCGACGTTCTTCCTCAAGACGGCCGGGCTCTTCCAGGCTCATCTTGTGCGGGAACAGGCCTTCTTCCATGCCCACCAGGAACACATAGGGAAATTCCAGGCCCTTGGCGCTGTGCAGGGTCATCAATTGAATGCTGTCTTCGTGTTCGTCGGCCTGGGTATCGCCGGCTTCCAGCGAGGCGTGACCGAGGAAGGCTGCCAGTGGCGTCAGGTCCTCGTCCTCTTCGCTGTTTTCGAAGTTGCGCGCCGCGCTGACCAATTCCTCAAGGTTTTCTACCCTGGCCTGGCCCTTCTCGCCTTTTTCCGCTTCGTGATAGGCGATCAGCCCCGACTGTTCGATGACGGTCTGGGTCATCAGGTGCAACGGCATTTCCATGCACTTGGCGGCAAGGTTCTCGATCAACTCGACAAACGCGCTCAGCGCGCCGGCTGCGCGGCCGGTAACGCCTTTATTGGCCACCAGCTGGCGCATCGCTTCCCACATCGACACATCACTGTGGCGGGCGTGGTCGCGGATCGCTTCGACGGTTTTCTCGCCGATGCCCCGGGCTGGCACGTTGATCACCCGTTCCAGCGCGGCATCGTTGCCACGGCCTTCGAGCAATCGCAGGTAGGCCATGGCGTTCTTGATTTCAGCACGTTCGAAGAAGCGCTGGCCGCCGTAGATGCGGTAGGGAATGCGCTCGCGCAGCAAGGCTTCTTCCAACACGCGCGATTGGGCGTTGGAACGGTACAGAATCGCGATATCGCTGCGAGCCAAGCCGGTTTTCAGCGCACTTTCGATGGTTTCGACAACGTAGCGAGCTTCGTCGTGTTCGTTGAACGCGGCGTACAGGTTGATCGCTTCGCCGTCGCCGCCGTCGGTCCACAACTCTTTGCCCAAGCGCCCGGTATTGTTGGCGATCAAGGCGTTGGCGGCCTTGAGGATGCCTGCGGTGGAGCGGTAATTCTGCTCCAGGCGAATGGTTTCGGCGTCCGGGAAGTCTTCGGAGTACTGGTAGATGTTCTCGATTTTCGCGCCACGCCAGCCATAGATCGACTGGTCGTCGTCGCCGACCACCATCAGACTGTCGCCACCTTTGGCCAGCAGGCGCAACCAGGCGTACTGCACGGCGTTGGTGTCCTGGAACTCGTCCACCAGAATGTGCCGGAAGCGCTTCTGATAGTGCGCCAGCAAGCCAGGGTGATCGCGCCACAGGTCGAGGGCGCGCAGCAGCAATTCGGAGAAGTCGATGACACCGGCGCGCAGGCACGCGGCCTCGTAGGCCTCATAAATGCTGCGCATGGTCGCCAGGAACAGGTCGCCGCTGGCTTGAATGTGTTGCGGGCGCAGACCTTCGTCTTTCTGCCCGTTGATGAACCATTGGGCCTGACGGGCGGGCCAGCGCTGTTCGTCCAGGCCGAGCTCGCGGATCACCCGCTTGACCAGGCGTTGCTGGTCGTCGCTGTCGAGAATCTGGAAGGTCTGGCTCAGGCCGGCTTCCTGCCAGTGCGCCCGCAGCAAGCGGTGCGCCAGGCCGTGGAAGGTGCCGACCCACATGCCGGCCGGGTTGATACCCATCAGCTGCTCGATGCGATGGCGCATCTCGGCAGCAGCCTTGTTGGTGAAGGTCACCGACAGGATGGAGTGGGGCGAGGCGTTTTCGACCTGGATCAACCAGGCGATACGGTGCACCAGCACTCGGGTTTTACCGGAACCAGCACCGGCCAGGACCAACTGACGACCCACGGAGGCAGCTACGGCCTGGCGTTGGGCATCGTTGAGAGAGTTCAGCAGAAGGGAGAGATCATCGCGCATCGGGCCATTCTAGGGGGCCGCGTCACCCCGGGCAAACCCCGCTTCGTTTTAGCCGATGAAAGTTACGCAAGGGACGACCGGTCAGTCATCGGCTGCAATCGTTTGCCGTGCCTGTTTGGCGGCATTTTGCCACCGCTGGCGGCTGATACTTTGGTCTGTTTTTTGATCGGGAGCAGTTTGGTCCGGGCATTGGCTTGTGTATGCTCCGTCGACGTTTCGGGCACATGCTCATCATTATAAGAACAAGAACACTGCCTATGACCCTCAGCTTCGACCTGTCGGGCCCTACTGTGGAGCCCAGGGTTATTCGTAAACAATACGCCATGGAAATGGCGGTCGAACGCACGCGTCTGTTGTATCAGGGGTCCTTGCTGCCCACGCTGTTCATGTTGATCAATGGCCTGGTCTGCGCTGGATTGCTCTGGAGTCCGCAGCGCTACTTCCTGGTCAGTGTCTGGCTGGTGTGGTTGCTGTCGCTGGTGGCATTGCGGGTGATCCAGGTGGCGGCCTTCGATTCGGCGATTCCCAACCGCCAGGCTCATCCGATCTGGCGGCGCATGTTTTTACTGGGCTCGGGTCTCACGGGCCTGACCCTGGCTGGCGCCGGTATTGCTCTGGTTCCTGCCGATAACTTCATTCAACAAGCCTGGGTCTTTGGCCTGATCGGCGCCGCGGCGCTGTCGGCCAGCGTGGCCTATGCGGTGAGTTTGCCGGCGTTCCTGTCCTTCACCTTACCCTGCCTGTTGCCGGCCATTGCCTATATGTTCTGGGGTGGGGATGAGCACGGTTGGGGCTGGTTCGGCTTGATTTTGCTGGGTGCGCTGAGTGTGGTTGCCTGGCAAGTGAACCGGCTGATCGATCGGGGCCTGTTACGACGCTTCCAGAATCAGGCGCTGATCGAGAATCTGCAGCAGGCGCAGAACTGCAGCGATCAGCTCAATCAAAAGCTGGCCAGGGAAATCGATCAGCGTCGGCGTGCCGAAGACGAATTACGCGAAATCCAGGTCGACCTGGAAAACCGTGTCGCCCAGCGCAGTCTGGAGCTGGACGCGGCCAACCAGGCGCTGAGCAAGAGTGAGGCGCGCCTGGCACTGGCACTGAAGGCCAGCGAACTGGGGTTGTGGGACTGGAACCTGCAAACCGATGAAGTCCATCACACGCAGATCCAGGAATTGTTCGGCCTGGAGCCGGACCAGGTGACGGCATTATTGCGCCACCTCAAACCGCGCTTGCATCCCGACGACCTTCCTGCACTGAAAAAGGCGTTGGTCGAGCATTTGAAGGGGCGCACCGAGGATTACCAGATCGAGTACCGCGTGCGGCATGGCGATGGCCATTGGGTGTGGATCGAGGACCGCGGACGGGCGGTGGAACGTGCCGCCAACGGCCGGGTGATTCGCATGGTGGGCACGCGGCGCGATATCAGTGTCAGCAAGGTCCAGGAAGAGCAACTGCAACTGGCGGCGACCGTGTTCGAGGCCGCCAGCGAAGGCATTGTGATTTTCGATCCGAATTATGCCGTGATCGCGGTCAACCAAGCCTTCAGCCGGGTCACTGGCTATGAAATCGAGGAGGTTCTTGGACGCAACGTGGTCGAGTTGCCCTGCAGTCGCGATGCGCGCCGGCATTACGGTGCGATCCATCTAACCCTGGAGCAGCACGGCAATTGGCAGGGTGAGCTGGTGGAAACCCGCAAGAGTGGCGAGATGTATCCGCAATGGCTGCAATTGACCGCCGTACGCGATACTCGGGGAAATGTCAGTCATATCGTGGGCTTCTTCGCGGATCTCTCGGCAAGGCGAGAATCCGAGGAGCGCATGCGCTACCTGACCCATCACGACGAACTCACGGGGCTGGCCAATCGCTCGATGTTCCGCGAACGACTCAGCGAAGCACATCAGCGGGTACGCCAGGGCGGTTATCGCAGCCTGGCTTTGTTGCACATCAATCTGGATCGCTTCAAGCAGCTCAACGACAGCCTGGGTCATGAGGTGGCCGATCAGCTATTGCAGAAAATGGCCCGGCGCATGGTCAACGCATTGCCCGAGGCAGACACCATCGCACGCTTGTCCGGCGATGAATTCGCTGTCCTGTTCAATGCCTACGGCAACCTCTCCAGTCTGGCGCGAGTGGCGACTCGCTTGTCGGCCAAATTGCGTGTGCCGGTGACCGTCGACGGTCATGAGCTGGTCGTCAGCGCATCCATGGGTATCAGCCTGTTGCCAGACAACGCTCGGGAAGTATCCGCATTGGTCAGTCAGTCGAACATGGCTATGCAGCACGCCAAGCATTTGGGGGGTAACAATTTCCAGTTCTACACCGATAGCTTGCAAGCCAGCACCCTTGAGCGCCTGCAGCTGGAAAATCATCTGCGCAAAGCGGTCGAAGATAAGCAACTGAAGGTGTTTTACCAACCGAAGCTGTGCCTCGCCACGGGCAAGCTCAATGCCGCCGAGGCCTTGGTGCGCTGGGATCATCCGACAATGGGGCGTGTGCCACCTGGGGATTTCATCGGTCTGGCGGAGGAGACCGGGTTGATTGGCCCGATCGGCGAGTTCGTCTTGCGCCAGGCCAGCTGGCAAGCCTGCGAGTGGCAGCGCCTGGGGCTCGAGGGGATTCGGGTGTCGGTCAATCTGTCGGTGCATCAATTGCGCCAAGGCAAACTGGTCAGCCTGGTCCGTCAGGTCCTGGAAGAAACCGGACTGGCGCCGCATTACCTGGAACTGGAACTGACCGAAAGCCAGTTGCTCGACAGCGTCGAACACATCATCGCGACGTTCCAGCAACTGCGTGATTTGGGGGTGAAGCTTGCGATCGACGATTTCGGCACCGGGTATTCGTCCCTGAGCTACCTCAAGCGCATCCCGGTGGATTACGTGAAGATCGATCAAGCGTTTATCCGGGGCCTGGGGGATGGCACGGCAGACGCGGCGATTACCCGGGCGATCATTGCCATGGCGCACGGCTTGAAATTGAAAGTGGTGGCTGAAGGCGTGGAACGTCTGGAGCAGCTTGAGTTTTTAAAAGCCGAACGTTGCGATGAGGTGCAGGGTTACCTGATCAGCCGGCCGGTTGAGGCTGAGGTTCTGGCGGGGTTGCTGCAAGCGCAAGGCGTAACGTGAAGAGGTTTCCCGCCAGGCACCCGATGTGTCTGGCGAGAAGTTCTACAGCGCGGGAAAGATTCTACGCTTAATCAGTAATCAGTACTTTGTCGATATGGTGCAGCAGTTTGCCTTCATAGAAGATACTGACGCCGGTGACATTCGAGTTACCCATTTTTTTGTATTCGACAAGCCTGTCCGTTTCTACCTGCAGCGAAATATTGTTGGAATTTTCAAGTTGCAATTCCAGGCGCAAATCAAAGGGTTTGTCTTGCCGTGCGCTCATGACCAGCTTTGGTGTGATGCCCGTGTGGGCGACCGTTACGGTACCAAAGGTACGGAAAGAGGCTGCGCCGGGCATTCGGTTGATTTGAGCGGTCCAGTCTTTGGTTTTAATACTCATGATATGTAACTCCTGTAATTAATTTGTATTGCTTCCTGCTTAATGATTTTATATAAAACAACTTGATTGCTTATTGCGGTGCGCTGAGGTTTATTACCACCACGACGGGGCGCTTAGTGATGTGTTGAAACCAATGGCTTTGAATTTGTTGAGTAATGCATTATTTTTAATCAAAATTATTCCTTCGTGGCCTATTAAACATGCTTGCCATTCGGGATTGTTAAGGTTGTAGATGCATAGGCTGTCACTGTGTTGCATTATTGTATGTTTTTCTTGCGCGATTTTATTTATTAATTCGTCATTTAATCGCAGTCGTTGAGTGCATCTCGCGTTTTTTCCATCTTCATATGTGGTGGCTGGAGTTGCATTGACAGTTGATGGTTCAAAAATACCTTCTTCTAGTATGCTATCGATACCCGACTCGGGATAAAGCCAGATCACAATTTCAAGGGGTTCATGCCGTGAATACTCAGAAAGAAGGTATATCCGCTTCTCAAAGCTAGATTCTTCTATGTAAATCATATTTTAATTCCTTTTGTGAACTTTTAAATAGTGCAGAGTAGAACTAGATTTTAACATTCGCGCGGTATTCCATCCATCGGATCGGGAAGGCGGTGAGGGTTTATTTTTTCCAAAAGCTCAGGAGAAAAAGGGATTAGCATAAAAGGTATCTTTAAATCCCAGTTAAATTTACTGTTTATTTTATCCTTTATTTGTTGAGGCGGTTCTTTCCCGTGTCGAATAGATCCATCTTTATTTATCGCATTTTTCCGAGGATTGGACTTATCTCCCCAGTGAATATGATCCTTGCCGCCATTGTGTGACTCCACTCCACTGCCGAGATCTGGTTTGGCGAGGCCATACGGATCAATATAACTAATCGGGTTGCCCTCAACATATCCGTAGGTGTTTAGCCCGCCATTGAGCCCAATTGGATCACTCTCCAGATACCGCCCGATCACTGGGTCATAGTTTCTAAAGTAATTGTAGTGCAATCCTGTTTCAGCGTCGTAGTACTGGCCAGGAAAACGTAAATTTAAAGCTAAGGGGCCAGAGGTCCTACCCACTCCAAACGCGTCGGACTTCCACTCCCACACCAAATCTTGTGCGGTGTTTGTTGCAATGCGCGGTGTATTGAGATGATCGCTATGGAGATAGAACAGGGTGCTGTTGGCAGGTGCGCCTGCCGTATCAAAAGTCACGCTTACGCCGCCCAAGGGCATACCTTCCAGCCAAATATAATACTGGCTACTTAGCTTCAATCCTTGACTATCAAACAAGGTTTCGCCGAGCAACTCCCCACTAAGCCCATACAGGAATGTGGTAAGGCCTTGCGGGGTTGTTTTTTGAGTGCGTTGACCAAGCACGTTGTAGATAAACTGAGCTTGGATTTTCCCGTCAACTTTTACCATTTTCAAACGATTTTGACCGTCGTATGAAAATTGGCGCTTAGCGTTGTCGTTTATCAGATTGCCAGATTCATCATTGCCAACTTGAACCCCGTCTATCTGAATCAAGCGATTGTTTATGTCGCCATAAAGGTAGGTCGTTAACGCGTCGCCTTGCACATCGCCATCGGCTAAAGTAGAAATGGTTTTGCTCGTGCGGTTCGCTACAGCGTCATAAGTAAAAATTTGCTGTTCAGCAGCGCTTCTTTCTTCTGTCAGGCGATTGAGTGCGTCATAGGTGTAACTTAGATCACCAACTGAGTCGCTTTTTATTTTGGTTATGTTTCCAATGGCGTCGTAAGTATAAATTTTGCTCCAATCTGCGATGGTTTGGGTTGTTAGTTGATAGTCAAGATCGTATGTGCGTTGAAGTGTAACCCCATTGTGCCATTTCAGGCTTTTGAGTGGGCCGAACGGAAGATACGCCACTTCGCTCACGAAATTGATCGGATTCTCTGCTCCACGCCTAAGTTGCACCCGATCGATTTGCCCAGCAGAATTTCGCAAATATTCGACGTGGAAATTTGCCGGGTAATCGATTCTATTTAGCTGATTAGCTCCGTCGTATCCATAATTCAATTTTTCTAGCTGTGTTGCTTTTTTCGTTCGAGGTGTATGGAGTTGGGTTGTAATATTTCCTTGTTCATCATAGTTATAATTTAATACGCCATTGAAATTTTCCACAGCTGTCAGTCGGCCGATACCTTTATTGCCTTCGGCAGTCGAATCGTAATGGAATCTGGTATCCAGTTCTGGATGTGCTGGGGAGAGGCGAGCAGTCAATCGGTTATGGGCGTCATAATTGAAAACCGTGATTGCACCACGTGCGTCCGTCTGTTGTGTGAGATTTCCAGCGGCATCATATTTAAAGGTACTTGCGCCACTGTCTGGACTATCTATTACTGTCAGGTTACCCAGTCCATCGTATTGATACCGAGTGGTAACGCTTCGCGGGTCTATGATTCGCGTAAGGTTATCCTGAGCGTCGTATTCAAACTGAGTGATACCGTTAAGTGGGTCCGTACTCTTCACCAATCGGTCGAGTGAGTCATAGGCTTCGGTATGACTATAATTGTTCGGATTGGTAAGGAAGGTTGGATTGTCGTTTAAATCGTACTGCAGGTGACTGGTCTGGCCAGTGGATCCTATTACACTCCGTAAGCGGCCAAGTTCATCATAAATTCTTTGACGCTGTTTGGTCAGACTGCTCGTGCTGTCACTAATCCGTATAGCGGTACGGTTGCCCATTGCGTCTAAATCAATTTCGATCCTCTCATCAAGGCTATTTGTGATGCGAATAAGCCTCCTAGCATCGTTCCACATATAAGTTAACCAACTACCGTCTCCGCGAGTTAGCTTGGTAATATCACCGACGGCATTGTGTTCGAAACGAGTAATTCCGTTAAGAGTATTTACTGAATTTACCCAGCCCTGTGGTGAATAGGTAAGAGTTGTGACAGCCTCATTCGAATCAATAATAGTCTGTGGATTACCTAAAAAATCGAAATTCGAAAACACAGTGATGTGCCCGAGTGCGTTGATGAGGCGGATCAGACGACCTTTTGAGTCGTATTCGAAGCGAGTAGTGTCATTTACACAGTCCGTGGGCCGGCCGAGGATTCGAGCAAGCCATTATCGTTGTAGGTGAAGGACCAGCTGCGCTCTCGCTCTTCAGCTTGCACAAAAGAAGCTGTTGCAAGAGTCCCGCTTAGAGCAAGGGCTAAGAAACTCACGTTAAGCAATGTTGTGTACATGATCAGATCCTTCTGAGTCAAAGAGAGGTTATGGTTTTACTGAGTTGTCGTCCTTGAGTGTCATACGTATATTGTATTAATCGATTGGGTTCGGTGACGCTTATGGGTACAGCGAGTTTTGGGTGCCATTCGGTAATGATAATTTTAGATGCTGGTGTCCCGCTTGCTACTGTTCTGGAAGTTTCTAAGCCACGCTCATTATGAGTGTAGGTCGTTATATTTCCGTTGTTATCTATTTTTGATTCAACATAGCCTCGGGAGCCATATGTAAATGTAGAGTTGGAATCGGGGCAGTTAGCGGAAGGCATACCTTTAATTGATTTTATTCGTTTAGCGCCATGAATCAGATCGAACTGATAGTGAGTTTTTTTGCCTAGTTCGTTGGTAACCGTCGACGAGCCATCAGTATTGTAAACTATTGAGATTTTTCCTAAGCCTGAGCGCTCACTTGAGATGGCGCGTCCATATTGATCGTAACTCCATGTCGTTGATTGTATTCCTCGCTCATCGGTAATTGCTGTGAGAAGTCGGCTGTCTATAGGGTCCTGGTAAAAATATTTTTTGTTTTCAGAATGTCCCAGAAAGCTTTTTTTCATTGAGGTCAATTGTTTGTAATCATTGTAATGATAACTTATTTCAGCTTTTTCCGTCGTCATAGTTAGTGGCTGTTTCTTTTGATCCTCAGTGAAGCGTAGCCAATTGCCAAGGCTATCTATGATGGTTATAAACTGGTCTGAATTAATAATTCTTAGTAATTGGCCTTCTTTTGTGATGCTGAGTAATTTCCCACTATCATCAAATTCTAAAGTGCGACCGTCATTCGATCGATAACTCCATTGATTGTCCACCTTCGTTAGCGTTCCTGCCCCAGGTGTTTTTCCCTCGTAAAGTTCTCCTCGAATTTCAAACGTCGATTGGTTCCTATCGTGATTGATTAGTGTGATGGAGTTTTTCTCGAAGGTCAGTTTTGCGGAATAGCTGTGAGTCCATAGGCCATCAACGCTACTATAAAATTTCGAAAACTCGATAGGATTTGCGCTACGCTGCATTTGGGAAAAAGCAAAGTCTTCTTCACGTTGTATTTTGTAACCGGTTGCAAAGTTTATTGGGTTTCCAGCAATGCTGGATGGGCAGATATCGCTGACCCCCTGCATTTCACACTGTCCCGATAAATCATTGAATGTTCGATCATTTATACAATAGGATCCTTCGCGATCTATTGACACTCCACCATAAGTATCATCTGGGTCGTTGCCAAATATCATCTCGCAATCCCAATAATTGTTTCCCTCCCTTTTCGTCGGAGAGGTATAGTTCCAGTATTTTCCAGAATATTCATAAAACCATCTGCAGGCTAGTTCCGGTGAAGGGAAGCTAAATTCAAGATGACTCGGCGCTTCGCGAATCTTCCAGTGATATTCTTCTGCTGCTGGCATTTGGCTTGTAGTAATTGTTATAAATAAAAGTGCGCAATTCTGTGCTTTAAAAAGCATATTTTACCTTCCTTGGTTATTTTGTGTGGTTTGTTGTTCACTACCTATATATCAAGTAATAACGGCTTTGCGTAGAATAGACATAAAATGTAAATGATAATTATCCGGTGTTGCGCTTAAGTGTTTGTTTGACTAAGCCTCATGAATAATCGTTCGGAGTTATTGTTACTCCAGTGAACATGCTTTTTTATGCGGCCTCCCATGAGTCACGCAGAGCCAGGAGTACGATTTTTTTGCACCCTCGTCTGCGTTCTCGGCGAGTCAACCATCGTGCGGTTCTTGCGTGTTATCGGGTGTTCCGGGTTCCAAAATTTTAAACTCAAACTGGCGGAGGGCCTGGCGGCGGGCGCGAGTTTTGGAGAGTTCACGATTCACGAAGACGGTTCTGTAGTCCTCTACAGCCTGAAAACATTCGATACCACCTTGCAATCCCTGATGGGAGTGCGCGAGTGACTCAATCCGATCGAGTTGCAGCGTGCGGTTACGCTGATGTTCCAGGCCCCGCCGGTAGAGGTCTATGGCTTTGGTGCGTCGGATTCAGTGGCGGCGGGGGCACTGGATAAATTTTTTCACTTGTTGCTGAGGGCTTCGACATGTTCTGCATCTTCAATGCAATGAACGAAGTGCGTAATCTGCGCACCGCTATCGAAGCATTCCGGCCGAATTTGTAATCGACGTACACCGTGAAAACTATCGGGTAGATATCATTGGGGCTTGAAGGCCGTAGAGAAGCGTCACTTCTATCTGTCCATCGATGGCATGCCGGAAGAAGTGGTGTTCGAACCGCTCAACGAGTTCGTCAGCCTGGTAGCAGTAAGCGTAAGCAAGCCTCGGCGCCGGGCCGCGGAAGCACTTACCATCCAGGGCGACGTCGTCGACGAGCTGGTCAAGGAAGGCAACAGCGTCAAAGCCCGCCAGGTCGTATTGATCACCGAAGAGGTGAAGATGGAATCCAGGTAGCCATCGCCAACAAAGTCACCTTAATTCACGTGGCCCAAGGTGATCGGGTCAAATCCTCATCGAGATCGAAGGCTGATTAGCAGCCTCGAAGGACCGTTTTAAACGAACCGAACATGAAAAAGCCCCTCAAGTGAGTTTGTGTTGGCGTTTTTCAGAATGATGATTTGTTCAGGGAGAACATCTTCAGGGAGGTCAGGTTGAGCATTTGGTAGTTGTAACTTTCCATCGTGCAGCTCCTCGGCGTATGGGCATGGAACCAGTCCCTCGCGAAACCAGCTCTGACTCATCAATTTAGAAGCTCGGAATGGGAGCGTGTACTGTCAAAGTTGACATTAGAAAAAGATTGAACTGCAGTGTTTTACGTCTCGCGATACTCGAATTAAGCTTTGATTGCATTGTAATGCAGGTTCAAATGCGCTCTTGTTAGCTTGCAGTGAAATGCACGGTTATATAATGGCAACGACCCTTCTCGGGTCGTTCCATCTTGGGGCGTGACGAATCAGGTGAGGTGGTAATGCTTCACTGATTTCAGAAATGTGCGAGGGCAGACGCTCAGCCCAGCTCTCCACAGACGTCGAGTTCAATGAGCTGACGGACTTGAGCTCTTTCCAGCTCCGTACCAAGTAGTGCATGCAGTTTGCCGAACGCCGCTTCACGGGTCATGCCGCCACCTGAAAGCACACCGGCAACCCGCAACCGACTGCCGGCCTCATAGACATCCAGCTCTACGCCTCCTTCGTGGCACTGCGTGACTGCCACCACCACGACGCCCGCGTCCCGCGCCCGTTCCAGGCTGGCGAGGAACCCGGGATTGTCGCTCGGCCCGGTACCGCTGCCGTAGCATTCCAGCACCAGGCCCTGAATACCGCTGTCGATCAGGCCATCGAGTATTTCGGCGCCGATGCCGGGAAACAGCGGTAACACTGCAACGTTCGCCTGTTGCCGGGCTTGGTTGTAATGCAGTTGCGCCGGAATCGAAGACGCTTTCGCACCACCACCCTGACGTTCCAGTCGCTTGAACGGATGACGGCCGAAACTGCGTACTTTCGCGCAATGGGTTGGGTCCAGCAATTCACCGTGGAAGTACAAGTGCACACCCGGAGCCAGGCCCTGGCCCAATGCAACCAGGGCGCCGCCGAGGTTTTCCCAGGCATCGCTGTCGGTCACGCCGGCCGGCAACATCGAGCCGGTAAAGCAAACGCGTGCGTGCAGGCCGAGCAATTGAAAGCTCATGGCGGCGGCGCTGTAGGCGAGGGTGTCGGTGCCGTGCAGGATCAGCACGCTGTCGCAACCTTGCACGTCCACGGCATCGACCACTGCTTCACGCAATTGCTGCCAATACGCCGGGGTCATGTTGGCGCTGTCGATCAGCGGCGACATTTCGCGAAAGCGCCATTGCGGTACCACGAGATCAGGCTGGCTGTGCAGGTACTCACGCATCCGCGCTTCGAAACCGGACGCCGGCACCAGGCCGTGGGCACTGGCTTGCATGCCGATGGTGCCGCCCGTGTAGAGCACCATGACGTGCTGGGCGGCAGGGTAGGTCGAGGAATTCATGGAGCTGCTCCGAGAACGATGATGTCCTGTGGGAGCGGGCTTGCTCGCGAAGAGGGAGTGTCAGGCGACATTAGT
>Ga0209542_10005508_pt1 | contig 25215 bp, 30 predicted proteins | sample RifCSPhighO2_01_FD_184028 | JGI IMG/M metagenome (GOLD analysis project Ga0209542, IMG submission 184028) | Soil microbial communities from Rifle, Colorado - Rifle CSP2_plank highO2_0.1 (SPAdes) (version 2) | ecosystem: Environmental > Terrestrial > Deep subsurface > Rock core/Sediment ...
CTTTCGCAAACGGCTTCGGAAGGCTTACGCGCTTCTTCTCGTCTAATGTGTGTCCGTATTCCCCTATGAACATGGCAAACAGTATATACCACTCTTCCCCACTAACAAGGGATTATATCCCACTTTTCCCCACCGCAAACAAGTTATCCCCAGCGGGTGAATTTGGGATGAAGTAATAAAAAAATCGCGCTGCTCCTGTGAGGGAGGCAGCGCGGTTCGAGAGGCGCTAGCTAACGTGCGCGGGTACCGAAGGCTACGCCTTCGACGTGCACCTCGTCCAGTTTGCCGGACGCGTGCACTACAATGTGGAACTTCTTTCCCGACGCATTGCCGAAAATGCTCACTTCGAGCGCCGTGTCGGGAAAGACTTTACGGCGAAACCGCACCTCATCGAATCCACACAAGATAAATCCGTGCGGCACGATAGTCGTGACGGTGGCAGCCGCACAGTCCCATACGAGGGAACCCGGTGCAATAACCGTCGTCAACTTGTGTTCAACAGCCGCACGCGTGCTCGTGTGGATCTTGTTGCGATCGCCCACGGTTAAACAAAACGCGCGGTACTTCCAGCGCCGGATTTTCAGCGGCACTGTGTAAAACAATGGACCTCGATCCATACATACTCCTTTCTTGTGATGGCGGGTTTGCCAATCTTCTTTGAAACACAATTAACGCGTGCTGTCAATGTGGAAAAAGACATGATAAAATGCCCCAATGTTAAGCATCTTCAAATCAGCCACAAAACAAGGGCTTGAAGAGGTCGCGGAGGAGATGCGAGTGCGGCAAACCAAACATTTAATTCTACTTTTTTCAATGGGCTCGCAGTTCGATCACTTGATCGTCCAAACGCTCTCTAAACTCGGCGTTTACTGTCTCGTGGCTGACCCTGCGACTGTTACGCAAGACGATGTAAAGAAATTACAGCCCGCTGGAATTATTGTTTCCGGCGGCCCCGCCTCCGTACAAGATGAGCCGCCGCCTTTTGATAACAAAATCTTTGATTTAGGAATTCCTACTCTCGGAGTCTGCCTTGGATTTCAAATGTGGGCAAAGCATGCGGGAGCTAAAGTTCTTCCCCAGGACAAGCGTGAATTTGGGGTCCACACCTTCAACATCATAATAGAAGATCCGCTCTTTGAGGGTATCGCCCGAAAGACACACGTTCTAGAGAGTCACGGAGACGCAATTCTTGCCGATTCCGCAATTCAAGTGCTTGGCGCAACTGAAAATGCTCCCGTCGCGGCCGGCAGATACAAACATCTAGTAGGAGTTCAGTTCCATCCGGAAGTAACAGAAACGACGGCGGGTGCACGAATGTATGAAAATTTCTGTTTCAAAATTTGTAAGATTACCGATAGATTCCCTGCGCACAATGTATCGGAATCCAAAATAAAGGAATTGCGCGACATGATTAGTCCGCCAGCTGGCGGAAAAAAAGTTGTCATCGCACTCTCTGGCGGTTCGGATTCTTCCGTCGTGGCATATCTCCTAAAAGAAGCGCTCGCAGGAAAAAAAGATGTACTCCTAGGCGTTTATATAAAAGGAATTGACCGGCCGGATGATGAGGCATATGTGCAAAAATATTTTGGGGACGAGGATTGGATAAAACTCGAAATAGTTGATGCCACAGACAAATTCCTCAAAGCGCTTCGGGGAAAAAATAGCATGCGCGACAAGCGAGTGGCGATGCGCGACGTTTATAAAGAAGTCCTGGACGAGAAAATAAAATCATTTGGCGCAGATTTTATCGCACAGGGCACTCTTTATACGGACCTGCGGGAGAGCGGATTCGGACACGCTACGGGCGCACGAATTGCCGAGATAAAAGTTCATCACAATACCGGATTGGATTTCTCTGTGCCGAAAATCGAACCGCTTTCGGATCAAGTGAAAGATTCGGCACGCTCTATCGGCCGCGATGTCGGCGTACCCGAAGATCTTATTTGGAGACACCCCTTCCCTGGCCCCGGTCTGGTTGTCCGCATCGAGGGCGAGGTTACCGAAGAGAGCTTGCGAATTGCGCGTGCCGTCGATGGAATCTATATCGAGGAATTACGTGCGGCCGATCTTTACAAAGCGGTGTGGCAAGCTGGCGCAACAGTAACGCATTCAATGCATACGTTTACTAAGGGCGACGATGCTGGCACGGGTCGTGTTGTCGCTCTTTGGGCGGTCACGAGCGTAAATGGATTCACTGCGCGTTTTGCGCAGCTGCCCTACGATTTTCTCGACAAAGTGTCGCGCAGGATTACGAATGAAATACGAGAGGTCGGCTCAGTTGTTTATCGAATTTCGGATAAACCTCCATCGACGATCGAGTGGGGTTGAGGAGCGCTCAAAGTTCTTATCGTTTTTAACGGAGGAATAACTCAAACCGTTAAAAACGATAAGAACTTTTCGCTGAAGTTGGAAAATATGTGTACCGTCAAAAATACACGGGCTTCTCGCTGAAGTTGGAATCCGCTGTTAGCGCGGCGGATTTTGCATGAGAGCGAGAGCGCCGTATAAGCCTGCCGAGTCTTTGTGCTCTGCAAGACGAAGCTCGGGAAGTTTCGGATAAGGTGAGGAAAAGCGCTTGAGCGCCGATGCGATATCGAGAAGTCGATAGCCGTTATTTTCGTTCATCATTCCGCCTCCGAGCACGAAAACTTCGGGCGACCAATGCAGTACCATATTGTAAAGTCCGGCCGCGAGAATGGGCGTCATTTCGACATACCCTTCGCGCGGTGCCTTGCTCGGATGGACGCCATAACGCTTCTCAAAAGCGCGTCCGGAAACAAGCTCCTCCAATTCCCTGCCACCTTTGGCATCCACGATCTGGTGCCCCGCCTCTAAATCATAGACGCCACTGTCGATGCGGCCATCTATTATGCGGCCGCAGGCGATACCGGTGCCGATGCCGACATAAGCAACAATGCGCGCACCTCTACCCGAGCCGTATACTGCTTCTCCAAGAGCGGCGCAGTCGCCATCGTTCAATACCTCTACGGGCGCCTCAAGCGCGCGCGTAAGCTCCTTTGCAAGCATGACACCCTTCCATTCCGGAAGATTGGGCGCGTATTGAATTGCACCACCAACCACTACGCCGGGGAAACCGCCCGCGGCGGCTTCGATTGATTCATCTCCCGCACATTCGCGCATTAGGTTCACGAGCGCTTTGACACCCTCTTTTGGATCCTGCGGAGTGAATATTTTGCGCGCTTCACTGACGCGATCGGCTACAACAGTCGCCACGCGCATTGATGTGCCGCCGATATCGAATACGATCTTCATCCCGTTAGAGATAGGAAGCGCCTATTGCATTAGCGCAATGGCATTCGCTATCGAGCTTAGTGATCATATTCGGTCAAGCATGTAATTAGTTTAGGCGTTTCCGTTTATTGTCATGATACCTTGATGCGCAATGTAATATTCTTCAGCCTTAGCCATATATCGATCATGTATTGCAGCATCTCTAACGGGATTCACTGTTCCATCATATCAAGAACCAGAGCGCCCCACGTGAAATTGTGTGCACCCAGCCCCTCTCCTGTTTCCGGATTAAAGCACTCGCGAAATCCGGAGCGCTCAAGGAGCACTTTGCTTTTCTCTCGAATATCCGCGGCCTCTTCGGTAAATCCGTATCGCATGAGTCCGCGGTAAATGAACCAGTGTGTGCCTATCCACGCCGGTCCACGCCATGAAAAATCTTCCGCCTCCGGCCGGTACGACATCTCCTGCATCGATGTCGTGCGTATGCCGAATGGCGCATAGAATGTGTCGCGATTCTTAAGATGCTTTGAGACGACCGTTTTAGCTTCCTCCGCCGTGTAAAGGCCAGAGAAAAGCGGCATGAAGTGCGCCCATGTCGCGACCTTGAGCTTTATGAAATCGACGCCCATGGTCGACCAATAGACACCGTCCTCGAACATATGCTCGCGCATCGCGCCGGCAACCGCCTCGGCGTCGCGCTTAAAAGAGCTTTCGTACTCGCCGCGTTTGAGGTGTGCAGCGATCTTCGCAAGCACGCGCAGATTCTCCACCAATACAGTATTAAAAAGCACGTCTTTCACCCAAAAGAAATCACGCATGCAGTGCCCCGCGTCGAAGTTGCACTCTCTGTTCCTGTCCACGAGCTCCGTGCGTTTCGCTAGATGATCCTTGAGAGAGACGGCGGGAGTTACCCCGAGCGGGGTGTCAAAGCGGGGTGAGTTATCCTCACCCGATTCATCCGGATTAATGATACTCGCAAGGTGATGGCCGTGCGGATCACGCTCGGTGAGAAGGAAACGGTAATATGCTATTAGTGCAGGAAAGATGGAGGCAAGGAACGACGAATCCTCCGAGCGGCGGTGTATCTCCCAAGCGGCGTACGCGAGCATCGGCGGCTGGGTGAGGGAGCTCGTGCCCTCTACGCCCCAGCGAAAAAAGTGGAGGATTCCTGGGGACCAATAGATTATGTGCGGCACAAGACCGCTCGAGAACTGCTTTGAAAGCAGCGATTTTATCTCGGCCTTCGCAGATTCCAAGTCATATTGCGCGAGGATGATAGCGTGGAAACACGAATCCCAGAGCCATTGATAGGGGTAATGATCGCCGGAGGGCACGGTGTACTGGTGGCCGTCCGTGATGCGGCGATTTTCTTCAAGAAGCTTGCGGACCTCGTGAAGAATATCCATCGTTCGAGTATATCAGAGGGCTCTCAATGAGCGCGACAAGCCGCCTTCTACTATCGAGTGGGGTTGATCTCACGTACCAAAAGTTAGTAATAACCACTTAATCTATATTCATCAATAATTATTGCTTTAACTATGGGCTAATTCGTACGAATTAGCCCATAGTTAATACGATGAATACTTACATTAGTTTTAATACTTCAGATACAATCTTATGACTTTTGTCCGATATATTATTGAATACCTCAAGGCCGACTTGTTCTTTACTAATGATCCCTGCACTGGCGAGGACTGATAAATGCCGCGACGTGGATTTGAACGACAATTTAATTTCTTCCGCGATATCGCTGACAGAAGCTTTTTTGACTCGCCTTAGATAAAGAACAATTTTAAGACGGCGGGCATTTGCAAGCGCCTTTAAATTCCTTTCAATCTCCTTCATACGCTTATAGGCTAATTCGTACGAATTAGCCTATACATAATATGCTAGTTTATGTATTTTTACACTGGATCATTGTGGATAATCTTCTGTAATCTAGCTTTCAAAGACTTGCATGTTATCAAATCTGCTTCAAAAAGTATTCGTGGAATAGAGTCGTCGTTAGCTCCGGATGGAAACAGGTAGCCAGATAATATTTGTCTCCATTTTTTTGCTCGCATGCAAATACGCTATTGCCGTTTTTGGCGAGAACAGAAACTCCATTTCTCGTGGCGGTGATTTTTGGAGCTCTGATAAAGATGGCTTTCATCTTTCCCAGAGTGGTGTCAATTGCCTCTTCGAAAGATTCTGCTTGTTTTCCATAAGCGTTTCTATCTACCTCGATATCCATCAGCTCGAGCGTACGCTGATCTTTCTCTTTATTTCGAACGGTTTTTGCAAGCAGAATTGCGCCGGCGCACGTGCCGAATATTTTATTGATATTTTTAATTCCGGCGAACATTCCCTCTCTTTCGCAAAGTTTTTGGAGTGTCGTGCTCTCCCCTCCGGGAATTATGAGGGCATCAAGCGAATGCAGGGTGTCTTTCGTCCGTACTAGAACCACCTCGATCTCTATTCGCAAATTTTGGGCGGCTTTATTTATCGCGACAACGTGCTCCTCTACATCTCCATGAAAGGAAAGAACGCCTATTTTTAGAGTGCGCGCCATGTTGGAGGTGCCTAGATCCCGCGAGCAGCCAGTCGTGTCTCGAGTGTGGAAATTTCCTGTCCTTTCATAGGAGCTCCGAGATCACCGCTGGCTTCTGCGATTTTCTTTGCATCATTGAAATGCGCAACTGCATCCACTATAGCTTTTGCAGTTTTCCTCGGATCCGCGCTCTTGAAAATTCCTGAGCCGACGAATATTCCATCGACTCCTAGTTGCATGCAAAGCGCTGCATCAGCCGGCGTTGCGATTCCTCCGGCAGCGAAATTCACTACAGGCAATCTTCCAAGCTTTGCTGTTTCACTCACCAGTTCCATTGATACTCGATAACTGCTCGCTATCTGTTGAAGCTTTTTGGTCTTGCGGGCTTTAAGAAGACCTTTTATTTCCTGTATTTCCTTATTGACCGTACGAATATGCCTGACCGCTTCGACGATATTTCCGCTTCCGGCCTCGCCCTTGGTGCGAATCATCGCAGCGCCTTCCACGATGCGACGAAGAGCTTCGCCCAAATCGCGCGCTCCGCAGACAAATGGAACTTTGAATTTAGTCTTGTCGATGTGGAATTGCTCGTCCGCGGGCGTAAGCACCTCGCTTTCATCGATGAAGTCAACTTCAAGAGATTCTAGAACCTGCGCTTCGACAAAATGCCCTATTCTGCATTTGGCCATTACGGGAATAGTTACAGCTTTCTGGATTTCTTTTATGAGCCGCGGATCAGACATTCTCGCTACGCCCCCTGCCGCACGAATATCCGCGGGGACGCGCTCGAGAGCCATCACCGCCACAGCCCCCGCGTTCTCGGCAATTCGCGCATGCTCGGCATTGACGACGTCCATTATGACGCCTCCTTTAAGCATCTGTGCAAGGCCTGATTTCACTGCAAAAGTTCCCTTTTTTGGCTGAGCGTTAGTTTTGTTTTTCATGTTTGAGTTGGCAGTATAACAAAAAACATTCTTATATAAAATTATTTCTCAATACCTAGATCTTTTCGGATCTCATCAAAAGATTTTTGATAAATCTTCTCAAAATTCTTATCTAATTTACTGCTGATGCCTTTGCATTTCAGAGCAATTAGACGCGCCCCCTCGATATATTCGAGTCGCTGAAGAGCGTCCCACCCGACCGGCGGATCAAATCCGACCATTTGCGTATTTACTGTCTGGTCAGCCAATTTAACCTTTTTCACGCCTTCGCCTTTGCCAGCCACTCGCTCTGCCTGCCAAGCTTTGCGTATTCTATGAGGCTCCTGCGAAAAATGCGTCGGATCAGTAAGGCCATCTACTAATTCTCCTATTTTCTCTCCAAACAATTTCTTAATCGCTTCTATCGTGACCTCCGTATCTTCAACAACATCATGAAGCCAAGCCGAAGCGATTTCATCGTGAGTAGCGGTAGCATCTATTAGGAGTTGCACCACTCGTTCCGGATGCGTGATGAACGGATCTGCAGAGGCATTTTTTAGGAATTGTCCTTCATGAGCTTTGGTTGCAAACTCTTTTGCTTCTTGAATTGCATTGTGTGTGGATTTTTTCATAATTGGTGGACCTACCGGGAGTCGAACCCGGACCTGTTCCATGCCATGGAACTGTTCTACCGCTATACTATAGGCCCCCTAAAAATTGGCGAACACTCGTTAGTGTATTAGTTTTTCGATGCCGTTGCAAAACGAAAATGCAGTCCCATCTTTGATGGATCAGTTCTTATTGCACGCTCACGTCGATTGCCGGAGGATTTTGGAGACATGCGCGAAGTTCAACTGTCAGCGTCCAACCGCATCGATCGTCTGCCTGCCGTTCGCACTTCGCGCCTCGATAACATGCATACTCCGGCTTAAATTCGCATGTGGTGAAAACATCGTCGGCTTCTCCAGAAGGAACACACAATTGTCCGCTGCATCCCGCGACTGCGCATCCGCCTGTAGGAAAAGTCCCGCCTGCCGCACCATCACTATCATCATCAGGAATCGGCTGCTCTTCGTTTACAAAAGTGCGGCCATCGGGTGTTCGGCATTGTTCAGGGAAAGATTCCATTATCGGATACCCCGCGTCTGCGCATTCTTGGAAACTTGTTATTTCTGCCTGCGGTGTCGACGGCGAGATTGCCATAATAAGTCCGACTAAAACCACCAGTACAATCGCGACTATCACCAGAGCCTTCGTGTTCAAATTAGACATATTATTTGTCCAAGCATTATATCCCAATATTAAACAATAATCCCTTTTTCGGACTTAAGATTTGGTGAAGTATGGCAGGAATTATCGCGTACTTTTTCATATTTTCTGTGAGCCCGCGGAGAATAGAATCAAAAAAATTATCTCTGGATATGCTATAAATCTTTTACGCTCCCATAGTTTAATGGATAGAACGTAAGCTTCCGGAGCTTATGATCGAGGTTCGATTCCTCGTGGGAGCACAGTGAGATTCGTTCTTATTCCGCTTCAAACAAGGCGCTTAGAGATTCACCGCTCGTGATGCGCTGGATAGCGTCTCCGAAAAGGTCGCCTACTGAAACAACCTCGATCTTGGGCGAAAGGGTCCGCTCTACGGAAACGGTGTCGGTAATGAAAAGTTTCTTTATGGAAGAACTGTCGATAACTGAAAGAGCCTGACCGCTGAGTAGGCCGTGAGTCACGGCGGCATAAACTTCGCTAGCGCCGCTCTCCGTCAATAATTTTGCGGCAGTCACTAACGTGCCGCATGTGTCTGCCATGTCATCGACAATAAGTGCTATTTTGCCTTTCACATCACCAATTAGCTTCATTCGCGAGATCTGATTTGGAATATCTCTCTCCTTATGAATTATCGCGAGGTCAGCCGCTTTCATTAAACGTTTTGCATATGACTGCGCGCGGACGACTCCTCCCGCGTCTGGCGAAACTACGACTAAATCATCCTTGGCAAGGGCGTCCTTAAATATTTGCTTAAAGTGAGAAATGAAGACGGGCCTCGCGTAAAGGTAATCTAAATTGGTTGTGCGGAAAAATCCTCCTATTGCATCGTTATGCAAGTCCATGGTAAGCAGTCGATCCGTGCCAACCGATTCGAGCATTACTGCAAAAACTCTTGCGGATATCGGCTCGCGAGGACTGTCTTTTCTATCCTGCCGGGAATATCCAAGATAAGGCACTACTGCCGTTATTTCTTGCGCAGATGCGCCTCGTGCCGCATCTATTGCAAGGAATAATCTTGCCCAATTATCTCCCGGCGGATTGGTTGACTGTATTAGAAATACGTTTTTATTCCGGAGATTCTCCTGAAATTGGACGTACTGCTCGCCGTCCGCAAATGTCTCAGTCTTCACTTTGCCGAGTGGTACACCGAGCCGGTCCGCGATCTTTTTTGCTAGTCCTTGATTGCTTCCCAGGCTAAAGACTCGGTAGTCCATATATAAGTTGTAGCGTTTAGATTATCATGAAAGTATACCCCGTACTACAATCTTCTCTAAAAGAGAATTTATGGAATACGTTGCTCGGATAGTGATTGTGGTACGGGGTATAATCTTTTCACGTAACTGTATAGAACGCGTCCTTAGCTCAGTGGCAGAGCGCTCCCTTCACACGGGAGAGGTCGAAGGTTCAATCCCTTCAGGACGCACTTACTAAACATGACTACATACATGTTCTTTGCTACGATTCGTTTTCAACGGGCCGTAGTATACCGGTAGTACACACGCTTCGGGTGCGTGCAGACCGGGTTCGATTCCCGGCGGCCCGACAAGATGATATAAGTAATTTTGTTAACGGGCTGTCGTATAGTGGTAGTACGCAAGGCTGGGGGTCTTGTAGCCCGAGTTCGATTCTCGGCAGCCCGAAAGAATTGAAGAAGACGAAAATATTCGGTAATGTGTGAAAGTTAAGGGCTCATAGTAAAGTGGTATTACGCGGCATTCGCATTGCCGAGGCCCGGGTCCGATTCCCGGTGAGTCCACAAAAATAAGGAGCAAGGCGAGTATATTTTTGTAGGTTCCTGAGCAACACTTAATTTTGCGTAGGGTCCAGAAATTCGTATATAAATTGCTTCAAGTCCGCTTGCATTTCAAAAAAAACGACCACAAATGCGTGGCCGTTCTTGAGCGCGACACCGAGCTAGGCTGCTTTGCGCAGGTGCGCCTTAGTTGTTCTGAATTTCTTGCTGAGTTTCGGATGCGCTCCCCGTACCCGAGAGATCATCTCGCGAGAGCATCCATGGAAATCAGCCAGCATCTCTGATCCGATGCTTTTCAGAACATCGTCGGGGCACCAACTCGCAAGAAACGTCACTTGCTTTATGAGGTCGCCTGTCAACACCAACGTGCGAATAGAGCGTTCACGACGCCGGCGAGCCTCAACGGCAATCTGCAGCGCAGTAAGCATGGCTGCCCACACTTCTCTCGACATGCGCTTGGATGTCTTTTTTTTCTTCGGCAAGCGTCGCTTGGATGTCTTTTTTTCCCTCGGTAAGCGTAAACCGATACGAACAACAGTAGTGGCCACTTGCGCTATCGCTTGATAGTCGGTTTTCTCTCCGAGGAGAGACTCGACGCCGAAATGCTCCCCGGGCAGGACTAGATCAAAAATGACCTGCTTTTTCGGCCCGACGACTCGGCAGAGGCGAATAGCCCCGGTGATTACCTGAAACACACCCTCGGCCGCCGATCCCTCTTCATACATCACCTCGCCTTTTTGTAGGTGATATACGATGCCCGCTATTACTGGTGCGTTTCTGTCTCTTAAGCTCCATGCGAGCTGTATGCTGCTCGGTGTTTCCATCTTGTTTCTCCTTTTGAAAGTGCGCCCAAACAAAAGGCGCTCACCTGGTCCAGCGCAAAAGATATAACACTTAAACTGCGCTAGCAACTGCTAGAAGTTACAGTCTCTGGCTTCTCAAAAGTTCTTTCTTATAGAGACACTTTCTCGTTGGACTGCTCTTTCCGTTTGAGCACAGAAGCAAGACTGAATCTTCCTGGGCCGTATTCTGCAATCAGGAGAAGTCCACCGATGATGGAAACATTTTTAAGCGCCATCATGAGCTGTATCGCCTGAGACGTGTCGCGATGATAGAGAATTGTTGCAAGCGCCGTAAAAGTGATTAGAACCCATGCCGCGATACGCGTGTAAAATCCGAGGATCAATAAAACCGCTCCGCCGAACTCCATAATAATAGCGAGTGCAGTTACTGCCTCCGGAAACGCGATTCCAGTTGAGCCGATAACGGCGGCGGTGCCTGTAAAGTTGAGAATTTTTTCAAACCCTACTATAAGAAATACTAGTGCAAGAAGAACGCGCGCGATGAGTGTTGTGTATCCTCCCTTGCAATGGTCGCATTCACCGTGTTGACCGCACATAGCTTTCCGCTATTTTATGTTAACAATTTTATATTTCTGCGCACCTTTTGGAGTATCAAATGTGAACACTTCCGATTTTTTCTTGTCCATCAAAGCCGAGCCCAGGGGCGAAAGGTGCGATATTTTATGCTCCTGCATATTGGCTTCCGCGGAGCCGACTATTTCATACGTATGTTCCTCCTTTTCGCCGAGCTTTTGAATTGTCACAGCACTGCCCAGGGAGACAATATTACTCTTTGTGCGCTCTATGATGCGCGCACGCGAAAGACTCTCCTCTATAATCCGAATTCGATCCTCTGTTGCGGCCTGGAGATTGCGTGCCTCCTCATATTCAGCATTTTCCGACAAATCCCCGAGGGAGCGGGCATATTCGAGTTGCTCCGCGATCTCGCGCCGGCGGACAGTTTTCAAGTGCTCAAGCTCTTTTGAGAATTCGTCGAACTTTTCCTTACTCAAGTAGTTCGTCTCTACGTTATTCATATCTTCAGTGCGGGCCATTATAACCGGTCGGCTAGCTCTAGCAAGCCGCCGAATGTCGATGAGGCGGTACTGAGGCCTGCAGGCAGAATGTGCAGGTCAAATTTAGGACGCATGGGACCGGCTCTACGAATGTACAAGCGCAGTACTACTAATTGTCTAAAGTCTAATGGACGTATTGCTGTTTATTGACTATCAACCACTGAAAAAACGGGAGCATGGCGGGCGCGGCTCCTGAAAGAGTCCCGGCGGGAGCCTTCTCGAGAACAGTTGCGTATGCCCATTTTGGATTTTGCGCAGGCCAGAAACCGACTGACCAAGAGTTCATCGACTCGTTGCGCACGCCTGTTTGCGCTGTGCCCGTTTTCGCCGCGATTTCGATGCCGCCGATGTTCAATGCCTTCACTGTCGCATCTTTTCGTGTGGACGTGACTGCCATTCGCATCCCTTCCCTCACTATCTGAAGATATGAGTCCGGAATATCAATGTTCGTATACTCCGGAGTCGAGCTTGCGATTAATTGCGGCTTCAATATTTTTCCGCCATTTGCGATCGCACCGATAAAATGGACTGCCTGGATAGGTGTGACTTGAAAACCATATTGCCCGATAGCTGTGTGATACGTGTCGCCTATTCGCCAGGGGTCCTCTCTCCCAAATACTCTCTCCTTCCAGTCCGGGGTCGGTATGACACCCTCCTCCTCCCCCAAAAGAGCAATGCCTGTCGGCGCACCAATTCCGAATTTGCGAGCATATTCATCGAGGCGATTGATCCCGAGCCCTTTCTGGCCGCCGTACCCGCCGCCAATTGTGTAGAAATATTCGTCTGATGAGACGGCAATCGCCTCTCGCATATCCACAAGACCATGCACTGTCCAATCGCGAAATACGGAAGGCAGATCCGGATTGTAGGGATTCGGAAGAGTTATTGCACCTACCGAAAGAATTTTCTTATCGGGACTAATAATGCCCTCATTCAGTGCCGCCGCGGCAAACATCGGCTTGACGATAGAGCCGGGTGTATAGAGGCCGGCCACAGCACGATTGAGCATCGGCGTGCGAGAATTTGTTGAGGCATTTTGAATAATATTCTTATCGCCGTTCGTAAAACCCTGATTGTCGTATTCCGGAAAGCTTGCAAGAGCGAGTATCTCCCCTGTGCGAACATCCATGATTACTGACGCACCGCCCTGGAAACCTTTATCTTGCGCGTGCTGGCTTAGTATCGAATAAAGTTTGCTTTGCACTTCGGCGTCGACAGACAGCGTTAGATCTGCGCCATTTGCAGCGGTGGCTATTAACTGCTGACGCTCGATGCGTCCTAAAGCATCTGTCTCAACCATGGTGCTGCCGTTTTTTCCTCGCAAGATCGAATCAAAAGCAAGTTCCGAGCCGGAAATACCTGAAGTGTCCTCGCGCCACCAAGTTCCATTCGCATCCCTCTTCGGATAACTTACAAAACCCAATAAGTGCGAAAGCCCTGGAATTTCGCTATATCGCCGCTGAGAAAAAGATGTCGAAGAAGCGATGTTCCAGGCAAGTTCCCTCCCAGTGCGGTCATAAATAAGTCCACGGGCGGCGAACATCACTGTTCTATCAAGCCGATTCTCGCGGGATATTTCTGAATAATCATCGCCGTGTGCGATCTGCAGATCGACTGCCCTGCCAAAAAAAACGAGAACCACTAGCGAAAATAAAATTCCGATGCCGGCAAGTGCTTTTTTTTCGACAGGACGCACTACGCGACCCTCGAATTGCCCTTCGTCATGTCTCGGAAGATTGGAGGAGTCCAAAAAAATCTCATCGGGAGCGATCTCGTGGATGATTTTCTTCCTGAACCTGAATAAGCCCATTCAGTAACTATATCCCGTATCGCTCCGTCGAGAAAATTCTTATTTAACTTATCAATAATTCTCTACGCAGAGGCTCAAGACCCCAGACAAAAATAATCGCTGCAATAGTAAAAAGCGGCAGCTCCCCGAAACCAGAGGGTAGCCAAACAAAATCCATAAGCATTCCGATCATGAGCGTCTCAATTGCGGGAAATCGTAATGCCAGAAGCGCCATGCATATCAGAGGGAGCCATGGCGGAGCAATAAATACACTCAAGAGTCCCACGACAGCAATTAATATTCGTAAAAGCGTGATCGTTTTCATTCCGTTAGAGACAGGAAGCGACGTTTCCCGCATTATCTTTAAGTCTGATAATCAACCTTACCAATCTATTAAATAAATGATCCATAAAATTTGTTCGTCTTCCTCGGTCTCTAGCGGGGTTCATTTTTTCACGACGTAAACGAATTTCAGTGAGGACAGGTTGAGAGGCAATCTGATGTAGGCGCTCTTTAGACCGCGAACCTGATCTTCTTCTATAGCGCCAACTATTCCTATTGCTCGCCCGCCGAAAATCGGAGACACTACCGCGTTTCCCTCTGAAATTGAGACCTCACGCGAGAGATTCGCCTTCGCATTCCCCCCTCCGCTTCCTTCAACAGTTACGCCTGTGTCTGCAAGAATCGCGTCAGTCTCGACGCCTGCCGCAAATAATTCTCTCACCAACGAATTTTCCGCTGCAGATTCTGCGACGCGACCTATTACAAAATTCTCAGAGCTCAAAACTATATCGCCTGGAGAAATTCCATCCGCAGAACCGGCACCTATGAGAAATGTGCCGTAAGGCGAAGCTCGAAAGGAAGATATCACCGGTGCGGTCACTCCCACCCCGAGGGAAGCTGCACGCGTCATCTCCCTCAGAGATTTATTTTCTTCAACCAAAACTTGATATGCCGCTGACCTTTCTTCGAGGCGTGATATTTGCTCTCGAAGGGCCGCGTTTTCCTCCATTAATGAGCGCCTTGCGCTGAAATATCCGCTGTTACTTATTGTGTCGCCTGCGGCTTGGCCGCTCTTCCAAACGAAAGAACCCGCAGTGCGCACAATTCCGCGGATAGATCCGCCCGTAAAAATATCTGCAAGGTATAAACCAAGAACAATAATGGTCGCTATGAAAAGCCGCTTGCGCGACCTATTCGGTCGGAACGAGTTCATCATCGCTTCGGAGGAGCGCTTCGCGATAAGCTTCTAAATCATCAAGAATCACACTCGTACCACGGACTACTGCGGTCAGCGGATCAGGTGCTACGATAACAGGAACGCCGAGAGCGTGCGACAGAAATTGCGGCAGCCCACGTATCAATGCTCCGCCCCCGGCAAGATATATTCCCTTTTGCATTACGTCTGAAACAAGCTCGGGCGGCGTCGTTTCCAATACCTCTTTGATCGCCTCAACCAATTCTTCGACCGAGTGTCCTATAGCGTTGCGCACATCTTGATCTGTCAGCACTATCTCGCGAGGCAGTCCAGTTACAAGATCGCGGCCCCGGGCTATCGCTTCCAATTTTTCCCGGCTAGGAGCCACTGATGCCACCGCAATTTTAATTTCCTCCGCGCTTTTTGCGCCGATAAGCATTTTAAATTCGTTTCTCGCGTGACTTATGATATCTGTATTAAACCTATCTCCCGCGATTCTTACATTTTTGGCATTCACTAGACCCCCTAGTGAAATTATACCCACGTCGGTCGTTCCTCCTCCGATATCTATAACCATGCTTCCCGATGGTTCATGTACTGGTAGTTCTATCCCTATTGCTGCCGCCAACGGTTCCTCGACAATATGAACTTCGCGCGCTCCCGCGTCGCGCGCGGCGTCTCGCACTGCGCGAACCTCAACGGAAGTGATGCCGGACGGAACTCCAACAACTACACGCGGCCCAAGAAATTTAGTTCTGCCGTGTTGCGCTTTATTAATAAGATACGCAAGCATTTCGGAAGTAATTTCAAAGTCAGATATGACGCCGTCAATGACGGGCTGAACTGCCGTAATATGGGCAGGCGTGCGGCCGAGCATGTCTTTGGCCTGTGCTCCAACAGCCACGACTTTCCCCGTTTTTTGGTTAACAGCGACGATAGACGGCTCGTTGATCACGATTCCCCGCCCTTTCATGTAGACGAGCGTATTTGCGGTGCCTAAGTCGATGCCAATGTCATTGGATAGGTAGCCTAGAATTTTGTCTTTAAAGCTGATCGCACTGTTTTTTATCGATTGAGCCATATGAGTAGATACTCGACACCAGAATGTAACCCAGAATCTGCAATTCTTCAAATCCTGAGTTTAATTGATCACTTCGTCGCGCGGCCTGCGGCGTGATTTTTGTTATTCGATTTGAGAAATTCTACTATCGCGCTGTCCGGGACGAGCGTTTTACCCTCCGCGCGCGAAACTTCTATTCCTCCTTCTGCAAGAGTTTTTTCCGAAACAACCAAACGTATCGGGATACCGATCAGTTCTGCATCTGCAAACTTCTCCCCCGCCCTCAAATCTCTATCGTCATACAGCGCTTCTATGTCATGCTCCGCCAATAATTCATATAGACGATCCGCTTCTGTTATCACGTCCTTATTACCGCCGGGAATGGAAATGACATGTACGGGGAACGGCGCTATTTCTTTAGGCCAGACAATTCCTTTTTCGGTTGCGAGTACTTCGACGATAGTTCCCATCAGTCTGCCAGGGCCAATACCGTATGAGCCCATCACAACAGGAATTTCTTTTCCGGAAGAATCCTTGTAAGTGAGGCCGAGTGCGTCAGAAAACCTCGTCCCAAGCGGGAAAATATTTCCAACTTCAATTGCTTTCTCCTCCTTCAGTTCTTCCCTCGAGAGACCAAGTTCCGCAAGCACATCGTCCGTGCAAACTTCTTTATTTACGGCAATCTTTTTTCCGTCATGTATGTAAATCGTATCTTCTCCAGCAGATGAAACGGTCTGGAATTCGTCACTGAACCTGCTGAAAGTCCCGCCGGAAGCGAAAGTGCGATACGTTTTCTCGCCTATGCCCACTCTGTCGAAGATTTTCTTATAGGCGCTGGCAGTCTCCTCATAAAATTTCCTGAATTCCGCTTCGTCCTTGCTGAATGAATACATGTCCTTCATCACAAATTCCCTGCAGCGTATAAGCCCGCTCTTTGCTCGAAGTTCGTTGCGGAATTTTGTCTGGAATTGATAAATGTATGCCGGCAAATCTTTGTAGGAGCGAATATATTCTTTAAGAAGTGCCGTCAGCGGTTCCTCGTGCGTAGTAGCAAGCCCTAATTCTCCGCCGCTTTTAAGTGTGGTTTTGAACCAAACGTCCAGCTGTTCGTCGCGCCAGCGATCAGTCGTCTGCCAATGCGCTGGCCCTTGGAGAGACGATAGGACAATCTCTTGGCCGTCGATTGCATTCATTTCTTCGCGAATTACGCGCACAATATTATTGAAAACTCGCAGACCCAGCGGCAAAAAAGAATAGACGCCCGCCATTTCTTTATGTATGAATCCGGCGCGGATCAAGAGCTCCGCATTTTTTGCTACTTCATCTTTTGGGGCCGACTTTCTGGTTTTGGTGAAGAGCTGTGATTGCCGCATGTTAGAAGAATAGTATCGGAAATTAGGAAAGGGTCAAAAGGTCGCTCAAAGATCTGCCGGTTTTAAATGGAGGAATCACTCTAACCATTAAAACAGGCAGATCTTTTCGCTGAGTAGGAAATCTGAGGCACAGAGAACCGACCTCTGAGTTTTTTGAGAATCCCCGAGAACCGACCTATGTGCTTTAAAAAACAGCAGGTCTTTTCGCTGAAGTGAAAGTGATCCAAGAAGTTCAAAAGTTAGACATTCGATGTCTAGCTTTTATACCAAAAGCCGTGCGATGTCGTTGTACGTCACTGCAAACATGAGAAGTGCGATGAGAACAAAGCCCAGAAGATTCAAAAGCTGAACGGCAAGGCGCGGAACATTTCGGCGCACAGCCGCTTCGACTCCCAATAATAGAAGCCGTCCTCCGTCGAGCGCAGGAATGGGAATTAAATTTATTACCGCGAGATTCACGGAAATGAATGCAGCAAGAGCCATCACGTTTCCAAATCCGTGCGATGCGGCCTCCGATACGATACCTGCCAGGCCTACGGGACCGACGACGTCTGAAAGGCTGCCATCCCCCTGAAACGCTTTATTGAGCATTGCCCAAAGTCCCGTTCCGACCGCTTTAAATGCGCCCGTCGTACGATAAAAAGATTCTTTTACGGCATCCTTCCAGCCAAGTGGACTTGTGCTCACAAGAACGAGAGCTACTCCCACAGCCGGACGTCCCGCTTCTTCTGCGATGACGGCGTGAGCTGGTCGCAGAATTACCTCTGTTGTCGTTCCTGCACGCATATATGAAAGCAATATTTCTTTGCCTCCCCTTGTGCGAACAAAATCAAGAACGGATTCTGGAGTAAATTCTTCAAGTGAATTGCTTTCATATGTGAGACCGACAATCTCGTCGCCGACCATCATACCGGCTGCATCAGCCGGAGAGCCTGGGACGACGTCCGCTACTATAAGTTGCGCTTTTTCTCCTTCTTGAGTCGAGTCAACCACACGAGGAACCCCAATGGCGAGCGCCCCCGCGAATAAACCCCATGCCAAAACCGCGTTGGCAAAAACGCCAGCAACCAAAATAACAGCCTGCACGCTTCTCCTTGCATCCGTGAATCCGCCCGGCCCATGCCGAACGTCGCCATCATCTCCAAATAGACGCACGAAACCCCCGAACGGCAGCCAGTTGAGCGTGTATTCCGTGCCGCCGAATTTACCGAAAATAAAAGCGCGCGGCGGATATCCCACGCCAAATTCTTCAACGCGGACTTTGAATATTTTCGCAGCTATGAAATGTCCTAACTCATGTCCCACGATGAGTAAGACAAGAATACCTATGACAAGTAACACAGTAATCATAAAGAATGTTTAGCAGTAAGTAGTATGTATATGCTAATAATAAAACTACAAATTCTCTTCTGGCTACTGGTTGCAAGCTACTGGCTGCAAGCTAGCTTGCCATCTCTTTCTCTTTTGATTCGAAAGCTTTTTCTAACTCTTCGTTCGCACTATCTACTTTTTTTTGAAGTTCATCTTTGAGAGAAAACTTATCGTCCTCCGTCAGCTTCCCTTCTCTCACTTTTTCCTGTATTTCTTTCCAAACTTCATCGCGCGCGACTCGCACCGTTGTCCGCGCCTCTTCGAGTTTATTTTTCGCGGCTTTTATTAGCTGTTCTCTACGCTCGGACGTGAGCTCCGGAAATGTAACGCGAATGCCGGAAGAATCTGCATTAATTCCCACCCCTAAATTGGCGGCAGAAATAGCGCGCTCAACGTCCTTAGTTACTGCTGCGTCCCAAGCAGTAACGCGCAAAGTGCGCGCATCTTCTATTCCCACATTAGCGACCTGTTTAAGCGGCAGATTAGAGCCGTAGGCCGAAACTGTAACTCCATCCAGAATTACCGGCGAAGCTCGGCCCGTTCGCAGGGTGCGATATTCCTTTGCAAGCCATTCCCTTGCCGCCGCTATTTTTTGTTCGAATAATTTGAAATCGTAAGCGGACATATGCTACTTTTTGAACACAGCATGCTCAAGCTTCGAGAGACGCTCAAGAATTGAATTACCGATTGTTCGCCCGCCACCAGATCCAGCAGCGCCGAACACCGCTAGCTCGAGCGCGGCAAGTCGAGTATCTATTTTGTCGAGAGTTCTTTTTATTTGATCCAATTCTGCATCAATGCGATCAAATCTTGTGCCTATAACAGAAAAACCTTCATTCATATTCCGGTCTAGATAAGCAATCATTCCAGCGAGACCCTCGATAGTGGTTATTTTAACCTTCTTTGTAACTTTTCTAGCCATAGTGTTTAACGATAGTGTTTAACAATATATTATACGAGCAATGCCACTTGCTCAAGAAGGGGTTTAACAAGCGCCCCCTTGTCTAAGATGTACTTGCGAGCTCGATAGATTGCGTGAAGGCCTGCCTGCGCATGCAGGCCGTCCTTAGACTTGGATTTTTGAGAAGCAATCGTTCTCTCAAGATTTGAAAGAAAAGACAGTATCGCGCCAATGTCCCGCTTATCTTCTTCGTCTTTCTCGAGGAGCGGTTTAAGCATAGATAATCGTCCTTGTGGATCTGAAGAAATGAATTTATTAACGTCGACCTGTGATTCTGCCTCCGTGACTCTGCCGTTTTTTGGCGATTCTAATTCAAAGTTTTGGATGCGTGAACGAAGAGTCGGCAACAAAGTCTCTGGTGTCGCCACAAGAAGAAAGAAAGTCGCCTCCGCCGCAGGCTCCTCTAGAGTTTTCAGGAGTGCGTTCTGCGCTTCGGATGTCATGCCTGCGGCGGAAATTATAAAAATCCTTCCTCCGCCAGCGACGGCTTTCAGAGACGCTCGATCGCGCAGTTCGCGCGCCTCATCAATACCAAAACTTGCGTAATCTCTGACGAATATGTCAGGATTACCCTTGATTGCAATTCCTTCTTTTTCAATTTCCGACAATAATTTCGGAAAAAGCTCTCGTCCTCCGCGAATTAAATATCCACCGCTTGTAAAATTCATCAAGCTATTATAACCACAATGTCCGTTTCTTCGAGTACTAATTTTCACGCACTTTCCGGGTTGAGAGACCTATCTTAGGGGTTATAATCTCGCAATGAATCCCGTTAGAGGCTGTGGAAGTCAAAATATATTTATGCATCATAAGTATCGAGAATTTGCGAAGTCGCTTATTAAAAGTAAATCCAGCGCGGGAAGCTTTGCTTCCTGCCTCTAACGGGATGAAAACTCCCCGGCGCGTAATCGAGGCGGCACTCGCAGTAACTAGAGCGATAGGCTCACCGCTTTCAATTGTGATTCATAGCATTATCTTCGCGGCCAGTTTCTTGGCCGTTACCGAAAGATACATTGATTTCGAGAGGATGCTTCTTCTGCTGACAACAATAGTCTCACTAGAGGCAATATATCTTTCACTCTTTATTCAAATGACAATTAATTACACAACGGAGAGCATTCAGGAGGTGGGGGAAGACATCGAAGAACTCCAGGAGGACGTGGGAGAAATCCAGGAGGACGTCGGTGAAATTCAGGAAGACGTCGGAGAACTGCAGGAAGACGTGGAAGAAATTACTGAAGAGGAAGAAGGACCGGAAGATCCGGATAAAGTTACCCTCGCCGCTATCCAATCAGATTTACGGCGATTGCTTGCCGATGTCGAGAAATTAAAAAACAGCCACAACCACGGCTCATCCCAGAATTCTGCAAACAAACAGCAGTAAGTCCGGATGTGTACATGGGACGGTCCTATGTATTATTTCAACCTCAGCGAGTCAGCGTGCATCATCTCTTAGCGATAATCGCTTTTTTATAGGTGTCCAAATGTTTTAAAGCTTCTCCTGTTCCCTTGGCGACGCAATACGGAGCATCCTTTGCGAGCCGCGCCTTTACGCCCGTGCGACGGAAAACTAATTCAGGAAGATTACGAAGAAGCGATGAGCCGCCCGTCATTATTATTCCGTTATCTATTATGTCCGCCGCCAATTCCGGCGGCGTCTCTTGAAGCACATCCTTTATCGCATTCACCATCGTGCGAAGTTCCTTCCCTATCGCGCGCACGATTTCATTAGTACTTATATCCAGCGAGCGCGGAAGTCCTGTCAGATGATCGCGCCCCTTCACCGTCATCGTCAGTTCGCTGTCTATCGGGACGGCCGAGCCGACCTGTATTTTTATTTCCTCCGCCATTTTGTCGCCGATGCCGAGGTTTGCGGTTTTCTTAATGTAATCCGAAATAGCATGATCTATCGCATTTCCCGCGCACTTGACCGATGTTGATGCGACAATTCCGCCGAGCGATATCACTGCGACATCAGTCGTTCCTCCGCCGATGTCTACGACCATGTGACCTCGCGCCTCGTGAATTGGAATTCCTGCGCCTATCGCCGCTAGTATCGGCTCTTTCACTATGTATGCCTCGCGCGCTCCGGCTTTCGTCGCCGCTTCGACGACGGCGCGGCGCTCCGTCGAAGTCACACCGGCTGGAACGCTTATCATCACTTCCGGCCGGAAAAGATTCCATCGCCCGAGAGATTTTTTCATGTAGTAACGAAGCATTGCTTCTGTCACTCTGTAATCGGCGATTACGCCGTCTTTCATCGGCCTATAAGCTGTGATATTTCCTGGAGTTCGTCCCACCATTTCTTTAGCTTCATTCCCGACCGCAAGAATTCTATTGTCCGTCTGCGACACGGCCACGACCGAGGGCTCGTTGAGAACTATTCCCTTCCCGGGCACAAAGACGAGCACATTCGTAGTACCAAGATCAATCCCAAGCTTAGGTGAAAAAACAAATGCCATAATGTAGCGTGTAGCGTACAGCGTGTAGCGTATAGCCGCAAGCCGCGACTTGTAATATCGACAGAGATATATTTACATAAAATTCGACATAGCCCTAAAAAATCGTAAGATATCTGCGGGAAGGAGATCGGCTCCTTTCCCTTCGCAACCAAAAAGGAAACAGACAAATGAGCAGACGCATTGAAGGCTACTTTGGGGTGAAAACCCCAATCACCTCTGGAGCCCCAATCTACGAGATGTGGACGGCTCTATTGGATGATTGCGGGCTACTGTGGGTCGCGGGGGGTCGCACACAATCAGTGAGTGTGCTGGAAGAAATGTGTGCGCTCGGACCCAAAGGGCAGCCGATGACGCCGACTGAACTCGGCGGGGCGGTGGATGAGAGCGGCAATCTTGAGGTGTTCACGCACTCCGAGGCGAATGCTCACCTAGTTGGACTGATTGACGGTCATTCTGTACTTGCCGTCATCAGGGACCAAGACAAATCGCGGGAAGATTTCCGCGGAATCTAAACCTCCTTAGGAAAGCGATAGCGCCGCTAAGCAACACGGATAAGCCGTCGTTGCTTAGCGGCTTTCCCATTTTTAGTTCATGAGCTCTTCAGGATGAATGTTATCTGCTGACTTCGGGCGCCCTGTGGCGCAGGAGGCTGCCATGCAGCTAATACATATGCTCTTTCTCTTAATACGGCCGAATTGCTTACGGCTCGCTCCCGAAGTGCGGCCGGACTGTGGTTCAATGCCGTGCAAATTCTTGCTTCTAAAAGACGGCACTCTACTTATGGGTCCATGGGCCTTCCACGATTTCATGCTGGCGCGATATGAAAATTGCCACGGACAAAAGGTAACGGTCATTGGAGCGGGCGAGGTCGATATGCAGGGCAATGTTCTTTCGTGGTTCGCTCCTCGGATTGGAATAAAAACGCCGTTCCTACTACGCCGGAAAATGAAAAGATTCCTTCTTAAGGAACGGCAAGTCGCTGCTATACAGCGCATGTACGTCGAGACGGCAGAAGCGACGATCGAAGCCGCCTAGTAGCGTGGAAAAATCGCGCTCACTCAGGCGGCTTTTTTTCATCCTGCAGAAAAAAATTGACTTCGATCCGAAAAACTTTAATAATATACGTGGGAAGGAATCGTTCCTCCCGCAACTGAACTAAGGAGAAAAAATTGGAAACGTTGCAAAAAAGGAAGGTGACGACGTCGCCGATCAACGGAACTGGATATGTACGTGACGTCTGGGCTTTCGTGGAGCCCAAAATAGGCGAACCTCTTGTTCTGACTGGTCTCGCCCAGTCGGCACCCACGCTGTATGACGCGTGGTGTGAACAAAACCGGCAAGAGGGCAAGCCATCGCTCGTGATGGGCGGCACGGTGAACGAAAAGGGCATTCTCGATTTGAAGTTCGGCCCCACTGGCCTCTTCACTTCCATGTACCGCCGCATAGACGGGATGGAAGTGTGGGAATCCATTCATGGATCCCCTAACCGGGACTGCACGTAACTCGAAGAAAGGGGATGTAATCGCACAAGAAGGTCGTCGCTAGTCGACGGCCTTCTCTCTATTAGCTTTTCCGCTTGCGATTAAAATCAGGTTTTTGCTTCGCCTCATACTTTTCGGGATTTAGAAGATACCAAAATTTTTTGGAGAAATTCTGGGCCTTGTCGCAGACGCTTTTTATATAATAGAGATCTTTTGTCGGGATTTTCTCGAGCATTTTGCCCATGCGCGGCATGGTTATTAGAGGCATGCCATCATTCCGTCTATCAGAATTTATGCGCTCGCAGAAATATTTCATTAGCTCTCCCCTTTCCGTCCGCCTGTCATCAGCCATCGCCCGCTTGATATGATCGCTTATATGGCGCATGGAGGGAATTGTAATCCGCTTCCACAGAATTCCAACTGACGATATATTTAGCTGATGCGGAAGATATTGTCCGAAAAGGAAAATCCAGGCCTGCGCAAGCCAGCGCAGAAAATTCCTGTTGCGGATATTAAAAGTGCGCATATCCAAGGGTTGATCGCTGAAATGAAGGCTTTGCTTTCCGTGGAAAAATACGGCGTAGCGCTTGCCGCGCCGCAAGTTGGCGAGCCCATGCGATTGTTCATAGTTTCTGGCCGCGCGCTTGCGCGCGGCAAACGCAACGCTCCAGATGCTGAAAATTACAGCGACGCGGAGGCTGAAGAAGAAACATCTGAACCGGCGCCACCGGATCTCGTATACATTAATCCCGAGCTCTTGAAAATCTCACGCAAAAAAAGCGAGAAGCATGAGGGATGCCTTTCCGTGCGCGGTAAATGGGGCGTCGTACCGCGCGCGGAAAAAGCGACAGTGCGCGCATACGACGAGAACGGCGTTAGGTTTACGCGAGGAGCATCTGGATTTTTAGCGCATATCTTTCAACATGAGCTAGACCATCTCGAAGGCATTCTTTATACAGATAAAGCAACAGCAGTGTATGAGGAGAAGGAAGAACAACCAGCTGCTCAAAAGCAAAAAATAAAAGCATGAGCTCTATTCACTTTGCCTTCTTCGGCACTTCTCACATCGCAGTTTATATTTTGGACGAGTTGGAGAAGGCGGGATTTCGTCCGAGCGTCGTCATCGCACCCGCCGATAAACCAAAGGGTCGCGGGTTGAAGGCTTCTCCGGTCCCAGCCAGAACTTGGGCGGAATCGCACGGAATTCCTGTGTCCACCGAATTTGCAGATGAGCAAACGAAGTTTGATGTTTGCATCGTGGCGGATTTCGGAAAAATTATTCCCAAAAAAATCCTGGAATCCCCACGGCGCGGGTTCTTGAACGTTCACCCCTCGCTCTTGCCGCGTCTGCGCGGAGCCTCCCCTATTCGCACCGCTATCATTAACAATGAGAGAGAAACCGGCGTCTCCATTATTCTATTGGATCAGAGAATGGATCACGGCCCGATCGTTGCGCAAAAGAAAGTCCAACTGCATGAATGGCCGATTCGCGCTTCTAAGTTGGAGGAAATACTGATGCGGGAAGGCGGCAGGCTTCTGGCGCAAATCCTGCCACAGTGGATTGCTGGCGAAATCGAAGCTCAGCCGCAGAATCATGACGTTGCCACCTTCAGCGAAATTCTAAAAAAAGAGGACGGACTCATAAATTTTCGAGACAGTCCGCGTAAGAATCTCCTAAAAATATATGCGTATGAAGGGTGGCCTGGCACTTACGCTTATTTCGAAAGAGCCGGCAAGAAAATACGAGTAGGAATTATCGACGCACATATAGAAAAAGACGAACTTGTGCTCGATGTCGTTAAACCAGAGGGAAAAAAAGAAATGCGATACGATGAGTTTGAACGCTCCGGCGCCAAGCCGATGCCTTAAAACATT
>Ga0209542_10005510_pt1 | contig 25198 bp, 30 predicted proteins | sample RifCSPhighO2_01_FD_184028 | JGI IMG/M metagenome (GOLD analysis project Ga0209542, IMG submission 184028) | Soil microbial communities from Rifle, Colorado - Rifle CSP2_plank highO2_0.1 (SPAdes) (version 2) | ecosystem: Environmental > Terrestrial > Deep subsurface > Rock core/Sediment ...
AAGAGGCCTCCTTGTACCCGCCATTTATGATTGTAAAAAATCGCACCATCTTCAGGAATAATTCTCATCATTTCCGTTAAACATTCTCGTTGCCATTTTACGTACTCATCATGAGGCATACAATCATTATGGTGCGAGTAGCCTTTCTGAAGTGCTGCATTTGCCCATTTGCCACCGCGACCGTCTTTCATGCCATTACCAGTAGAATTTTTTAGATTATATGGAGGTGAAGTCACGACCAAATTGACGGATCCGTCGGGAATTTTTTTCATAACATCAACTGCACTTCCACAGATAATTTTATTTCTGAAATAATTATCAAAAGTCTTGTCATTTAGACCTAGAAATACAGAGTCTTCCTTTTTCGCAAGTAATTTTGACATGTCTTTATTTTAGCAACAAAACCCTTATTTCACTTCGGTTCAAAGTTGCCAATCTGCGGAGGAGGTGGGACTCGGTCACAAGTTACTAAGCATGTTTCTTCGCGTTACTTGAAATCTGTTAAGTACTCGCGACCCCGCCTCGTCGGTTTGTGTTGCTTTGCAACACACCTCCTGTGGCCTTCGAATTCCACCTCCACCTTCTCGTGTGCTGCCAATTTTTAAATACACACTCAACGTATGTATTTAAAATGGTCAGTACGGAGGAGGTGGGACTCGAACCCACAAGCCCTTGCAGGCTCCAGTTTTCAAGACTGGTGGAATAACCATTATCCGACTCCTCCATGTGCTAGCTTTTAGGTTTTAGCTGTTAGCTCAACTAGCTTTCTGGAGCCTAACGCCTAGAGCTTAATGTAAAACAAAAAGGGGATTGAATCAATTTGTGGAGACTATTCCTGGTTATTTCTTGAAAATACCCCTGAAAGCTCTTTGCTCTTTTTCGCGACGAAAAAGATATAGATAATATCCAAAATGGCGAGCGTGTTAACGAGAAAGAGAATGATAAACCACCACTTGTGCCCCAGCTTTGCAGAGCTCCAAAGGGCGTAGCCCTTCCAAGGGAGTACCCAGAGCGCGAGGAGGACCACTATCCAGATGTTTTGTTGTATAAATGTTTCCATATCTAATCAGTGCACTACATGCTAAAAAATACTAAGCGCCCTTCTTTTTATCCAGATAGCTTTGCAAAATAATTGCGGCGGCAGAGGCATCTGTTTTTTCATGTTTGCCCTGGAGGCGGCGCGCTTCTGCGCTCGTGAAAAATTCCGGCTCTAAATGTACGGGCAGTTTCATTTCTTTCTCAATCCGCTCTTTCAATGCGGAAATATCTTCCATAATCGGATTGTTTTGTTGTTTAAAGTCCAGTGACTCTCCAATGACAATAGCCCCCACGGATTTTTCTTTTATGAAGTCGGTAATTTTTTGAAAAAAGCTTTTGTCGTTTGCCCATACATCGTGGGGAAAGGAAAAATTCGCCTCTTCGTCTGAAAGAGCAAGGCCGATTCGCTTGGTGCCGTAGTCTATTCCCAAAAAACGCATCTATTCAGTATACTGTATAGTAACTACTATGATAACCTACGATGATTTTTCAAAATTGGATATCCGGATTGGGACCATTGTATCTGCGGAAAAGGTAGAGGGGGCGGACAAATTGCTTCGGCTTGAGGTGGAAATAGGAGAAGAAAAGCCGCGCCAGCTCGTGGCGGGCATCGCTCAGCATATTGCCGACATCTCCACGCTTATCGGAAAACAGATTCCTATGCTGGCCAACCTTGAGCCGCGGATGCTTCGCGGGGTAGAAAGCCAAGGAATGATTCTTGCCGCGTCCGATGAGCAGGGGATCGTGCTCCTCCACCCCGCCCGCCCGCTTACTCCGGGGAGTAAACTAAAATAATATGCCTGATCCAGAGACAGAGCCAAAAGAAGAAGTGATACCAGAAAGGCCAACTTCTCGTTTCCGTCGCCACATGTTGCGCGATTGGTTTTTAAGTTATGCGGAAAAGCCGCATGCACGTTGGTGGCTCGCTTTCTTCTCTTTTATAGAGTCGTCATTCTTTCCGGTGCCGCCGGACCCGCTTTTGGTTGCCGTGTTGGCCGCAAATCGTAGTCGGTGGTATTGGGATGCACTCATTACTACTGTGGCGTCTATTGTCGGTGGGCTTTTTGGCTATCTTATCGGAGTTTTCTTGTGGGACACTGTTGGGAGCACCATTGTGGCCACCTATGCATTGGAAGAAGAGATGGTGACGGTGGGGCGTCTCTTTGCCGATAACGCCTTTTTGGCCATCTTTCTCGCGGCGTTCACGCCCATTCCCTACAAACTATTTACGATATCAGCAGGGCTTTTTGGCATTAACATTCCTATTTTTATCATTGCTTCAATTCTGGGGAGAGGCGGGCGCTTTTTTGCTGTCGCATTTCTGATGAAACTTTTTGGGGCAAAAATTTCGCCCGTCATCTTCAAATATTTCAATCTGCTTTCTCTGCTAATGGGGGCGTACATTATTTTTCTCATCGCTAGTCTCAAATTTTTCTAGGCGGTTCTTGTGCTTGGAGCACAGGATAGTTTTTCCTCGCAGGAGGGGCGCTATTTGTTATAATAGTGTATACCGATGGCCCATAACAATAGTTTTTTTAAATTTTTTCCACCTCCCGCTCTTCTTCGGATGAGCGCAGTTGGTTTGGATATTGGAAACCAGTTTATTCGTTTTGTTGAGCTTGTTCCAAAGGGGGACGGGCTTGTGCTGGGAAGATATGGAGAAGAACCCACACCTCGGGGAAGTATTATTGACGGGGAGATAAAAGATTCGCGTGCGCTTGAGATAGCCTTGTCCAAGATGCGCACGCGGCACAACCTCTCTTTGGTGCGAGCATCTATTTCAGAAAAGCTCGGGTATCTTTTTAGCGCGCAAATCGCGCGTGTTGCCCGCAGGGAAATTCGGGGAGCTCTTGAGCTTCGTCTGGAAGAATTTGTGCCTATCGCGGGGGGAGAAGCTGTCTTTGATTATGTGACGACCGATTGCCCAGCCCCCGACGACCAGAAATTTTGGAATATCGGCGTTGCGGTATTGCCGCAGACGAAAGCCATGCAATATGTTGAGCTTTTGCGGGGAGTAGGGTTTACCCCGCTGTCATTTGAGCTGGAAGCGCACTCCCTGGTGCACGCATTGCTTGAAAAAAAAGATTGCGGAACAGTGCTCATTGCCGACATAGGGGCAACCAAAACGGGTGTTCTTGTGGTGAGCAGGGGGATTGTGCACCTTTCCGCTTCCATTGCCATTGGCGGAGAGTCATTTACCAACGCCATAACAAAATCACTCGCTATTCCCTTTGAAAATGCGGAAGCGTTGAAGCGCAAACACGGTCTTGCGCGGCGGTACGGCAAAGGAGAGCTTTTTTCCGTTCTTGCCCCGCTTGTTTCCACCCTTCGTGATGAAATTGGCCGTTATGCGAACTTTTGGCAGACGCATGAACATGGTGGCCGAGAGGAGGGTGCGAGCCAGGCGATAGAGCGCATTGTCTTATGCGGTGGAGAAGCAAATACGCCGGGCATTCGCGAATATCTTGCGCAGAGTCTTAAGATGGAGGTCTCCTTGGGGAACCCGTGGGTCAACGTAGTGAGAGACCCTTTATATGTGCCGGAGCTCCACGCGGCCCACGCACTTCGTTATACGACAGCCATCGGGCTTGCTCTTGGCGACCATGCTGAACTTGTATGATTAACTTACTTCCGACATCAACGAGGCAGTCTGTGCGGCGAGAGTATGTCTCGCGCCTTAGTATTGTGACCTGCATCATGCTTTCGTGCGCGATTGTGATTGGAATTGTCGCACTGCTTCCCTCGTTCTTTCTTTCTTTTATTAAAGAGAGCGAGCTTGTGGAACAAAAGGCGATTGTTGACAAAGCGGCTCTTTTGCGAAAAGAAAGCGACATTGAAACAACTGCCGGTGCGATTAATAAAAAAATTGAACTTTTTAATTCAGGTAGCGAAGAAAAACTCTTGCCCTCGGGTATTATTCAGGCGGCGACTCTGGCGCGCGGGGAAGTGCGCTTGAATGGGTTTTTCTATCAAAAAACCATAGACAAGAAACGGGCCGATAAAATTATTATCACCGGGGTTGCCACACGGCGTGAGGCGCTCATTGCTTTTGCCGACGAGCTTAGAAAAAATGTGATTATCGCAGAGGTTGATGTGCCGACCGCAAACTTAATACAAAGCAGTGACATTACCTTCTCCATAACCGCTTTGGGAAAAAGTAAATAATGGTATGGACGAACAAAAGACAAACAACATACAACATACCGAAGCGGGTGAGCCACTTGAAAGAAGAGAGCGTTCTTCTGTGGGGGGCAGAGATGCCGGGGGGAAGGGGTGGTACAAAGACTACGGCGTCCGAGTAGATAAAGAGGAGGCACCGATGTCTCATCCAAAAGTTCGCTATAGAGGCCAGCTTATAATGGTTGGAGCCCTTTTCCTTGTGTTGGCTGGCATATATGTAACTCTGTTTCTTTTTGTGCAAGGAAAAGGAGGGCGTATTGCGGCTGTTGCAACGGAACTTGAACGAAACGCCGTTAGAGAAAAAGAATTTGGAGAACTTCGGGACTTGGTGGGAAAGTCGGGTGAGAAAATAGAGGCCCTTGATTCGTATTTCGTTACTTCTTCTGAAATTGTCGGTCTTATCCAAACGATTGAAACATTTGCTGGCGAGACAGATATCGCGCTTTCTTTTGCAGCTGTTTCAGAAAAAAAAGATGATACGGGTGCTTATCTGGAGATGCAGTTTCAAACAGGTGGAGATTTCTCGGACACGATGCGTTTTTTGATGCTTCTGGAAAATCTTCCGCTTAAACTTTCCTTTGAAAAGGCGTTTGTGGAAAACAAAGAGGGAGACAATGGCCGAAGGGTAGAGCTTCCGGGAGCGTGGGGCGGCACCTTTTCTATTATTGTGCAAAGCTTTTCTGCGGGAGGACGCAATTAATTTATTTATGAACACCGTTACGCCAATCAGAAAAATCAAAAATCTTATTGCTCGTGTGCTGGATAAGGATTCGGGGAAAATGAGCGAGAACCCGCGTCGAGATTGGGCGCTTGTCGTGCTCGCATTTTTGGCCACCGCATTGCTTTTTGTTGCCATCGGGTTTTATCTTTTTATTCGTGTCAAAAGCGGAGAAATATTTGTTTCTCCGGCACAAGGAGAATCACGGCCGGTGATTGACCGGGCGGCGCTTGATGCGGTGATTGAGCTCAACACAAAGAAAAAAGATTTTGTGAAAGATCTGTTGCAGAATCCGCCTTTGTTTGTTGACCCATCACGCTAGGCAGGGTATTCTGAAGAGCAACAAAAGACATATAGTTCTAGCCCCCATAGTTCAATGGATAAAACGACTCCCTTCTAAGGAGTAGCTCGAGGTTCGATTCCTCGTGGGGGCATAAAAATAGTGAGTAAAAAGCGTTAGCTTTTTGTGAACATATTTTTAGTTCCCACGAGGAATCGAAAGCCGGAATCCGATGTTAATCGGATGAGGCGGGGTCGCAAACACTTTGGCTTTTCTCGCGCCATGCGCGGGAAAAGACTTAGTGATTTGTGACCGATCCTCGTGGGGGCATAAAAATAGTGAGTAAAAAGCGTTAGCTTTTTGTGAACATATTTTTAGTTCCCACGAGGAATCGAAAGCCGGAATCCGATGTTAATCGGATGAGGCGGGGTCGCAAACACTTTGGCTTTTCTCGCGCCGTGCGCGGGAAAAGACTTAGTGATTTGTGACCGATCTTCGTGGGGGCATAAATTGCACAAAGCACGCAAACTGCTTTGCGTGCGGGCAATTTGTGCGGCCGCAGTCATCATTCGCGAAGCGAAGGAGACGAGGCGGGCCATTCTCACGAATATTGTTGGGGAAATTACCGCGTAATATTTTTGTAGTGTTCCGGCTTAAAATAATTTATTGCATTTCGTAATGGGGCGGGATATGCTGGGCGCAGAAAAGAAAGGGGCTTTTTCCCGTGACGGACTCATCCTCAAAAGAGTATTATGAAAAAAGGTTTGTTCATGCCTGCAAGGTGGCGACGGGTAATGGGCACATACTTGGTGAGGCAGAATACCGAAGCGTGAGCTTGGACGACGGGACGCATGTTCCTGATATATACCAGGAAGTTTGTTCTTGTACGCGAAAAGGATGTGGCGCTTTTGTCGGGATTCACCGTTCTGATGGCGCTGACCAGAATCTTGGAAAAGCAGGCGACCCTGTTTGGGTATATTGGAGCCCACCTTCACGGCATCGTTGCGGTATTCAAGTAGGCGAGCTTTTGCGATCTTCTCAAGAGGACATACCCACGCTTCACTAAAATCTTCGTTTAAAGACACGGGCTTAAAAAGGCCCGTTTTTTTTCATGCCCGCAAGCACTTGACAAAATAGTTATTTTATGTATAATTAAGGTAGTTTGAATTAAGAAATTTCGGATGCACCTGTGGGGCCTCTTCTCTAAAATAAAGGGCATTAAATCCTTTGATACGACCTCGCTCGGACAAAATGAAAACACGTTTTCCTTTTGCTCCTCGCTCGTCGTAATAATTTTTTAAAATAATAATAGAGAGGCCCCACAAATACATCCGATTGACCATGAAAAAAGAGGAGCGTTGCTCCGCTTTTTTCTTTGTTGCCTATTTTGCCCTTTCTCGTTACAGTTTAGTATACAGAGTAGAAGTGACCTGTTGGTCATTTGCGCGGTTAGCTCAGTTGGTAGAGCAACGCATTTACACTGCGAAGGTCGGGGGTTCGAGTCCCTCACCGCGCACCGAGCGAGTGTGAGATACAAAAATATGGAACAAGCAATAAAGAACGTTGGAAAAGAGGTAAAAGAAAGCGTGGTGGGCTACATCACGGCGGCTTTTGGTATTGTGGCCGGTCTTGCGTGGAATGAGGCGATAAAATCATTGATTGAGTTTTTGTTTCCATTACAGAAAAATACGCTCTTGGCAAAATTTATATACGCAGGCATACTTACGATTATTTTGGTGTTGGTGACCATGTATCTCGTGCACCTTTTTAAATCTAAAGAAAGCGAATAGAGAGAATGATGGGTTGTGGGGGTGGGAATATACTTAGTGTCACACAAGTGTCACCATGATTAAAGAAATTGAGTGTACAATAACAGGGAAGGTGCAAATGGTTATGTTTCGTGATTTTGTGCAAAGAAAGGCGCGAGCATTGAGCATTGTCGGTACGGTGGAAAACAGGGGAGACGGGTCCCTGCGCGTTGTCGCCCAAGGAGCCGACGGCGCACTCGAAAAACTCATTGAGCACTTACACAAAGGTCCCTTTCTGGCGCGCGTTGCGCGGGTTACGGTTGCGTGGAAGGAGCCCGTGGAGACGTTGAGAGATTTTAAAATTATTTACTAATATTTATTTCATGGTTCCCGCATGCGTTGGTATTATTATGGACGGTAATCGTCGTTGGGCTAAGGAGAAGGGGCTTCCAACCCTCGAGGGGCACCGGCGTGGGTATGAACGGCTGAAAGACGTTGCTCGTTGGTCCGGAGAGGCCGGAGTCAAGCATCTTGTTATTTATGCTTTCTCAACCGAAAACTGGAAAAGAACCCAAGAAGAGGTGGGGTATCTTATGGATTTATTTCGGTGGGTGCTCAAAGAAGAGGTTGCCTACTTTGTCAAAGAAGAGGTGAAAATAACCGCAATAGGGGACAGGATTTCTTTGCCTGCGGATATTCAAACATTGCTGCATGGTGTAGAGGAAAAAACAAAACAATTTTCAAAATTGCACGTAGTGCTCGCACTTTCGTATGGCGGGCGCAAAGAAATAGTAAGCGCAACGAAAGCCATTATTGAAAGTGGAAAAAAGAGTGAGGATATTACGGAGGAAAATTTTCAAACATATTTATGGACACGAGATGTTCCCGACCCGGACACAATCATACGGACCGGCGGCGAGCGGCGGCTTTCCAACTTTCTTCCATGGCAATCTGTCTATAGTGAACTCTTTTTTTCCGATACCTATTGGCCGGAATTTACCGAAGAAGAATTCAAAAATATTTTGAAGGAATATTCCGAAAGGGAAAGAAGGCACGGGAAATAAAAAGTATTTGGTGTTTAGTATCTCGTATGGTGTATACATAATACGAAATACAAAATAGTACATACGAATTGTATGGAAATTCCTATTATCTATGAAGATGAACACATGCTCGCGGTGAATAAGCCAGCAGGTCTTTTGGTGCATTCATCCGGCAGGGAGGGGCAGGAAACTTTGGTTGACTGGCTTGTGGCACAATATCCGAGCATAAAGACTGTCGGTGAAGATTTAAAAATATCTTCCGGCAAAACTATTTTTAAATCAGGCATCGTGCACCGACTTGATAAAGATACGTCGGGTGTTCTTTTGGCGGCAAAGACCCAAGATGCTTTTTTGTTTCTTAAAAAACAATTTCAAGAACGTAGTTTAAAAAAAACATATAGGGCCATTGTCTATGGAGCAGTAAAAGAAAAAGAAGGAAGCATTGATTTGCCGATTGGTAGAAGTATTTCTGATTGGAGAAAGCGAATTGCGGGAACAGGGCGCATGGTTGGCAACACACGAAGCGCGGTGACTCGCTACAAAGTTCTTGATGCCAATGAAAGTTATTCATATCTTGAGGCATATCCAGAAACGGGGCGTACGCATCAAATCAGGGTGCACTTAAAAGCGTTGGGGCACCCGATCGTCTGTGATCATTTGTATGCACCCAAAAGGGAATGTCCTATCACATTAGGCAGACTTGCACTCCACGCCTTTGCAGTGGAACTGCGAGGACTTAAGGTTGGAGCACTGAGGATAGAAGCATCGTTGCCTGACGATTTTGGTCGAGGGCTTGAAACCTTGTTTCCCGGCTTGCGGGCCGAGTAAGAGTGTGGTATTCTCGGATGACTATGAAATTTTCTCCAGTAAACATTGAAGAGCGAAAAAGCTTAGACATTCGCCCCGGAGACACGGTGCGTGTATGGCAGAAAATCCAAGAAGCTGGGGGCAAAACTCGACTGCAGGCTTTTGAGGGTCTGGTGATTGCCCGCAAGCACGGAAAAGAGGCAGGCGGAACCTTCACCGTTCGAAAAGTGACCAGCGGAGTGGGGACAGAAAAAATATTTCCGCTTTTTTCCCCGATGATAGACAAGGTGCAAGTGCTTCGCCGCTCTAAAGTGCGAAAAGCAAAACTGTATTATATTCGTGAAAAGTCTGCAAAAGATATTCGCAAGAAAATGAAAGGACTCGCTGAATTTGTTCCGTTCATGGGCGCCTCCGAGGAAGTTCCGTCTATGGAAGCAAAAGAGGAGGTAGTAGAGACAAAAGAATAGAAACAAAAAAGAGAGGGCGGGCCATTGGCTCGCCTGTTCTTTTTAAGCGGTGCCAAGAATAATTAGTATACGCTACTAGCTTGAGGTTGAATGATGCGTATTGTATACTATATAGTAATGGAGAAACGAGGCCAAAAACCGAAAGGGAAAGTAAAAATCAAATGGTCTCCCAATTTTGCATACGCAGTAGGGCTTTTGGTTACTGATGGAAATCTTTCTTCAGATGGCTACCACATTAATTTTACGTCTAAAGATCTAGAATTGATTACCAATTTTCTTGGCGGCTTACAAATTAATTGTCATGTCGGAAGGAAGGCAAGCGGCTCCAACACGGAAAAGAAATATTACGTTGTTCAGTTTGGCGATGTGTTATTTTATAAATTTCTAACATCTATAGGACTTACACCCAACAAGACAAAAATTATTGGTGCTCTTAAAATTCCTCATCAATATTTTTTCGATTTTTTGCGTGGACACTTTGATGGCGATGGAAGTTTTTATTCATACTGGGATAAGCGGTGGAGGTCAAGCTTCATGCACTATGTACAGTTCGTGTCAGCAAGCAAGAAGCATGTTTTCTGGTTGAGGGCAGAACTTTTGGAAAAGACCGGTTGTGTTGGGCACATATCTGAAAGCAAAAACAGTTCTGTTTATCAGCTTAGATATGCAAAAAGAGAATCTTTCAAAATTATTAGGAAAATGTATCCAACCAAAAACTCAACGTGTCTTTCTCGAAAGAGGTTGAAAATAGAGAAAGCGTTGCGTATAATCGGTAAGAAGTTATAGACAATCGCGCGGGTGGTGTAATTGGTAAACACGCCATCTTGAGGTGGTGGTGCCCGTAAGGGCGTGGAGGTTCAAGTCCTCTCCCGCGCACCAGAAACAACAAAGAACCGCCAACAGAGCTCTGTTGGCGGTTCTTTGTTGTAGCAATCACGTCATATCAAATTGTTTTGTCAATCTAGCCAAAGGTGGAAATGATATTGTATTCTTTGGGAAGATTGCTCAGTGTCTCTGCTCATCTGCGGGGAAGGCGCGCTTTTTGTTTGTGCGCTTCAGGCCTTGTGTGTTGGCAGAGGGAGGATTGTCATGACCGACAAGCATTCGGACTTTGACATAACAAAGATCTATCAAGATTCTTTTTCGGCACACCAGAGGCAAGAGATGTCTATTCGCGAGTTCCTGGATGCCTGCAAAAAAGACCCGTCAATGTACGCCTCGCCGCATGAGCGGCTTTTGAAGGCTATTGGCAAACCGGAGTCCATTGATACCAGTAAAGATGCACGGCTTGGCAGAATTTTTCAGAATAGAATTCTGAGGATTTATCCGTCTTTTCGCGAGCACTTCTATGGAAACGAAGCCATCATTGAAAACATCGTCTCATTTCTGACGCGTGGTGCCCAAGGGCTTCACGAGAAAAAGCTTATTATGTATCTCTTGGGGCCTGTCGGTGGCGGCAAATCTTCTTTGGTGGAATTACTTAAAGAGCTTATGGAGCAAGAGCCATTTTACGCCTTGGAAGCAAATGGTGTGGTATCTCCTGTATTTGAATCTCCATTAGGACTCTTTGCGCCACAACATCTCAAGCGAGTCTTGTTTGAAAAGTTCGACATTCCTGGGGGCTCTATACCCACCACGATGTCTCCATGGGCCGCAAAGCGGCTCAAAGAGTTTGGCGGTGATATCAATCAGTTTAAAGTTGTTCGCCTTTTTCCGTCTGTGCTGAATCAGGTTGCCATTGCGGTAACTGATCCTGCCGATGAAAACACGCAAGACATTTCGGTGCTAGTCGGCAAAACGGACATTAGGAGATTGGATGAATTTTCCCAGGATGACCCCGACTCGTACAGCTTTTCGGGCGGCTTGTGCCGAGGTGGCCAAGGAGTGCTCGAATTTAGAGAAATGTTTAAAGCCCCGCTCAAGACACTTAATCCGCTCCTTTTCGCCACCCAAGAGGGAAGCTATAAGGGCACGGAAGGACTCGGTGCTATTCCGTTTAACGGCATTATCATCGCGCACTCCAATGAGTCGGAGTGGGATACATTTAAGGGCAACAAAAGAAACGAAGCTTTTATTGACCGCATTAATCTCATCAAGGTTCCGTATGTGTTGCGCGCAACCGAAGAGGCGTTGATTTACAAGAAAATGGTTGATGGCAGCTCTCTTAAAGACAGGCCGCTTGCCCCGGAAACGCTTAAAATTTTGGCGCGGATGTGTGTTCTTTCGCGGATGGCGGAACCCCCCAAGGAAGAGGACTGGTTTTTGAAGCTTCGTGTCTATGACGGTGAGAATCTCAAAAATACTCATCCGGACGCAAAGCCGCTTCATGAATATCGTGATCTTGCGGGCATCAATGAAGGTATGTCGGGGCTCTCTACGCGCTTTGCGTTTAAAGCGCTTGCCAGCACCTTTAACTTTGATTCAGAGGAGGTGGGGGCAAATCCCGTGCATCTTTTTGTGGTGCTTGAGCGTGCAATTAGGCAGGAGCAGTTTGATGAGAAAAAACAAAATTTGCTCCTCAATACTCTTCTGCCGGCAGTGACCCAAGATTTCCACAAAGAGTTGGGTAAGGATATACGTAAAGCATATATTGAGTCTTATGATGAATACGGACAAAATCTTTTTGACAAGTATATCGCGTATGCGGACCACTGGATTGACGATACGGATTATCAAGACACCGATACGCAGACCTCTTTTGACAGGAGCGCACTTAACACAGAGCTTGAGAAGATTGAAAAGCCTGCCGGTATTGCCAATCCAAAAGATTTCAGAAATGAAGTCGTCAAATACGCACTTCGGCATCGGGCTAACAGTGGAGGCAAGAATCCTTCGTGGAGTGGCTACGAAAAAATGCGCGAAGTTATTGAAAAAAAGATGTTTGCGAATGCCGACGAGCTTATGCCGGTCATTTCATTTGGCAAAAAGAAAGATGCCAAAGAAGAAAAACAACATCGTGATTTTGTGGATCGCATGAAGCAACGGGGATATACAGAACGGCAAGTAAGAATACTCGTTGATTGGTTTATGCGGGTACAGAAAAACTCTTAATGTTCTACACAAAAGGGTGGGCTGTGTGTTTCAAAACAACCGCCCACCTTTTTTTAAAATCCGAAAGCGCAATTAGGGAAAGGAGGAAACACCCATGAGCGCAATCATTGTCGACCGAAGAGAGACGCCACGCGGGAAAAGTGGTCCCAACAGGCAACGACTATTACAGCGAGAACGTTCTGCGGTAAAAGAAGCTATTGAAAAGAGTCTTCGAGATAATGGCATTAAAGATGTTACCTCAAGCGCAAGCAAGAAGATTAAAATTCGGTCAGGAAGTGGGACCAAAGAGCCTGTGTTTAGACACGGTTCGGGCGGTATCAACGAACGAGTATATCCGGGCAACAAAGAATTTCGCAAAGGAGACAAAATTCCCCGTCCGCAGTCGTCCGATGGAGGAGGCAAGAAGGGCTCTCCCGATGGCGAAGGGGAAGACGATTTCATTTTTGAAATGTCACAACAGGAATATCTCAATTATGTCTTTGAGGGTTTGGAGTTGCCAGATTTGGTTAAAAAGGCACTTTCCGGTAGTGACACCTTTGTGTTGCGCCGGGCAGGGTTTAGCCAAGATGGTCCGCCAAGCCAATTAGATGTGCTACGCTCCATGCAACAATCTCATGGACGGAGAATCTCCCTTCGCTCTTCTCTTTTGAAGAAAGAAAAACAGTTATTGAAAGAAAAAAAAGAAATTGAAGAGAAGATGCAAGCTGGTAGTGCGAGTGCTGTAGACCAAGCACGTCTGGTGGAAATAGATAAAGAACTTGTGGGTATCGCCAGAAAAAAAGCTGCAGTTCCGCTTTTTGACGACATGGATCTTCGGTTTCGGCGAAAAGAAAAAGAACCGGTTCCGATAACAAAAGCAGTAATGTTTTGCCTCATGGACGTTTCGGGCTCCATGGGAGACCGCGAAAAAGATCTGGCAAAACGATTTTTCATTTTACTGGGCTTATTTTTGGAGCGGTGCTATGAACGCACGGAGATCGTTTTTATTCGGCACACATCCGAAGCACAAGAAGTGGATGAAGACACCTTCTTTTTTAGCAGAGAGACGGGTGGCACCGTAGTCAGTACAGCCCTTGAGAAAATGCTTGAAATCATCAAAGAGCGATACGCACCCGAGGAGTGGAATATTTATGGTTGTCAGGCATCTGATGGGGAAAATTATGACGCAGACTCCATAAAGTGTACGGCACTGCTGAGAGAAAGCTTGTTACCAATTACACAATATTTTGCCTACATTGAGATTCTTGAAGAACGGGAAATGGAAGTGATTCAACATGACCATGGCGGAGAATTGTGGACGGAATATCTTGATATTGTGAGCGGACATAAAAATTTTGCCATGCGTCGCGTTGCGGAGATCTCCCATATTTATCCTGTGTTCCGTTCTCTTTTTGAGAGCACCGGAAAAAAGTAATGGCCATGGAGAAACAAGTGGAGCCTCTTTTCACTAAAGCAGAATGGGATTTTGAGAAGATAAAGGAAGTTTGTGACGCATGCGAGGAGATTGCAGTAAAAGAATTGGGGCTTGATTATTTTCCGATACAGATTGAAATTGTCACCAGCGAGCAAATGATAGATGCGTATGCAAGCACTGGCTTGCCCATTTACTACGCGCACTGGTCACTCGGCAAACGTTTTATGGAAACAGCAAAACCGTACCAAAAGGGCAAGGTGCACCTGGCGTACGAACTGGTCATCAACTCTAATCCCTGTTTGGTGTATTGCATGGAACAAAACTCAATGACCATGCAGGCCATTGTTATTGCTCATGCTGGTTTCGGGCACAATGCTTTCTTCAAGAATAATCATCTTTTTCGTCAATGGACTTCTCCCGACTCTATTATTGATTACATGGTGTTTGCCAGAAAATTGTTGGCTGAATATGAAGAAAAATACGGTGTAGCAGAGGTTGAAAAAGTTATTGATGCATGCCACACCCTCCGCAATCATGGTGTTGATCGTTACTCGCATCCCCCGGAGCTTTCTGTTGAGAAAGAAAAAGAACGGCGCGGAGACAGGGCGGAGCAACGCCTGAGAGAAATTACCGAGCTGTATAGTATATTGCCACGCAATATCAAAGAAGATGAAAAAGGTAAGAAAGACAGATTTCCCAAAGATCCGCAAGAAAACATTCTATACTTTATAGAGAAATTTGCGCCAGAATTGCCGATATGGAAACGAGAAGTTATTCGCATCGTGCGAAAAATCTCTCAGTATTTTTATCCGCAAATGCAGACGAAAGTTCTCAATGAGGGTTTTGCAACATTTGTTCACTACTACACCATGAATCGTTTGCACGAGGAAAGACTTATTACTGATGGGTCTATGCAGGAGTTTCTGCTTTCTCATACGAACGTTGTTTTCCAGCCGGGCTTTGATGACCCTCGTTTTCACGGCATCAACCCCTATGCGCTCGGGTTCAATATGTTTATGGACATTAAGCGCATCTGCGAAGCGCCAACCGAAGAAGACAAAGAATGGTTTCCGGATATTGCCGGAAGTGATTGGAAGAAAACAGTGTTAGATGTTGTTAAAAATTATCGCGACGAAAGCGGTATCAGGCAGTTTCTTTCTCCTGCACTTATGCGGGACATGAGACTTTTTAGTATGCTTGATGACGAAAAAGATTCTGAAAACTTTTTGGTAACCGGCATTCATAATGATGACGACTATCACAAAGTGCGCAAGGCTCTCGCCGATCAATTTGATGTTGGTCTTCAGATTCCTTTGATTGAAGTAGTTAATGTCAATCGACATGGTGACAGGACTTTGACTTTGCACCACTCGGTGGTGAACAACAAACAGCTTGATACCAATGAAACGATTGAGGTGTTAGACCTCATTGAGTCTTTGTGGGAATTTCCGGTTCAACTGGTTTCTGTTCATCCAGATGGCAGAGAATCAATGACGTATGGTTCAAAAAAAGTTCGTGACCAAGGAGTTAGCTCAGACAACTCTAATTGGGGTTAGCTCGGGTACATTGTTAGAGGAAGTTATCACAAGCCCGTTCCATAAGGATCGGGCTTTTTTTATGAAAAAATTTTCTGGCGAGATTTTTATGTTTTTCTTGATTTAATCGCCGCTTTTTTATATGGTTACGGGTAGAGTCATTTGACGTTAGGGTCTTAGATATGTCTCCATACGGACAGAATAGGAAGCTTGCGGGAAAAGATGTATTGCGCGCATGCTCACCCAAAGAGATGATGAGTCTCCCAAAGAGTGTTCATGGTTTTGGTTCTAGCCGTAATTTTGCAGGGTTTAATCAGGGGCGTTTTATGAATGCCCTGGAACGAGGCACGTGTTCTTCAAGTCCTCAAGACAATATTTTTATTTTGGGAATTGAAGGTTTGGGCGGTTTTGAAATTATTACGGACCACATAAAAAGAGTCATCGGAAAGCGATCTCCGTTTCCGGAGTCGCAAGACTGGTGTTATGTATATAATTTTGATTCTCCGCGTGCGCCGTTGGCGCTTCCATTTCCTCGAGGAGAGGGCAAGCTATTTAAAAATGAGATTGAAAGGTTTTTAAAACTTCTGAAAGAGATGATTCCGAACACAGTTACTTCGGAAGATGCCGAAAATCGTCGACGGAAAGAGATTCCAGATATGGTGCCGTCTGATTGGTTTGAGCAGGATGGCTTAGAGATAGAAGAGTGGGCCCGTACCCAAGGCTTTATCCTAAGGTTGCTTCCCCCGGAAACGGGTATGTCGCCGCAGCTTTTGCCGATGAGCATGAAAGGGTCACCAGACGCTTCGGGAAATAAACCGCCCATGACACCGGAAGAGCTTAATTCTCTGTCTCATGAAGAAAAAAAGAGTTTGGGGGAGAAGCAGCGTCTATTCGCCGATGCCCTGGAGCTGAAACTTACCAAGTTGTATCGAGGGTATCACGACCGCGTTTCGTTGTTTCGTGAAGCCGAAGAAAAAATAAACGAAAGTATTGTTCAAAAGACAGTTCAAAAGGTTTCGGCACTGCTCGGTCTTGAGGCAAAGTTTAGCCACAATCATGAGGTCAAACGCTTTTTAAGCGCCCTTGCGAAGCACACGGTTGAAAATTACCTTTCATTCTTTGAGAAAAAGAAAGATGAAGAATCTCCGCTCAGTATGGCTTTTGCAGAAGAGGGATCGGGGCGTGACCCGTTCTTGCCGTGGAAGGTCAATTTGATTGTTGATCAAAGCGACGCCTCGGAGGTTCCTCTTGTTGCAAAGAACATCGCAACGGCTCAGGATCTTGTGGGCGCTATTGATAGAGCCGCATTTTTGGGCGCAGAAATTACCGATCACATGCAAATAACCCCCGGCGTTCTTCACGAGGCAAATGGCGGTTTCCTCATTATGGACGCATCTGATTTTCTTTCAGTTCCCGATTTGTGGGTCATCGCCAAGCGTGCGTTAAAAAGTAGACAAATTACTTTTGAAAACCCATTGAGCATTCGTGGTTTGGATACCAACCGCTTGCATCCGAAGCCCATTCCACTCTCTATTCGCGTGGTGTTGTTTGGCCCCGCATGGATTTTGCACTTTTTGGAGCAATACGATGATGAGTTTGGTAGCCTCTTCAAGTTTAGAGGTGAGATTCTCTCACGAGTCCCACGGAAGCCTGAATATGTTTCAGCTTTTGGTGCGTGGATGCAGGATTTTTCTCTTCGAAACGGGTCGGCCCCACTTGCGCCAGGAGCGCTTGCGCGACTGGTGGAGCATGCCGGAAGGCTCTGCGATAGTCAGAAGGATATGGCAACTGACTTTGGTTCATACGAAACCATCGTGCGGCACGCCGAGCTCCTTCGGCATCGTGGGAATGAAAAAAATATTGAAGCAAAACACATCGACCGTGCTCTGCAAGAACAATTTTGGCGTTCAGATTTCTATTATGAAAGTATGCAAGAATTGGTCCGCGATGGAGTGTTTCTTATCTCCGTGAAAGGCCTCAAGGTTGGGCAGATCAATGGTTTGTATGTTGCAAGAGTTGGCTCCATTGCTTTTGGCTTTCCCGCACGTATTGGTGCACGGGTGAATATTGGCAAACCCGGCCTTAATCATATTGAATATGACACGAAGCTCGGCGGAAATATTTTGGGTAAGGGCGGCATGATCGTGGAAGGTGCGCATAAGGGTAAGTTCATGCAGCGCGTTCCCTTCCCGGTTGAGGCGCATATTTGCTTTGAGCAATCATACAATATGGTTGATGGCGACAGTGCATCTGTTGCGCAGTATGCCTGTCTTGCTTCCGAAGTGGCGCGGATTCCGATCAGGCAGTCTATTGCAGTGACCGGGTCACTCGATCTTCACGGTAATATTCAGCCGATTGGTGGCGTGAATGAAAAGATCGAAGGATTCTTTGATGTCTGTAAAAAGGTTGGCCCGCTTTCTGGAGAACAGGGTGTGGTCATTCCTTGGCAAAATAAGAAAGATCTGATGCTTCGTCGTGATGTGGTCGCGGCGATTACAAAAGGAAAATTCCATATTTGGGCAGTGCGGACCCTAAACGAAGCTGTTTCGATTTTAACCGGCATGCCGGCGAATCAGTTTAATGCAAAAGTACAGGAGAGTTACAACGAGTATGCAAAGAAGATGAAAGCTTTTTCGGCGCCAGCAAAAGACGGGCGCGCCCAAAAAACTGAAAAGAAAAAGAATTCCAAAAAGAAAGTAAAAAGGCGTTCTCGGAAATAATAAGTAAAGCAAATGCGGTCGTAAGACCGCATTTTTATTACGGCTAGCGAGGAGCGAAAGGAAAATAAATATTTTCATTTCGTCCGAGCGAAGACGTACTATAGGTTAATACCCCGTGGCCCTGCCGCGGGAACGTGCGAGAGAAGCGAGCTCCGATAATAGCTCGGGGCTTGCCCCGAGGAACCTTTATATGGAATTTACGCACCAATTGTTTTATGGTATTCTGTCGCTATGCTCTATACGAGGAAAGGGGATGAGGGCACGACTAAAGTACTTGATTCACAAGGCCGTTTTTCCAAAAGTGCACCACTCGCGGAAGCTTTAGGGGCGCTTGATGAGCTCAATTCTTTTCTGGGGCTGTGCAAGGCGAAGTCACGAGAAGTGGATGTAGAGCTTTGGGGCGGACAAAAGCTTTCGGAGTGCATTGAGGACTCACAGCAAAATCTTTTTATCGTGCAAGCGCAGGTGGCGGGGAGTGCATTGGAGATTGCGGAAGAGAAGGTGAAGCGCATTGAGGAGATTGTTGATGCGATAGAAAAAGAAATTCCCAAAATCACCGGGTTTTCTATTGTCGGCGGCACGGAACTTTCCGCATTTTTGGATGTAGCACGTGCGATGTCGCGGCGAGTGGAGCGAAGAGTTATCGCGCTTAACGAGTCGGAAGAGCGAAAAATGTCGGGGCACACGTTGCCGTACCTCAACCGCCTTTCCAGCTTATTGTTTGCCCTTGCGCGATACGTGAACCACAAAGCAGGAGTGAAAGAGCAGAACCCAACCTACAAATAAACATTTGACATTTGACATTTGACGCCTGACATTTGACCCAAAATTTTTGTGTTTTGTAGTTTGTAAATTTCTCTGCGAAGCAGGGTTGTATGGTGCCTATGGTGTAACGGTTAGCACAGAGGCCTGTGAAGCCTCTAGTTCGAGTTCGAATCTCGATAGGCACCCACGGTAAAGTATCCTAAAAAATATGATAAAAAAAGCATTTGATTTCTCGGTAAAGAGAAGTGCTAAAGAAGCGGTTAAATTTTATTTTGTGTGGCTTATTATTTCTATAAGTTTTGTCTTAGTGGCACTTGTTCCAGTGGCAGTAATAGCTGGCTATATTATCAATCCAAATGCCACCACATTTGCTGAAGGGTATACAGACACTTATGGGTTTGGGCAAAAGATTACTCCAATAATTATACTACTGTCTAGTATCGCAATGTCTATTTTAACAGTTGTGGTTTTTAGAAAGAGGACAATGCAATTACGTTTCAGTTTAATTGTCGTAACATTCGTCCTAACTTTTTTCACTAGTTTTTTTGGAGGATTACTAATCCCAGCATATTTAACTACTAGGGGTAATTGAGGGCGATGTTTAGGGTGTAATTTCTAGAAAATGAAAAACTTTGAAAATAAAAAAGAGTTTGTGGTAGCGTAATGAGTTAGTTATTGTTAAACTGGTTTTATGGCAAACGATGGTCAACAGCCGCAAATCAATTCTTCTATTGGTTCTATTCCAAAACCAAACTCTAAAACAAAGAAAATCTTAGCAATTATTGGCATTGTAGCTATCGTTTTCGTAGTCGGTTTTGGTTTGCTAATTTCTAAAGGGTTCAAAGACAAACCAACCGTAGAAGCAATAATAGTTGAATATATGCAGTCAGTATCTAATCAAGAACCAGAAAAGGCATATAACGATTTGGCTTCAGAAAGATTTAAGTCTGCTGTAACTCTTGATGAATTTGTGGAGAGCCTCGACCTTTTCCAAGCCCAATATTCTGGATTTCAGGAATTAGAGTTCTCAAATTTTACTGTTCGTAAATATGCTGGTGAACCGACGATATACGAATATGCTGGAATTATCACATACTCAAATGGCGACAAGGGACAGCTAACTGCTGACTTAGAAAAAGAGAATGGGGAATATAAAATTACGGGTATCAATGTTAACGTTTCGGTTGAAAGAGCCAGACTTTTTAAGTAATCGTGGCGCGGCTAAGTGTTGGAATATAAATACTTGTATTATTTAGCTCTTCAAACACGGTTCTAACATCCTCTACGACGGCACCCTAAAATAACAAGAACGAAGCGAAGCTTTGGGCGACTATATTTTTGGTGTGCCTATCGAGATTCGATTCTCAATTAGCATCCCAAAAATTACTAAAAAATCTGGTATTAAAATATTTTTAGTGCTTGATTAAAACATGACACAAATAAAAATCACACCCGCTAAACCCGAAGACGCACGAGCTATTAGAGAAGTGCAATTCAAGACATGGCTCGCAACATATCCCAATGCTGAAGTTGGTATTACGGTTGAAGACATTGAAGACCGCTACAAGGATTCTTTTTCAGATGAAAGCATAAGGCAAAGGGAAGATCAAATTAAAAATGCACCTACCCACCAAAGAACATTTGTCGCAAAAGAGGAGGAGAAGGTTGTTGGTTTTTGTATCGTGGTGAAATATGAGGATAAAAATCAGCTTATGGCTATTTATATACTTCCCGAATATCAACAGAAGGGGATTGGGGGATTGTTATGGCAAGAAGCACAAAAGTTTTTTGATAAAGAAAAGCCCACCATCGTGCAAGTCGCGACGTATAATGTGGGGGCAATTAATTTCTATAAAAAACTTGGTTTTAAGGATACCGGTAAACGGTTTGCCGACGAGCGATTTAAGATGAAAAGTGGAGCAATAATTCCAGAAATGGAGATGGAGATTAAAGCATAAGGAAAATAAAAAATGGGGCACGAAGCAGGATTTTTTAGTTCTAACCTGCTATGCTTTTGGTATAAAAATGAAAAACCCTGAAAACAAAAAAGAATTATTCAATGTGAATAAAGAAATCTGGGTCCCTGGGGTGCTTTTATCTTCTGTAGCTATGTACGCAACATATCTGCTCATGGACACCTCAAGGATTGATTGGTATGTATCTTTTCTCGCTTTTGTTTACCCGTTCTTTGCACTTTTCTTCATTGACAGTTTAGGGGCTTTTGTCAATCAGATTTCAACAGAGTTGGCGAGTAGCTCACTACACGCCTTCCTTTTTGGGGCAGGAGTGATTGTGGAAGCGTTTATATTGATAAACGAACGACATAAAATAACTAAAAAGGATATAGAAACCATAGCATTATTTATAATTGCTTTTGTCGCTGGGGTGTCGTTGGCAGGATGGTTGGGCTCTGAAGGTTCTGCAATTCAAGAAGCTTTTGACAGCTCTCCCGTTTTTACGGTTGTTGGGATGCTTGTGCTGGGCAGTGTCGTTTTTTATCCGATTTATTTCCGAGAAAAAATACTCACAGCAGTTGATGAATCAGTTACGTTACTATGGACTTTGTTGTTGTGGTATGTGTATATTGAGCTTGTTTCACTGCACAATGCTATAACTATTTCGTTGATAGTCGTCAGTCTTGCAGTTTTGTATGTGAACTACACTAAGGGGAAGATAGACAAACTCGCAAGCATTCTAATGTATCTTTGGTATCTTATTTGCGTTGCTACAGTAAGCGCTTTGGTGTTTTTTGCTGGGAATGACTTTAGCGAAGGGTTAACGCCACTTCTTTCATTTGTGCTTGGAGTGTTAACGCTCTTTTTTGCAACTCACGTTATGCAGATATTACACTTTCATCCTTATTTCAATATGGAAGACAGAACCAAAGGATTACGCAAAAGCCTTGAAGAACACACGAAGGCAATTTGTAGCAAATATATGCACCGAGATGTAAATCCTTACGCAACAACAGGAATAATCGCTATTTTCGTTATTGTAACTTACCTGAACTTAAAATTTGACGTTATACCGTTACTTTTTGTTGTGTTAAGTATGGTGACTTTTGCCCCATATCTTTTTGATAGAGATAGATGGTTTGATTGGAAGTTGCCTTTTGTAAATAAAAAATTCTGAAAATAAAAAGTGGTTAGGTGTATGACTTACTGATAAACTTACTCTATGGATATTGGAATAGAAAAAACAAAAAGATTTTTCAGCAACAAGGACTTCAAGTGGTTTGACAAAAAAGAAGTACGAGATGCTGAATCGTTGTCTCCTGGAGACTTAAAATACATTAAAGGATGGACTGCTTCTCCTTTTGGTTATGGCTACATTTTTTATATAGGACTTAGAAAATTGCCTGACATTTTTTCAGTTTATTTGGCACTTTATATATTTTTTGAAGTTGCAGATGCATTTGTTACTCCCTTAATTGAGGCTGGGAAAATACTCCCGCTTTTTGCATGGGGGTATTTTCTCGTCTACCTTCTTTTTGGGTTAGGGTGGCTCTATCTTATGATATTTTCTTTCCAACACGGCAGGAGACTTTCGTGGAACAGGGGCCGATATACCTTTAGTTTTAATCCAAAAACGATTAAGTGGGAGTCTGTTGAAGAGCTAAGAAAATCTGAGAAAAAGTGGTTTAGATATAATACGATACCATCGTTGTTGGTACTTGCCGTTTTACTTGCCACTTTCTTCTTTGTTTTTTAGCGAACAAACCTAAATGATATGAGTTTCTAGAGACCTTTGAGGGGATGTAAATATTCGCTTTTGTCTGCTGAATTACAGTTCCAACATCCTCCACGACGGCACCCTAAAATTACTAAAAAATCTCTCCAGGCGGGGGGATTTTTTAGTTCTAACCTGGTATGCTTTTGGTATGGAAGAATCTTACTCGGAACATTCTCCGCTCCAAACGGAACAGCAAAAGTTGGCGGAGCAGATGGACGCTATGTCACATACAGAGGGGTATGCTCTTTTAACCGAGAACCAGCAGCGTTTGTTAGAGCAGTCTCTCTATGTGCAGGCGCGTTCAGAGCGCCCCGGGCCCTATCAGCAATACAACTTGAGCAGAAAACATGTTCTCTGCTGGAATTGTCATTATTCCGTGGCCAATCTTGAGGAGGAAAAGGGACTAAGTGCGGAGCGGGACTCAACGCCGGAAGAATTTTTTACCGCGGATTATCGGAAGGTGGAAGACATGGCAGAATTGAAGAATTTTTTAGAAAGTTTTGCATTTCCTCTCGTCCTCCAGATAAGCGCCACTCCCAATGGCGGGCTTTATAATATATGGCACTCTTGTCTGGTTTTGGGGCATGGGAAAAATAGAGAGCTTGTCGTGTGGGAAAAGAAAAATCCCGAGGAACCGTATCGCGTTACGTCGCTTGAAGAGGTTTATAATTATTACAAAGACTATGGTGATGTGTATTGGGGGGCCAGAAAGCTCGCCGCTAAACGAGAATAAAGCTTCCGCGCGGTATTAAACCTTTGATGCGACTTCGCTCGGACGAAGTGTGAGCAAGCTCCCCCTTCGCTCCTCGCTCGTCGCAATAATTTTAATTTTTAGTTCAGAAAAATATTGAGCAGGGATGTTGGAATTATGATATATTAAATTGAATCAACGCGTCATTTTTTTATGAGCAACATTGAAGGCATACATCCTGAATTAAAACCGGAAGATATACCGGAAAATAAACTTTCTGCCGAAGAAATGGCTAAGATTGTGAAAGGAGGCGGCAACGTTATATCTTTTGAAGAAGCGCGAAAGGCGCTTAAACCAGAAGAGGCAGGAACCGAAAGTCAAAGTGCTCTTTTGGGTGAATATGAAAAATTAAAAGAAACCGTTTCGTGCGGCATTAATGAAAAACCGGCATGGTGCGTGTATGGAACTGATGTAAAAGGCGAACGAGGCATTTTGCATTGGGTTCGCCCCGATGCGCAAGATGAATCGCAGGCACGAAGGATGGCAGAGCTTATATCAAAATTGGGTGGTTATGCCACAGCCGAAAAAACCGAATGGAATCCGTCACTCAATGGGGAGCCGATTTATAGCCGTGCAGAACACAACGATTTTATTTTAGACCAAACGTAGGGACAAAAAGCAGGGCACTCATTTCAAGAATGGAGATGAAAATTAAAGCGTTAGGAAAATAGGAACATAGAAACTGGCCGTACTTTCTGTATGGAAAAATTTTCCATTGCGCGTGCTCTTTTTTGTTGTCTTAAAATGATTCATCTAAAATGAAATCAGCTTTGTTTGTAGATTTTGATGGCACCCTTTGTCACGACAAATTTTGGCGAAGTCTTGAACCGGCATTGCAAGAAAAGATCCAAGAGTATCTTTTTGGCGTGGACCAAGAAATTGTTAACGATTGGATGAGGGGCGTATATACATCTGAAGATATACACCAAAAATTGGTAGAGGATTTGAAGATAAACTACGAATTCTTGTGGAATATTTTTGTTGAGGATTGCCGAACAATGTTTGTTGAAAAGAGTGTGCTTGGGAAAATAGCCAAATTACGAGATAGATATATTACAGTTCTTATCACTGACAATATGGACTGTTTTGACCGATTCACTGTTCCGGCACTCGGCATGGATGCGTGCTTTGATTACATCGTGAATTCGTATAATGAAAAAATGTCAAAAAACGACAATGGTGGGAAGTTGTTTTTAGACATCAGTGCGCGAATAGGCGGGATGCTTCCGGAAAGTATTTTGATTGATAATTCTCCAAAAACATGCGAAATATTCCAAAAGCTTGGTGGCAGGTCTTTTTGGGTCACCGCGGAAAAACCGCTCTCACTTTGGCTTGATTTGATATAATTTCTTTATGAATGCACAAATAGAAATAGCGGAATTGTCACCAGAAGAATGGCGCGCATATAAAGAGTTGCGCCTCCGTGCTCTCAAAGAAGAACCCGAAGCGTTTGGAAGCTCATATGAAGAAGGGTTACAGACAACTGATGAAGAATGGAGGAAAAAGCTTTTAGAATCACAAGAAGGAAAGCGAATGTGGTATCTCTTTGCAAAAGAAAACAATCATCTTGTGGGGATGATTGGTGCCCATACCGAGAGAGGTAAAAAAGTAGAGCACCTTGCGAATATTGTAGGTGTCTATGTTGTTTCAGAATCTCGCGGAAAGGGATTGGAAGAAAATTATTAACTCAGATACTTAAAAGACTTGGACAAGTACCTCAAATAGTAAAAATAAGTTTGGGTGTCAACACGAAACAAAACGCCGCGATAAGTCTTTATGAAAGTGTTGGCTTTAAAAAAATTGCACTTTTGGAAAAGGAGTTAAACATTGGTGGTGTCTTTCACGATGAGTTTTGGATGTGTAAGTTTATAAAATAGTATTGCCAAGTTGGGGTTAGTGGATGAAGGAAAACTTCTTTCGACTCTAACCCCAACTTGGCAATACTATTT
>Ga0209542_10005511_pt1 | contig 25198 bp, 36 predicted proteins | sample RifCSPhighO2_01_FD_184028 | JGI IMG/M metagenome (GOLD analysis project Ga0209542, IMG submission 184028) | Soil microbial communities from Rifle, Colorado - Rifle CSP2_plank highO2_0.1 (SPAdes) (version 2) | ecosystem: Environmental > Terrestrial > Deep subsurface > Rock core/Sediment ...
TCCGGGGTTATGATTGCAGTGCCGTTTGCAATTTCCACTGAAATTTCATCGCCTGTTGCAATATACCCAAGCTCAATAGAGTCATTGTCCGGGTCGTATGCGTATCTTAGAAGGTTCAGGCCGTAGCTTGAGTTCTCGTCAATTCCGATGTCCGGGATAGTCAGGAATTGAGGAGCCCTGTTCTTAACTTCTTCGAGGAGGGAATAGGAAATATTTCCTATGAAGAGCGATGAATTCTCAACCTCAACTTCAATCCCGTAAGGCCCTTCAAGATTGACATTGCAGGTTTCGATGCAGACATCGCTGAAGCCAATCTTATCGCTGAGAAAGACAGCCTTTGAGTCGGCCCAGTCGCTGAATGCTATCTCCGAGAAAGGATTTTCTATGGAAAGGTTGTAATCAACATAAATCACCTGCGCCCTGACAATGTTCCTCAAGCCGGAGCCGTATTTTCCGTAATTGAGGTAAAAGGGATTATACCATTTATCCCCAATAATCTCATGTCCTGCATATATGCAGCAATTTTCATTCCCTGTGCATACTATCTCGTCATTCTCTGTGTCATAATTGTAAACCTGCCATCTGCTGCAAAGCTTGCTCTCATCCGCATCCCAGCTGAATGAAGAATCTAGAGAGAAGTCTATTACACCATTTATACTTTCGATGCCGTCGTTGTCAGGGTCAAAGATGCTTTCTTCGGCGTATCCAAGCGAAAGGGCAATCTGCTTTTCACCCTGCTGCACGTTTTCTTCAAGCTGCGCTGAAAACTCCTGCGTGTATTCCAGAAGATGCGAGTCAAAGACAAGGTATCTCTGCAGTCCGTCATTCAGGTAAATCTTTGCGCTGCCCCCGCTGCCAACTGAACCGCTGACTTTAAACGAGAGAAGATTGCCTTCAATTTCAAGCGGTGCCTTTGCATCCAGCGGATATTCCCAGTCTATCTGTTCATTATATGTGTTAAGCTGCTGGTATGTTACCCTGCCCGTAATTGCGTCTTCTTTTCCCATGAAAACCCCAAGCGAGATTAATGAAACTAGCGCAATCATCCCGATTACAGGCATGCTGTTCCTGAAGCTATTTCTTCTTTCCATCTTTTTTTATTTCAGCCAGATAGACGTTACCCTGCAAATCCTCAACAAACCTCAATCTTGTCTTAGAAGTCCAGCCCTTGGACTCAGCAAGGTCCTTGGGGATGGTAATCCTGTACTGGCCGTTGTTGACTATTACTTTGGGCATTTAGTACTAATTTATTATTAAAAAAGCTATTAATTAGTACTATTTATAAACATTGCGGTGGGTTATAAGGTTGCACAAAACATTTTTAAAGTCGTGTGGCTTTTCCCGCCCAATGGACCCAAAAGACGATGACATATCAATTGATTTCAGCAAAATAAAGGAGTGGTTTTCAAAGAAAGCAGGGGAAAAAAAGGGAGAAGGCAGCGAAGAGAAGAAGCATGATGCTGTTCCAAGTTCTGACAAGATTGACTTTTCATCGGTAAAGAAGGGGGCAAAGGATGCAATCTCTGCCCTGCCGGCCTTTTTCAGCAAATACGGAATATACCTCCTTGTTCTTATACCCATAATCCTTGCAATCTTTCTGAGGATTCAGCCTGCATATCTTCCGATGACGGACGAATGGTCGCAGAATGTTGTTTTCGAGTCTTACAAGGACCAGATAGCAACTCAGGTGAGGCAGCAGTATCCAAATCTGCCGGACCAAAACATAAATTCGCTTGTTGACCGGCAGTTTGAAAGCTATCTTGCGTCAAACAAGGAGCAGATTGTAAAAGACGTTGAATCGACTTCAGAATACTTCAAGTCGCAGTTTCAGGATGACAATGGGGATACTTACTTAATTGCAATTGACCCCTATTTCTGGCTCAGGCATACAAGAAATGTGCTGAACAATGGGCATCCGGGAGACGCCCTAAAAGACGGGGAGCCATACGACACATATATGAATGCGCCAATAGGCAGGTTTGTGCCGGCAGACATGTTTCACGCATACATAACTGCCTATCTTTACAAACTTTTCAGCCTGTTCTCTGCCATACCCTTGCCTAGAGTCGCATTTTTTATGCCCGTGTTCATATCTGCACTTGCGGTTATACCTGCTTTCTTCATTGTCAGGAGGTTAGCAGGAAACTTTGGAGGCCTTATCGCAGGCATAGTAGTTGCAATACATCCTGCTTTTTTGGTGCGCACGATGGGCGGCATCTCAGATACGGATGGCTACAACGTCCTTTTCCCGCTGCTAATAACCTGGGTTTTCCTCGAGAGCATGGAAACGCAGTCTTTGAGGAGCAGGGTGCTTTTAACGCTGCTTAACGGCTTCTTTGTGGGAATTTACGCATTCGCATGGTCCGGCTGGTGGTATATTTTCGACTTTTTGCTTGCCGTCATAGTTATTTATACAATCTATTACGCCCTGATACACAGGGTCAAGCTTAAGGTTCTCGCAAGCCAGCAGACAGTAAAAAATGCAATAACAATCTTTGTTTTGCTTTTTGTTTTCTCCGGAATATTTGTAACGATGTTCACGAACTGGGATATCTTCTACAAGGCAACCCTTGCAAGGCCGATAGGATTCACAAAGATTAAGGACGTTGGAATTACAACCGTCTGGCCGAATGTATTCACGACAGTTGCAGAACAAACACCGGCATCGCTAAATTCGGTCATAGACCAGACAGGGATTGGCAGCTTTTTCCTTTTCTTCATATCGCTTATGGGCATGATACTGCCCCTGGTGCACAGAAAAGAGGAGGGGAAGATGCATTGGGGATATGCCGCTGCATCAGGAGTCTGGTATATCCTCGTTCTTGCAATAAGGCCGCAAAACCTCATCCTCTTTTTAGGGCTGATAAGCATACCCATCCTGATTTTGTTTTTCCATTCAATCCTAAAGAAGGAGGATTTGGACGAAATCAAGCTTGCAATACTCCTGATAATCTGGTATGTTTCGACTATTTATGCAAGCACAAAGGGAGTAAGGTTCACATTGCTTATTGTGCCGGCATTTTCCCTTGCGATAGGAATAGCATTCGGGATATCTTCAGACTTTTTTTCAAGGCTTGCCAGAGAGTTTCTTAAGATAGACAAGTATGTTGCGAAATTTTCCGTAATACTTGTCTTGCTTGCATTGCTGGTTTACCCCGTGAATGTGGTAAGCTCATCTTACAACAGCGCAAGGTCGCAGGTTACAGACATGAATGACGGCTGGTACAATTCGCTTAGCAAAATAGACAAAGAGGCTTCGAGGAATACCATAATAACCTCCTGGTGGGATTATGGGCATTGGTTCAAGTACATCGCAAACAGGCCGGTTACATTTGACGGCACTTCGCAAAATTCTCCGCCGGCGCACTGGGTTGGCTACATACTTTCAACAAGCAACGAAGAGGAGGCTGTTGGATTATTGAGAATGCTTGACTGCGGAGCCAATACGGCTTATGACAAAATAATTGAAACGGTTAAAGATGCCCCAAAAACTATTGGGATTATACATCACATTGCAACATTGGGCAGGGAAGAGGCTGGGAAGTTTTTGACTGAAAACGGCTTAACCAAAGAGCAGTCAGAAGAGGTTTTGAAGTACACCCATTGCGAACCCCCAGAAGCGTACTTTGTTGCATCTGACGACATGATTGGTAAAGCAGGGGTATGGGCTCATTTTGGAAACTGGAATTTTGACAGGGCTCTGATGTACAACACTCTCAACAGGCCGGAATACAAGAAGGACTTCACCAAAGGCACTGAATTTTTGAAGGAGCACTTCAGCATGACCGAGCAGGAGGCTTCCAATGCGGCATATGAAGTGCAGAACCTTAAAACAAGCGAGGATGCAAACAACTGGATTGCACCATGGCCAAGCTTCAGGTCGGGGGCAAGGGGTTGCAGCAAGCTTTCTGAGAAAGAGATAGATTGCGATTTTCAGGGAATAAAATTTACAATTAACCTTGAAACGCTTCAGGCAGACATAGAAACGGGGCAGGGCACAAAGCATCCAAGCGCAGTTTGGCTTGCAACAAAAGACGGCATGAGGGAAAGAAGATTTAACGACACAATCGGAATAAGCTTTGTTGTTTATCCTGACGGAAACACATACAGGAGCATTGCAGTTGACCCCCAGATTGCAGGCGGCATGTTCACAAGGATGTTCTTTTTGAGCGGCCACAGCTTAAGGCATTTCAAGCCCTTCAGCTTTGCCACAACTGTTACCGGAGGAAGAGTTTATATTTACAAAGTTGACTGGGAAGGGAGCGATATGAATCTGCTGGATGCTTTCAAGGAAGCTGAAGTCAATGCTACCGCAAGCTAACCGACTAATTCTACCTTAAACGAATTTGGCCCTAATGCTTCCGTCCTAACCCTTTTACCTACCTTTGCCCCGAATTCCTGCAGCTTGTCTGGCAATGTAAGGCCCATGGAGTTTCCGATTTTTATTATCTTCCTTTCAGAATCAATTATGCTGTGAAGCTGCTTAAGCCTTGCATATCTCTCTGCCTGCTCCCTTGTCAGCGTTGTAAAATTGCAGTTTGGGCAGACCATTGCCTGGGTTTCAAAACTGCCAAAAACAGTCTTTTGCTCTGCCAGAAGTCCGCCGCAGTCGCACCTTAGTTTCCTTTCTTTGGCCATGCAGTTTTCACCTCGATAAAATCATTATAACATCTAACAACAACTATGTATGTAACGTTCTCTTTTCCGAAATATTTCCTGAAGCGCATCTTATTTGGCTCTTGGCATTTCTCATTGTGCAATTTCCCCGTTCTTACAGTTTCTTCAATCTTCTCAAGGTCTAGATTCCGATACTCCTTCCTATCGAATAGATGCGGGCTAAAGGTAATTACCGCAGTTTCTCTATTATAACTTAAGTTATAACTATTATTTAAACTTTTGGGTATAAATTTGGGAATTTCCATTAAGAGCGGGAGAAAATTAGCCTTATTATGCCTTGTTGTGAAAATTCCGGAAGATTTCCGGAGTATATAAAGCATAACTAATTTAAATCTGCAATAAACTGCCTGTCCAATGAAGCAGAAAATCTGGGCCGTAATCGCAGCTTATAACGAGGCAGGCAGAATAGGCAGGGTGCTTGAGGGCACAAGAAAGTTTGTGGATAATGTGGTTGTTGTAGATGATGGGAGCAAAGACAGCACATTCGAGGCTGCCAAGAAAAACGCAATTGTTCTGAGGCACAGTGTAAACTTGGGAAAGGGTGCGGCATTAAAGACAGGATGCGATTTTGCGATAAAGCACGGCGCAGACATAATTGTTGTATTGGATGCTGACGGCCAGCATGACCCAAGGGAGATTCCGAGATTTCTTAAAGCGCTGAAGAATGCAGACATAGTGTTTGGCTACAGAAAGCTGAACAAAAGGATGCCTCTTGTTTTGAGGTTTGGAAATTGGTTCATCAACACTGTTGCAGAGGTGATTTACGGCATGAAGATGAAAGACACGCAGTCAGGGTACAGGGCGTTCAGGGCGGATGTTTACAAAAGGATAAGGTGGGAGGCTACCGACTATTCGATGGAAAGCGAAATGATAGCAAATGTGGGGAAAAATAAGCTGAGATACAGGGAAATTCCGATAGAAACGATATACGGCGACAGGTACAAAGGGACTACCATAATTGACGGAATCAAGATAGTCTTCAACATGGTATGGTGGAAGATAGCAAAATAATTTAAATCAGAACTTTTGACTTTGCTCTATGGTGCTTGGAATACAGATTTTGGGCATATTGTTTGGCATCTTCATGATATACCAGTCTTTCCTGCATTTCAAGCGCAAGGAGTTTACCACGAAGGCATTTGGAATCTGGACCGGCCTATGGGTCGTGTTCGTTGTTTTTGCCGTATTCCCCCAGATTGTTGACCCGATTGTTTATGGGCTGGATTTCGCAAGGACCATGGATTTCTACATTGTTCTTGGGTTTATGTTCTTGGTCGGGGCTGTGTTCTTCAACTACGTGCTTCTAAGGAAAAACCAGAAAAAGCTTGAGGAGATGGTAAGGAAAGACGCAATGGAAAGGAAAAAATGAATGTAAGGCTGGTAAGGTTCTTGGACAGGTACATTGGCTCAGCAATCTGTTTTGTGCTGGGGCTGCTTCCAAAGCAGAAATTTGGGAAAACCGATAAAATTCTTGCAATCCAGCTTTGGGGGATTGGGGAGTCAATTCTAACACTGCCTGCCCTGAATGAACCGGAAAACGTGAAAGTGCTAGTGACTGAAAGGAATAAGGATGTTTACAACGGTTATCATGAGGTTGAGGTCATAGCGACAAATCCCATTCCTATAATAAAATACATTATGAAAAACAGGAATAAATACGATGCGGTTATTGATTTTGAAGAGTATTTGAATATTTCTGCAATAATCTCCTTTTTTGTTGGCAGGAGAAGAATCGGGTATTCCCATGGAATAAGGTCGAGATTGTACACGGACACAGTTGAATATAATGACGGGCAGCATTGCAGCCAGACATTCATGGACCTTCTCAAGCCGTTGGGCGTTGAGAGGAAGGTGAAGGAACTTTTGCCCTTGAAGTACCACCATAATGAGAAGAGGGTTGTTGAAAAATACCTGCACAGTAATTCCATCGGGAAAAAGGATTTTTTGGTGGCTGTTGCGGTTGGAGTCGGGGAAAGCGCAAAATCGAGGATATGGCCAATTGAGAATTTTGCGAGGCTGGCAAACATGCTTGTACAGAAACGCAAGGCAAAAATAATCTTTATAGGGTCAAAGGACGACGAAGAGTTGAATGATTCTGTGGAGAATTTGATGAGGGAAGGCTCCATAAACGCAGCCGGGGAATTCACGTTGCCGCAAACGGCATGCCTGATTAGGAGATGCTCTTTGGTGATAAGCAATGATTCGGGACCAATGCATATTGCTGCTGCAATGGGTACTAAAACTATCGGGCTTTTTGGTCCAAACATTCCGGCAAGATTCGGGCCCCTTAAAGGTATAAGCGTCTATAAGGGAGAAATCTGCAAATACAGCCCGTGCATAAATGTTCACAAGGGCGAGATTCCAAACTGCTATTTCCGCGGTGAAGATTACCAGAAATGCATGAAAAACATATCTGTTGAAGATGTCACCTCACGAATCTAATCATGAGGAGAAGGTTTTGCTTTCCGGGGTAATAATAAATTTTGTTTTTTTTGTTGTTGAGCTGGCAGGGGGTTTGCTGTCCAACTCAATGGCAGTAATCTCTGATGCCCTGCACGATTTTACCGATGTTATTTCCTTGTTCTTCTCATGGTGGGTTGAAAGGATAGCAAGGCAGCACAGGCATCCAAGGTTTGAAAGGCTGAAGGTTGTTGTTGCATTTGGAAATGCACTCGCATTGATTATTGGCTCTTTGTACCTGATTTTTGAGGCAATTGGAAGATTCTCTGCGCCAGAGCCAGTCGAAAGCAGGTTAGTTATTGCACTGGGCATACTAGGAATACTATTCAACAGCTTCATATTCTACAAACTGCTTAAATCGGAAAGGAAGAACATAAACATAAGGGTTCTAATCCTGCATTATGCACAGGATGTGCTTGGCTGGGTTACAATTCTTGGAGGAGCAATAATAATGTACTTCACAGGCTTCTTCTGGATAGACAGCGCAATAACGGTTCTCTATTCAGTTATCATACTCATCATTTCTTTGAGGTTTCTCTGGCAGAGCGGGAAGATGCTGGCTATCTAGGAATCCTATGCCCATGCGGGTCTTTTCTTGGATGCTTAAGTGTTTTGTTCATTTCTTCTGCTACACTCACGGGGGTGATGTGCTCGTATTTGTGAGCAAAATCGTGGACATGCTCGGTGGAAATATTCGCCTTTTCTACCAGGTAAGTTTCCCAGAGCCTGTGGACTTTTAAAAGGTACGTTGCCTTTTTCATTCCCAACGCCGTTAGCTTGACAAGGCCGCCTTTCAGATTTGCCAGATTTTGTTTTTCCAGCGTGCTTACCGCAGAGGGATGCTCAACCTTTTCTATTTCAACGTAACCTTTTCCATCTGAAATCCTGTAAATTGAAATAAGGCAATCCTCAAGCATGGTGTTTAGCGCAATTCGGCGCTTCCTTATTGTTCTCCAGATAACTCCTTCCCTGGGCGAGAACAAAAATGCAAGAAAGAATATCAAGCCGGCAACCAGCACCATCATTGCACCGGATGCGACATTAAGGTAATATGAAAAATATAATCCTGCGAGGCTGGAGATAACTCCAATGCCGGCAGCAACAAGCATCATGGTAGAAAGCCTTCTTGCAATAAGGTAGGCAGTTGCACCGGGTGTGATAAGCATTGCAATAACAAGAACTATGCCTACGGTCTGCAGAGAGGCAACAATTGTGACGGAAAGCAGAAACATGAGGAGGTAGTGGAAAAAAGAGGTTGGCAAGCCGATAGAGGAAGCCATAATCGGGTCAAATGCGTGAAGCAATAATTCCTTGAAAAGCAAAATTATAGTCACAAGCACCACCAACCCGGAAATTGCTGTGATAATCATATCTGTTGTTGAAACTCCCAATACGTTTCCAAAAAGAATGTGGTAAAGGTCGATGCTTTTTGCCCTTATCAGGCTTAGGAGCAGTATTCCAAATGCAAAGGCTGTTGTGAACATTACTCCAATGGCAGCATCCTCCTTAACCTTGCTGTATTTTGTAACTAAACCTATTCCGAGCGCAGTTGCAATTCCGGTAAACAACGCCCCAATAAAAAATGAAATATTGAGCATGAAAGCAATTGCAACACCTGGCAGAACTGCGTGTGAAATTGCATCTCCCAGCAAAGCCCATTTCTTTACAACCAGATAACAGCTCAGTATAGAGCAGATGATGCCAACGAGAAGGGAGGCTATTAGCGCCCTTACCATAAACTCATACTGGAATGGGTCGATAAGGTAGTTTATCATTGCATCTCCTCGAGCAGGGTAAGCCTTCCGGAGTAGGTTTTCTGGATGAGCTCTTTGTTCAGAATGCTTGGGCTGCCGTATGCAATAAGCCTTTGGTTTATCAAAGCAACCCTGTCGTAATTCTTAACACTCTCGGTAAGGTTGTGGTTAACCACAATAATCGTCTTATCCCTCTTAAGTTTGTTAAGGAGCTGCCAGATGGATTTTTCAGTTGCGGCGTCTATGCCAACAAAAGGCTCATCGAGCATTAATATCGGGGTTTGCTGTGCAAGGGCTCTTGCAATGAAAACACGCTGCTGCTGGCCTCCGGAAAGCTGCCCAATGCTTCTTTCTGAATATTGAAGCATTCCAACTTCCCTGAGGGACTTTTTAACAATCTCATGGTCTATTTTTTTGGGCCTTTTGAACAGCCCAAGCTTTTTGTACCTGCCCATTATCACAACATCCTGCACCGTTACCGGAAAATCCCAGTCAATCTCGCTTCGTTGCGGAATATAGGCAATTAAGTGCTTGGCATCAATTACCTGCTTGCCAAATATTGAGATCTCGCCAGAGTCTGTCCGAAGAAGTCCAACCATGGCCTTGAGCAAAGTGCTTTTTCCTGCGCCATTTGGGCCTATGATTCCGACTATTTGCTTTTGGGAGATTGCAAAGCTTATGGACCTTATCACCGGCTGCCTGTCGTAGCTTACGGTTAAATTTTTTATTTCAACTGCATTCATCTTAAGGCCTCGACTATGCTCTCGACATTGGTCTTTACCATTCCGATATAAGTATCTGCGCTGCTTCCCTCGATGCCCAGCGAATCCCCATAAAGCGGCTTTCCCAGCTTTACATTTGCCTCGGCAGCAACCCTTTCCATGAGTTTCGGGTTTATCGTTGTCTCAAAAAATACTGCCTGAACCTTCTCGGAGTTAATCTTGTCAATCAATGCTGCAATTTCTTTCGCAGATGGTTCGTCTTCTGTGGTAATACCCCATATGCTGCCTATAACTTTAAATCCGTATCGCTTGCCAAAGTAGGCGTATGCATCATGCGTTGTAACAAGCTTTCTGTTCTGCTCTGGGATTTCTGCAACCTTTGACTTAATCCACGCATCAAGCTCTTCAAGCTGTTTGATGTAGTTTTCCGCATTTTGTTTGTAATATTCTGCATTTTCAGGGTCGAATTCAGATAATGAATCCCTAATGTTTTCAACATAAGTAACTGCATAAACTGGGTCCATCCAGAGGTGAGGGTCCGGGTCTCCTTTGGGGGTTGTCATTGGGTTCAGGTTTTTTGCCACCTGAAATGCCTGCCTGGAGCTGCCGGCATTTTCAAGAATCTCAAAAAGCCATTTTTCAAGGTTAAAGCCGTTGTAGAAAACTATATCGGAATCAGCAATTTTCTGGACGTCCCTTGGAACTGGCTCGTATATGTGGGGGTCAGAGCCGACCGGAAGCAACGATACAGCCCCTATTTTGTCTCCGGCAACATTTTTCACGAAATCGTTGATAATGTTTATGGTTGAGATGGCTGTTTTTTTCCCATCCTCGGTTTTTTCGCAGGAGGAAAGCAGCAAAGCTATAACGAGGACTGCAATGAGCGCTGTTTTTTTATTTATCATCTTATCTTTGGCAAAGGCTTGCCGTGGGGGCAGTATTGCGGGTTTTTGAGGAACGACTTTAGTTTTTCAATTGCCGAGTCAGAAAAGGCGTGTTCCAGCTTATGCGCCTCCTCATGGACATCCTTCATCTTAAGCGAACTGCGCAGAAAAACTTCAATGATTCGGTGCTTGTAGGTTAGATTTCTTGCCAATTTTTCCCCTTTTTTTGTCAACTCGATTGAAGAGTATTTTTTTGGCTTGATTAAGCTTTCTTTTTCCAGCTCGTCCAGCCTTTCTGACACAGTTGACTTTGCCAGCTTCATGTATTTTGCCACTTCAATTGCCTTTACGTTCCTCTTGTGCTTTTCCTGCAGGTGGTCTATTGCCCTTAGATAATCTTCTTTAGCAGGTGTCATAAAGTTCGTATATCCGAACTTCTATATAAATGTTTGGAATTTATGGTTTAGGCAGGATTACTTCAACGTCCTCTCATAATGCTCGAGAATTTTTGGCAGCAGTCCAGGAACACGCCTGATAATGCTAAAGTGACTGTCTCCGAGCATATACTGTTCAGGTCTTCCCCATGCTTCCCAAAGAGATGTGCGTGAGTTGGCAGGAATAGAATTATCGTGCGTAGCATTGACCATCAGCAGTTTTCCTGATTTAGCCGGCGATACAAAATTGCAGGGCTCGATATCCGATACATCTTCGTCGCTCAAATCGCCAAGGCATGAGTAAAGGTGCCTTACAAACTTATCGCGGGAATGCTTCAGCAACGAGGGAAAATCGCCTCCGCCCATGACCAGGCAGGCGCTTGCAAATCCATCATCAATGCCATAAACCACGCTTGAGAAGATTGCGCCTAAGCTAATTCCCAAAATGCCTATCTTATCCTCGGCTGCAATATCTGCCATGCCTCTTGCTTCTGTAACAGCTTTGCGGAAAACTTCTTTCAATGCGGGGAGGTCATATTCAATATCGCAAACACTCTCTATGCCGTCCGGAAGGTTATCTCTTCTGAGCGGAGCTTCCAATTCGTATGCGCCAATGCCGTTGCTTGCCAAATAACAGCAAACAAGCTGTGCGAAGTTGTAGCCGGAGCCTCTTTGCGGGAGGACAATAACTGTTGCTTCATCTGAAGCCTTGTAGTGCCATGCCCTGCTTGTGCCATTTTTTGAGAATTTGTGGTTTACAGGGGATTTATAGGTTATTTCTTCAACCCTAACTTCGCTGTCAACTCCGATTAAATATTGCTCAACTGTGTAAGCAAAAAGATTCATGGTGCGGTTCCACGTGGGATTGCGGCTAATCTGCTGCTGGCGAACTCCGGTCTCTTTAATGCTTATTATTTCCAAGGGCTCATGGTCAAACGGCATATTGGCGAAGAATCCGTTATCCATTAAAAATATATTGAATTTTGCGAAAAATTAATATACCTGCTGGTAGCCAATGGCTTTATGGGAGAACAGGAACTTAGGAAGGAACTCTCTGATGCGTTGGTTCCTTTGTATAAGAAACTGGGAAAATATCGCAGTGAAGAGGCAGCAGGTTCTGAATACCGCTGTAGGGAATTTAATGGTAAGTTTGAAGTTTTAAGATTAAGAGGAATGTTCTGTGAGTTTCTAGGTGGAGAGGCATTTTCTCCCTCACTTGAAGTTAGAGTCGATATAGAACCTGCGGATAAAAGGATAGGCAGGGTGGTTAACAATATTTATCAAGATTATTGGGAATCTCTTAAGGATGCCCTTAGTTTCGCAACTGCGGAGAGCGTCGAAAAGGAGTTCAAAAGGGAATATGGTTTCTTGACATTTAAAATGGATGGCAGCAGGGGCTATGCAAGATTTTTGGAGCTGCAAAATTCATCTGAGGCAAAAGAGGAAGATTATGCCCGCATGACAAATGTAGCTAACTGGTTTAACCGGGAGGTTCTATGGAGATTTTTTGATGGGATAAAACCAAGGGGTGCTTATATACAAGTTCCTTCTGAGAGCATCTGTGAGACTCTCCCTCTAATCGAAGATAGCAGGATTATCCTGAGGCCAGACAATATTGTTAGGGTGGTTCTTGGCAGCTATAGCTTGCATTTCGTCTACAAAGACACGGGGGCTAAGTCAGATATCGTTTTGAAATTCTCTGCTGGCGGGAAAAGAAGGCTTTACCTTAAGCATTGGCCGGTTAGGGGTAATGTTAGGTCTTTATCTGTCAAAAGTGTATCACCAGATTCAGCCTTTGTGCGCATCCTGGCAGGCTTTGAGGCTGCGGGAAGGAAATAGATATTATTTAGGGTTGCTCAATCTGGCAGCCGCTTTTCTGACTAAGAGTTTCAAAGGACAGTTCCCCGCTGAGCCTGCTTCCGTCGGCAAACTCCCATGTGGGATATCCTTCAATCTTTGCGTCCTTGCAGATTCCAGTCTGGCCTCCCCTGTTAGGAAGGGAGCATTCAACATAATTAACATATTTCCATGAATCGCCAAACATCTCCTTCTGGTTTTCGCAATGTGAGCACCAATAAGCGCCGTACATCTTAACGCCTTTTTCAGAGAGGCATTTTGCGAATGTATCATAGTTTTTTGTGGAACAGCCTGAAGCAACGGCCAAAGCAAGGAGCAATGCTATCAGGCACCAGAGGTGTTTTTTGTGCTGCATGAAAGCCCTAAATTAGCAATTTATTTAAATTGCTTTCGCAGTAAGCGTGTTCAAATGGACAATATCTACCTTTGGACTGGAACCGGCTGGGGAAAGACCACAAGTGCACTGGGAGTTGCATTGAGGGCCATCGGGCACAACAAGAAAGTGATAATAATCCAGTTCATGAAGGGGAGAAAATTCATAGGGGAGTACAGGGTAAGGGAAAAGCTGAAGCCTTATTACAGCATCTACCAGTTTGGCAGGGAAGGCTGGGTGAACCTGAAAAATCCCTCAAAAGAGGATAAAAAAAAGGCTCAGCAGGGCTTTAAGTTCATAGACAATGCCGTTAAGAAAAAACCATTTTTGCTTATTCTGGACGAGATAAACCTTGCATGCGCAATAGGGCTGCTGGATACGGACAAGGTGATTAAGAAAATTAAAAGAATTCCAAAATCAATCACCGTTTACCTTACAGGCAGATATGCCCCGAAAAAGCTGATAGGCTTTGCAAACTATGCGACTGAGGTAAGGGGATTAAAGAGGCCGCCTGTAACCGGCACTGCTAAAATAGGAATTGATTATTAGTATCTTCTGCCAGGGTATTGGGGCCTTATTCCGGCATACTGGCTTTTTGCCAAATCTTCAGGCATAGGGGCCAAGCTGCTGCCCAGGCTTTCCAGCTCTCCCATCTCTTTTTCCTTTTCCTCTTCCTCATAAATTTTAGGGTTTGGGAGCAATCTGTCAATCAGTTCCACAATGTAGTAGAACAATGGGAAGAAAAGTATAATTGCAAGGAGGAATTCAAACGAAAACTCAATAACTCCGTAGAATAGGGGGGAGAATACCAGGATGAGGTAGGTTACGACCCTTATTCTGCCCAAGAATTTTGTAATTCCCTTTGCCTTTACGCCTGCAACCATGACATAGAGCCCGTAGATTATCAGCGATACACCCATGAGCAGTTTTGGGATGAAAATTGCATAGTCGATTCTTGGACCTATAGAGTTGATAGTTGTTCTTGTCCAGTCTATGCCTACCCAGAGAAGCATAACTCCATTGCTTATTGCGTTTCCCAAAGAAGTTCCTTTCTTTTCCTGGTAAAATTCAACGAAAGCCCAGCTGAAAAGCACAGGAGCAACGACCCATAGCATTCTTGGATTCAGAAACGGCGCTGCAAAAAGCAATATCCAGTCCCTGAAAAGTTCCCAGACGTATGTAAGGATAGTGAGCCAGAGAGCCATATCTCGCTATTTGGCTTTTTTGTTTAAATTACTTTGGGAAAGAATTAACCTACTTCGTATTCTAACGAATTTCCGCCCCCAACTGCCTGGCAGATGTGCCTATATGCGTCTCTGCCATTGGGGTGTGGAACTTTATGTTTCTCAAGTACTGGAATTATTAAATCAAAGGCGTAGTTGGCAACCAGGTATGGCAAGTCGACTTCAGGGGCCATGAATTCTTCGCAAAATAAACTCCTGATAATCTCTGCATGGCTTCGTATTTCTCCAACAGCCTCTATTTTGCATTTCTTTTCAAGAGGAGATTCGCGCACGCCACGAATTATGAATCTTGTAACTTCATTCATAAAAATCACCTTATCTTATTGCTGCGTAAATAGCATCATAAGTACCGCTGACTTCTGTTTCTGGTACATGGTGTTTTGAAAATATCGGGTACAAAGCATCCATAACCCTTCCTGCTAAAGCTTCTCTATCTTGGGACTGATTTAGGGGGCAAAATGCAACCGCCACTTCCGCACTCTTTTTCAGTTCTGGGGACAATGGAGAATTTTCAATGCCACTAAAAACCTTATCAACTATCGTTGCCAATCATATCACCTCAACTAATATCACTTAGAAGTGGTGATTTTATTTTTAAATCTTTGGGTTTGAAAGACAAAAATTTATATCTTCAACTAAAGAGTATTGGTGTGTGGAGCGTGGGGAATAAATAATGGAGCTTTTTATAGTAAGGGCGGGGGAGTCAGAAGGCAATATCAATGGAATATATCAGGGCTGGACCAACTCACCGCTTACCGAAAAAGGAAAAAAACAGGCAGCTGCAGCTGCAGATTACCTTAGCGGGAAAGGCATAGATGCGATATTCTCAAGTGATGTCAATCGGGCTTTTGAATCTGCATCCTACTTGTCTAAAAGGATAGGAAAAAGGGTCCAAAAAAGGAAATGCCTGAGGGAGATTGATTTTGGTGAATTCTCTGGAAAATCCAAGGCTTCGTTTCGCAATTCTCCTTACTTTGATGAACGTGAAAGAGATAGGTTTAATTTTCGTTTTCCGGGAGGGGAGAGCTATTCGGATGTAACTAAGAGGATAACACGGCTGATTAACAGATTTGGGAATAAAAGGTGCTGTGTTTATTCCCACCTTGCAACCAATCGGGCGCTTATCGGGTTTATTTTAGGCTTGCCAAGAGAGAAAATTGTCCGGATTTCCCAAGGTAATGGAATTATTTATTTTATTAAGGGGAGAAAAATTTCAGCCATTAATTCCATCACCAAGAAAGTAGTTAAAAGGGGAGTGATTTATGAAAGCTGAGTCAATATCTCCAGCTTGACAGCATTCCCGCATCCTGACTTTTTGCAGGGCGGTTATTACAAAAAACTTATATCTTAATAAAAAAGGGAGGCAAGGATGGACCACAAACAGAGAGTTGCGATTGTATGCGCATCTTCGAAAGGATTGGGAAAGGCATGCGCAGAGGCATTGCTCAGGGATAATGCGAGGGTTGCAATCTGCTCGCATGACAGGAAGAACCTTGAGAAGGCAAGGAATGAGCTTGAGAAGAAATACAAAAGGAAGGTTCTTGCAGTAAATTGCGATTTGACGAAGAAAGAAGACATTAAAGCAATGGTTGAGAAGGTTATTGATACTTTTGGAACAGTTCACATACTTTACAACAACACCCCGGGGCCAAAACCTGGAAATTTCTTTGACTTTAAGGATGAAGACTGGAAGAAGGCCCATGATATGCTTCTAATGCCGGTAATAAGGCTGCATAGACTGGTTCTGCCAATAATGAGAAAGCAGAACTTTGGAAGAATAATAAACTCTACCTCTCTTGTCGTGAAGGAGCCAGTTGATAATCTTCTTCTATCAGAGGTTTACAGGCTTGGAATTATTAGCATCGCCAAAATTCTGTCAAAAGAATATGCAAAAGACAATGTTTTCATAAACAATGTCTGCCCGGCTGCATTCAGGACAGAAAGGTATGAACAGTTAATGAAGCTGAAGGTGACAGCAAAGAAATCATTAAGGGATGTTGAAGGGGAAATTGTAAAAGGCATACCGATAGGGAGGCTTCAGAACCCGATGGAGCTTGGAAATCTTGTTAGTTTCTTGGCATCAGACCAGTGCTTTATCACAGGAACGACTATTGCAGTAGACGGCGGGGCATCGAGGGGACTGTTTTAGAATTTTTTTGAGTTTTCCCTGATGAACTCAGCATACTTGCGGTCCGTTTCAGCGATATGGTGGACAAACCATTCTGAGAGAAACTTTCTGGCTTCTTCAAGCAGCTCCTCATTTTTCCTGAAAGAAAGATATTTTTCACTGTACAATCCGTCAAATTTCACCTTGAAGTTTTCATAGAAGTTAATGTATTCCTGATGAATTTTCTTGTGCTCTTCAAGACCCGGGTAGTTGTGCTTTTCCATGTAGGCCACTTCATAAGTAAAGTGCTCAGTTATATACGACCTCAGAAAGTGCAACGTTTCCCTTATTGGCCCTATGTCCAAGCCTTTGCCCGAGAGCAAAACGGAGAGCTTGTTCAGGTGGTCGAGCAGCCTTTTGTGATGGATGTCAATAGTTTTCTCGTTGACCGACATTGAAGGAGTCCATTTAATCTCCATACCTAGATATATCTTTCTGATGTTTTTAAATCTTTTTAAAAAATATCCCGTAGATCTTCCGGATTTTTCGGACGAGGTTATTAATATCACCTAGTATTCCCTTGCCGAATGGCTGATAAATATTACCTGGACACATCTATTTGGCTGGATTTCCATGAAAAGAGGGGGAGGAATGGGGAGATGGCCTTTAAGTTAATACAATGCCTTATCGAGAATGACTTTAAGCTGTTTTATTCAGACTTGCATGTTAGGGAATTAAAAAACCTTGGCTATGATTATGGAGAAGTTGTGTCTATTTTTAGGATAGCAAAGCCAGGTTGCATTTTGCATGCGCATATTTTCCGAGAACAGGCTGAGGAAGCAAAAAGATTATCCTTACAGAGGAGAATTCCTAAAAAAGACGCGCTTCACGCAATATTGGCGAGAGATAACAACCTACAACTAATCAGCAGGGACCGCCATTTTGAGAAATTGAAGGATGTAGCCCTCGCAATGAAACCGGAAGAATTCATCTGAGCTCCTTATCCAACTCTCTGAACGCCTTTTCCCCGGCTTCGTGGCGCTGTGCATCCGTTGTTCTCCTTTTTGATGCACCGTACAGCTTACGTGCTCTCATCAGGGCTTCTTCTTTCTCTAGGTCCCCCATCTTATCTCTTATCGCTTCCCTTACGAATTCTGCTTTGGTTGAGTACCTGTTCCTTTTCATCACCTCTTCCATATCATGTATGAAGGACTCCTCAAACTTTACGCATATTGCTTCCATAGGGATTACTAAGTATTACTAAGTATATAAGGGTTTCGCTTTTTGGGGCTTTACCTTCTTTTTACCTAGATGGCAGCAGAGGGGAAAATTTATAAACTTTAGAGTTATTTTAGCTATTGAGGTGGTTATATATGAATGCGCTTGGAGTGAACCTTTGGGCAGTGCTTGTTGCTGCTGTAGTGTCTACTGCGATTGGAATGGTATGGTATTCTCCTTTTGTGTTTGGGAAAAAGTGGTCTAAGCTCAGCGGCTTTACTGCAAAGCAGACGAAGGAAATGAAAAAGGGGGCAGGAAAGTCGCATGCAATCCAGTTTGTTGCCACGCTCGTCATGGCATTTGTTCTTGCATTGATAATCAACATTGCTGAGCCTTCCAAGTTTGCTGACGGGGCTGCCGTTGGATTCTGGATGTGGCTGGGATTCGTTGCAACAGTCTCTCTCGGAAGGGTACTGTGGGAAAATGCCTCTGTGAAGCTGTTCCTGATGAATGTGGGATTTAACCTTGTATCAATTGCAGTTATGGGCGGGATACTTGCAACGCTGCGCTGAGGCTCAGTAGAAAACTCCGCTACGCTACGGGTTAGCAGTGTCAAAAATCGGAGATTTTTGAGCATGCTCAGAAACCATCACAAAATGGAATAGATAATGACGGTTTCTGACACTTCAAAGTCCCCTATGTTAAGGCATATTACTGACATTTCCCGTAGGGAGCATCCCCTTTGTCAGTGTGCTTATGTGATAGATTGGACTTTGACCTTATGCTGCTAACCTACTTTTCTACTAAGCCTGCGCTGAATAAACTTTAAATAGTCCAATTGCAGCTGCTTTCTTATGGAAGCACTGACGGTTTTGATTAGGTTTACAGCCACGTTCATTTTGGCGCTTCTGTTCGGGCTTGAAAGGCAGAGGTCTCACAAGCCAATTGGCTTTGGAACATTCATCTTTGTTGCAGTAGGCTCGTCAGCGCTTGGAGCCACCGCAGTTAAGCTTGCCCCTGAGAATCCGCTGCCTCTGCTTGGTGCAGTAATAACCGGAATTGGGTTTCTTGGAGCAGGCGCCCTGATAAAAACCTCCGACAAGGTTTTTGGAGCAACAACTGCCGCCTCGATATGGTTTTTTGCCATTGTCGGATTGCTTGTCGGCATCGGCTATTATGCTGAGGCGGTTGTGATTTATGCCCTTCTGTGGGTTGTTGTGCTGTTCGACAGGCATTTTGAGAAGCATGCAATTGGGCTGTACCAGAAGCGCCTTGAGCTGACAACGAACAAGATTATAAGCGAAAAAGACGTGAAAAATCTGCTGGTTACCAACACAAAAAAATTCAAGCTTATGGCTGTTGACATAAACAAGAAGGAAAACCAGATGAAGTTTGTTTTCCTGATTGAGGGTATGAGGGAAGACATAAACAAGATACCGCAGAAGTTCTATGAGAAGGACTGGACGGCGATGTGCAAGGTGGAGTAATTGTCTCTGTCGCACTACTTGCCCACCCTGCCACAATGAGCCATAAGGGCCTTACGCCAGAAAAAAGGTTGAGTTTGGGAATAACTCCAAACCTGTTCAGGTTCTCTGTTGGAATAGCTAATTCTGAAGACTTGATTTACGCATTGGATAGGGGTCTAGAGGCGGCTAGGAAGGAGTAAACATAGCAACATTTAAATATATAAACATACCTACACATAACTTATGGCAACAAAGACTATTACAGTTACTAATAGTGCTTACGAAGCGTTGAAGGGGATGAAAGAAGAGGATGAAAGCTTCAGCGAGGCTATAATCCGAATCTCCGGAAAACGGTCCATAAAGGAATTTGTCGGAGCACTCTCCTCCTCTAGCGCAGATAAGCTGAAGAAAGCGGTATATGCTGTAGGACAGCGCCATGCCACAGCCCACCAGGAAAGGATGAAAAAGACTGTATCTGGATTGGAGGGGTAAGATGGCAGTTCTGGACAGCTCTTTTCTCATCGATATTCTTCGGAATAAGCCTTCTGCGGCAACTTTATTAGGCGATTTAGAGGGAAAAGAGTCAGTCTTGGCTGTCGCTGCACCATCTGTAGCGGAGATGTGGGAGGGTGCATTGTTAAGCTCTATTCCCGAGCGGGAGAAAAAGCGAGTTGAGGATTTGTTGCTTCGCCTTACTGTTTTTCCGCTTGATGAGGCTGCAGCAAAAAGGACTGCAGAAATCGAGGCATCCTTAATTCGCCAGGGCCAGCAAATTGGCTGGATTGACGTCATGGTTGCAGGAATCGCTTTAGTTAGGGGCGAGACGCTAGTTTCGGGAGATGTGCATTTTGCCAGAATCCCAGGGTTAAGGTTGCTTAAATACTAAAAACCGAAAGCTTTAAAAAGGGACATGTATTCCTAAGGCTTAGTAGTACGTAGAAAGGAATTCTAGTTTCTTTTGATCGTATCTAGGAGGAAAATAAAATGGGTTTTGGAGAAAGAAGGTCTTTTGGCCCTAGAGAGATGCACAAAGTAACGTGCTCCGACTGTGGCGCAGAGACAGAAGTCCCCTTTAAGCCTACCGATGGTAGGGCTGTTTACTGCAGGGACTGTTACCAGAAGCACAGAAAGTTCTAGTTTTAGGATTTTCTAGGTAGGATTTTTAAGTTATTCTTTTCATTTTTCTTTGTTTTTTTCTTTATAGCAATGTTTTTAAGTTATTTTGCATTCCCGGGAGGAATGGAAGAGCCGAAGTTTGAGTTTGTTAATCCAAGGGGACTGGTTGAAAGGTTAAATGAATCACTTTCCCCGAATGCTGGAAGGCTGAGTCTGGGAGACTATGTCATGTATCGGCCGTTAAGCTGGTACGTTGATAAAAACCAGGTCAACACTACGGGCTTTTTTCCTTTGTTGCAATGGAAGAAAATAGGCCACCTATACGTTGAGAGCGGTGAGGCAAGCGAATACGGGACAGATGGCTGGCAGCATTACGATTACGAGCATATTGGCATAAGGGTAAAAGGGCCTCTTAAGCTTAAATCGGGCTATGAAGCGCCGCCTTGTTTAATTGATGTTCTCGTTAAAAATCGTGAAGGAGAGATTGAGGTAACGCGAAAGACTCTAAGGTTGTATGGCGGAATCTTGCCATGGCCGTCACGAGGGACTTTATTGCTTCCAACTGCCATGTTTTTGAATGATGAGTTAAGGGAATTTTATGAAAAGCATTGATTTGAGTTTAGTTGACCCTCAAGGCCTTGTAGAAAAGCTTGGAAGAAATGCAAGGCTCAGCGGGGAAACTCTGGAGAGGGGGTATTTTCGGGAGCTCAGCAGGTTTTCCTTTTTGTCGTTCTTGAAAGGAAGGGAAGCTGAAAAGCAGGGGGTACACACATTGTACACCAAGCCGAAAAATGGTAATGCACCCCTAATGTATAAAGGCATTCTCTTTGTGGAGCGTGGAATCGTAGTCGAAGATTATGACACTGGTTTTGGCCCGTATTATGAAACCTTGGAACTTCATGTTGATACCCAGTTAGAGATGCACAAGGGAATTCTAAGGTCGTGCTTTGTTTCAGTTACAGTTGTTGATGGCGAAGGCGCAATCGAGGGACCGAGGAGAGTTGATAGGGAATATGTCTTGGGCATATTGCCTGTGCCTGCAAAACTTGAGGAGCTGGTTCCTACTGATTTCTTCCTGAAAGAAGGGATTTATGTGCCTAAACAATATGCTCATACTCTCCGTGCGTAAAAAACCCAAGCAGCTGGCGCTGTTTTGCGAGCATTGGGAACAAATCGCGCTCCAATGACGAGGTTGATTGAGAAAATGAATTGAATATCTCTGGCTTGAAGATGTAAATGCCGGCATTGACGATATTCGACTCTGCCTTCTTTGGCTTCTCAATGAAATCAACAATAATATCCCCGTCAAGAATCACATTCCCATACTCAGCTGCCTTTTCCCTTGACATTAAGCCTATGGTTGCAATTTTATTGCCATCCTTGTGCTTTTCAATCATCCTTCTGAGATTAAAACTATTGTAGACATCGCCTGACATAACAACAAAGTCATTTTCAACTTTATCTTTAACTGCAAGCAATGCAGAGGCATTGCCTTTCGAGTCTTTTTCTATTATATCTGCTTTTATTTTTGACTTTGAGATTTCCTCAAGCAAATCGTTGATGATTTTTGTGTGCTGGGTGAGGATAAAAACGTGTGTTATTCCATTTGATGCCAGAAAATCCAGTTGGGAAAGTATCAACGAAGTTCCCTTGAATTTCCGCAATGCAATCTGCTGGTGTTCGCCCCTGAGGAGAATAATTGCAGTATCTATTCCTTCCCCCTTTAGCCCCTTTTTGAGGTAAAACTCGATTGCCTGAGAGCGTGAGCGGATAACTGAGCCGTCTACTTTAGAGTCAACCAAATCAAGCAGGTTTTTGTCGAGGCTGATTGCAATTTTTTCCTTTTTCATCTTAGTTTCCTTATGATTAGCAGTCCGCTAATGATTATAAGCAAACCGCCTATAAATGTTAGCAATGTCGGAGTTTCGTTCAAAAGGAAAAAGCCGAATATAGTTACCGAGATTATCTCGGTATAGCCAATTATGCCGGCAAATTGAGCCCTTACATGCTTTACTGCAAATGCGTAGAGTGTGACAACAAGAGGGGTTATAACTGCATAGGGCAGCAATAACGCCTTGTTTACCATTGCAAAATCTTGAAAGCTGAAAAATGGGACAACGAAAAGAATGCTGATTAGCGATGGAACTGCAATTAAGGGGCCTACTTTGATTTCGGGATGGTACCTGTATAAAATCACCTGGAACGCATAGCCTATCCCAGAAAGTGTGCCGTAAAGGACCCCTATAAAATCGCTATTGCTGAAGCTTAGCTTTTCTGGGCCAACGATAAGGAACAATCCGAATGTTGAGATTGCCAATGCAATGATTGAGGAAGTTTCAAGCCTTTCTTTCAGGAGAAATGGAGCTAAAACCGCAATAAATATCGGTGCAGTGTAATGGCTTAATACGGCGTTTGCAAGGGTTGTAGTTTGGTATGATTTGTAAAAGGAAAGCACGTTCATTGTGAAGAAGATTGCAAGCAGGAGGTAGAAGACAGGGTATTTCTTTAAGTAAACCCGCTGTTTTTTAATCAGCGTAACAGCTAGCCCGACAATTCCAAGTAAAAATACCATAAGAAGGAAAAGAGAGCCGGGATTGACATTGAGCACCTTAACCATGATGCCAGAAATTCCGAAGTAAAGCATGCAGAGAAAAATCAGAAAAGCAGCCCTTTTTTCATGGTCCATAAAGGTATGCAAGGGTATGAATATTTAAAAGTTTAGGTTCTAATTCTTTCTATATGGAAAATAAATAATTGGGAATAGAAAACTTTAAATATAAAGTCAGATTTGGTATGAATAGTTCATACTTTTGGTGAAACAATGGAAGAAGCGATAAAAAGGATGATGGATGAGCACATTGCGGTTAGCAATGATACAAAGAATCTTTCTGCTGGCATAGCAAAGGCTGCAAATCTAATTGTTGAATGCCTGAGAAACAACGGAAAGGTTCTTGTAATGGGAAATGGGGGAAGCGCAACACAGGCATCGCATTTTGCTGCTGAATTGGTTGGAAGGTACAAGAAGGAAAGGAAGGGGTATCCCTGCATTGCGTTAAACACCGATATTGCAATCTTAACTGCTGTTGGGAATGATTATGGGTTTGAAAATGTTTTTTCCAGGCAGGTTGAGGCGCTTGCAAAGAAAGGAGACGTTTTAATTGGGTTGAGTACAAGTGGCAATAGCGCTAATGTAATCAGGGCGATTGAAAAAGCAAAGGAGATTGGGTGCAAAACCATAACCCTAACTGGAAATGACGGTGGAAAGATTAGGAACGTGAATGTAAACATAAACATTGGTTCAAAAAACACCCCGAGAATTCAGGAGATGCATATCATGATCTTGCATATAATCGCAGAGATTGCTGAAGAGGTGCTGAAATGAAAATATTGGTAACTGGGGGAGCAGGGTTTATCGGCTCCAACCTTGCGTTGAAGCTCGAATCGTTGGGGCATGAGGTGATTGTTGTTGATGATTTCCGAAGTTCGAAGAAAGATAACCTTGCAGGATTTACCGGAAAGGTTGTTTATGGAGATGTGGCGCATATGGATTTTTCGACGTTGGGGAGCTTTGATGTAATTTTTCATGAGGCTGCGATTACGGACACCTTGGTTGAAGATGAAGATGCAATGATGGATGTGAATGTAAATGGCTTTAGGAAAATACTTTTCTATGCTGAGAAATGCGGTGCAAAGCTAATCTATGCAAGTTCCGCAGGTGTTTATGGCAACAATCCTGCACCGAATAAAGAAACAGACGAAATGAACCCATTAAATGCATATGCCAAATCTAAGGCGGAAATAGACAAGATTGCGAAAAACTATGAAGGCAGCATTCCACTGCTTGTCGGGCTTAGGTATTTCAATGTTTACGGGCCAAGAGAAAGCTACAAGAAGCATTCAGCATCAATGGTTTATCAGCTTGCACAGCAGATGAAGTCAGGAAAAAGGCCAAGAATTTTCAAGTTTGGGGAGCAGAAAAGGGATTTCATTTATGTAAAGGATATTGTTGAAGCAAACTTGAAGGCTATGGAGGCAAGGAAAAACTGCATAGTGAATATCGGAACGGGAAAGCCGGAATCCTTCAATACGATGATAAAAGTTTTGAATGAAGTTTTAGGCAAGAATCTTGAGCCAGACTATTTTGACAATCCCTATGGATTTTACCAGAATCTGACTTGTGCAGATATGTCAAAAGCAAGGGAAAAAATAGGGTTTACCGCAAAGTTCAGCTTTGCTGCAGGAATAAAGGATTACTTTAGAGAGAACGGAATAGCATGAATCAGATAATCCGGAGGATGCTTGGGAAGAGGGTGCTTGTGATAGGGGACATTATGCTTGATAAATACATATGGGGCAATGTCACGAGAATTTCGCCTGAAGCCCCTGTGCAGATTGTTGATGTGCAAGATGAAAATTATACTGTTGGCGGTGCTGGAAATACAGCTGCAAACATCGCATCTTTGGGTGGAGAACCTGTGATCATCGGTGTAGCAGGCAATGACGATTCATGGCGGCAGTTGCAGGAGGAAATGAAAAAGAAAAAAATAAGCACGAATGGGATAATTGTTGACGGTTCAAGAAAGACCACAAGGAAAGTCAGGGTTATGGGCGGAAAGCAGCAGCTTATAAGGATAGACCATGAGAACAGGGAGAAGATAAGCGAAGGCATAGAGGAAGAGGTTATAAGGAAGATTGGGGAAATTGTTGATGATGTTGAGGTAATTCTTATTTCTGACTACAACAAGGGGCTAATCACACAGAAGGTAATTGATTTTGTTGCTGAAATATCAAGGAGACGGAACATTAAACTAATCGTTGACCCTAAACCAAGCAACAGGGTGGTGTACAATGATACTTTTATCATAACCCCCAACCACAAGGAGGCA
>Ga0209542_10005513_pt1 | contig 25192 bp, 29 predicted proteins | sample RifCSPhighO2_01_FD_184028 | JGI IMG/M metagenome (GOLD analysis project Ga0209542, IMG submission 184028) | Soil microbial communities from Rifle, Colorado - Rifle CSP2_plank highO2_0.1 (SPAdes) (version 2) | ecosystem: Environmental > Terrestrial > Deep subsurface > Rock core/Sediment ...
GTATCCACCAAGCTTTTCTTAGTAAATTTCATAGGCTGATTAAAATCAGCCTTGAGAACTATTTTTCGGATAACACATAAAAAACAAAATCCAAAGGCTTAAAAACCCTTTAATCTCATTAAAAAAGAAGACAGCCATAGTAGTGAGGAAACGCCTGTTAACATTCCGAACACAGAAGCTAAGCTCATTACGTCGTCTGCGTTAGTCTCCGTCAAGAGGCGAAATAGCGATGCTGTCCTCGTTTTTTATTAAAAGCTTTTATATTCCAGTTTTCTCATCTTAATATGAAAAAAGAGATATCAAAAAAAGAGGCGGAAGAAAATATAGAATCTTTCTTTAAAAAAAGAGATTTTTCTGCAGAAGAAGTTAAGAAAATAAAAAGATTAGCAATGAAATTCAAGATAAAATTAAGAGACAAAAGAAGAAACTTTTGCAAATCTTGTTTAAACAAACTGGAAGGAAAAATTAGAATAACAAAAAAACATAAAACTATTATTTGCAAATCCTGCAGCTATAAAAATAAATTCAAACTAAAATAAATTTATATAGCATAAAGTGAAACTAAATTATCAACGTCCAATTGCCATGTACGACCTTTTTTATAATTATTAGGGTTCTCCGGTTTTTTTGGTAAACCATTATCTCTTGATTTGTCTAATTCTCTAGATAGAAATTCTTGTACAGGAGAAGTATTTTCATTAGAGCCAACTAGTTGAATACGACAAAAGCCCTTGCTGTTTACGTAATTCAAAACACCCTCATTTAATAATACTCTTTTTTGGGTTTCACTTAAACTTGCAAAAGAAACATATGGTCTTTTTTCAGATTTTTTTTGTATTCTTAAGCCAATATTTTCTACGGGATATATTCTAAAAAAATCATCCAAATCAACTTCGTAATATCTTCTTTTATAATGGTATCTCTTAGATTTTCTTCTTACAAATTTGACTCCTAAATCCTTAAATGCCTTTGAAACAGGAGACACATTTGTACTTCCTACCAACAAAACCCCCTGAAGATTTCTAGCTCCAAATGATGATTCAAAACCATCAACTAAATTTCTGACAAGGGAACCAAGATTGTTCATGCTAAAGCTTGGAATCTGAATTTTTAAAGATTTGTGCAAACAGAAATAATAATAAAATAAAAAATAAAAAAATAAACGCTTAGCTTTATCTTCTTGCCAAACTGAACACATGTCTTATTGCCACAATGATTGTAGCAGGGACAAATAGCAATAGCAAGGCGTCTAGAACATCACCAACCTGACTTATTACGCCAACAACGCCTCCTCCTAAGCTACTAACAATTACTAAAACTGCTCCAGCTGTTAAAAATGGAGCTGTCTCTTCATCTCCAATATTCAGCAGTCCAACAATAAGTCCTGCCAAAACCAAGATGTAGGCAATTGTTTGGTTGATCGCTCCAAATAGTCCAAGAACCAAGGCTAGCACTACTCCTATAAGGAATGCCCAGCCACCCAAGATATTACCTGATTTCTTAGCCATTTTTCACCTCCTTTTTGCTTTGTATAATACAATACAGTATATTCCACCATTTATATTTCTTTTTATTCTTCACAATACCTCTAATGTCCTGCATTTGGGATAAAGCAAGGCAGGAATAGAGTAAAGGGGAGTATAAATAAATATTATCTCAAGTCTCAGAAAGTTAATTTGTTAAAGGAGATAATGATATTTTTTATTTTTGATTTCAAGAGTTTGTGTAGAAGTTTTATTTTGGATTTCTTCTTCTTTCAGTAAGGAGACCCATATGCTACAATAGATTCCAAGATTTTATCAGCATCATCAAAATTCAAGCTTAAATCAGGGTCCCCGGCAAATCTTTTGACAACATCAGCAATTTGTTGATAATGAAGAACTCCATATTCAAAAGAATAAACTTCATTTCCTTTTATTAATTTAATTTGATGAACTGTTTTATGAGAATCAGCAATTTGGTATCCCATTTATGCTTTCTTGAATTTAGTTACTTCCTGCAGCATTTCAGCATTTCCTATCAAGGCAGCTCTACAGCAATATCTTTCCAAGCCAAGCTCATCTAAAACTTTTCCAGAATCTTCTCCAGACTCAATTCTTTTCTTGTAATCTTCCCACAAATGTCCTATGGGCTTTCCACATCCAAAACATCTAACTGGTATAAGCATGAATAAAGAGAAGAAATATGCTTTTTAAACCTTTTTGAAAAGCAAAAACTCTTGCTTTTCCGAGGTTTTTCCAAAAGCTCTTTTAAACCTTTTTGAAAAGCAAAAACTCTCAACTTTCTTAAGATTTTCTAAATCTTATTTTAAACCTTTTTGAAAAGCAAAAACATTTTCAAAAAGATAATACTTGTTTAAATCTATTTTTTACTCAAAAGTCTGTTTATTCTATGTTTAAATCTTACATGTTTAACTTTTAATTTAGTCCTGTTTCTCTTTTCTCTTGCTTCTCTCTTCTGTCTGTCTCTATGACAATTATCACACAGACGATGATGATGAGTTATTTCACAGCCACACATTTCACAGCAATCAAATATAGGTTTTATTTTCTTTCCCATTGTAGATTATATTATTCAATAAGCAAATTTACTCTATTTCCATCTCAATTTCTTGACAACCTTATTTCTAGAAATCCAATCAGCATTTAACATTATAAGTGCAGCGATAATCATGACAATCCCAGCAGTAAGAGTAGAAAACTTAAGCAACAGCAATCCTGAAATGTATATAACTACTCCAATCCATAATAACTTTGATTTTATTAACTCTGCTATGAAAGCCTTATTCAAATCTCTTAAAGTAACCTCTTTTTCCATATTATCTCTAAATAATATAGAGATTTAAAACTTACTTTTTAAGATCAAAAGGTTTTTGCCAAAACCTTTTATACTGTATTTAATATATTTAATTATGCAGGGAATTATAGAATTAAGAGATGTTGCAAAATATTATATAATGGGAGAAGCGATTGTAAAAGCAGTAGATGGAGTATCTATAAAAATAGGTAAGGGAGAATTTATTGCAATAATGGGTCCTTCAGGATCAGGAAAAAGTACTGCGATGAATCTTGTTGGAAGCTTGGATTTGGCAACAAAAGGAGCTATCTTTTTAGACAATGTTAATATAGAACACTTAGAAGAGTCAGATTTAGCACAAATAAGAGGTCAAAAAATAGGATTTATTTTTCAAAGCTTCAATCTAATTCCGAATCTTACTGCCAAGGAAAACATTACTCTTCCAATGATATTTCAAGGAATGAATAGAGAAGACAGAGAAGAGAGAGCAGAATCGTTGTTAAAAATGGTTGAATTATCAGACAGAATGGATCATTATCCAAATCAACTTTCAGGAGGCCAGCAGCAGAGAGTTGCGATTGCAAGATCATTAGCAAACAATCCAGATATAATTCTGGCAGACGAACCAACAGGAAATTTAGACACTAAAACAGGAGAATTAGTAATGTCTTTCCTGGAGGACTTAAACAAAAAAGGCAAAACAATTATTATGGTAACTCATGATCCAAAACTTGCAATGGAACATGCAGAAACAATATATTGGCTAAAAGATGGAAAAGTAGAAAAAGTAACAGAAAGGCAAGGTAAGGTCTGGAAGGAAAAATCAATCGTTAAAAAGAGAAAATAAATAATAATTATGATATCTGACTATATAGGAATAGCATTTAGAAACTTAAGAAGACGAGGAATAAGAAGTTATTTAACTCTTTTAGGAATTTTTATTGGGATTGCAGTTGTAATTTCTTTGATTTCCTTAGGCAACGGGCTAAAAGTAGCAGTCAATTCTCAGTTTGGAATATCTTCCACACAGGTTATATCAGTTCAGGCAGGAGGTCTTACAGGTTATGGTCCTCCTGGAACAGGTGTTATAAAGCCATTAACAAAAGATGATGCAATAGCAATATCAAAATTAAATAATGTGGAAAAAGCTGTTGGGAGGAATGTTGAATCTCTGAAGTTAGAGTACAACAGCAAATCGCAAATTGGTTTCACAACAAATATTCCTTCTGGAGAAGATAGAAAATTTGTCTATGAAACTATTGAAATATCACCTTTAGTGGGAAGATTGTTAAAAGATGGAGATTCAGGAGTTGTGGTTCTCGGTTATAATTATTATACAAATGAAGAGACATTTGGAAAAATAATAAAGCCAGGAAATCGTGTTTTGATATCAGGAAAGTCATTTGAAGTTATAGGAATAACAGAGAAAAAAGGTAGTTTTATTTTTGATAATATAATTTATATGAATGAAAAAGATCTGGAAGAACTAACTGGAGATTCAGAAACTCTGGATTTAATAGCAGTTCATGTGAAAACAAAAGAAGACATGCCCCAGGTAAAGGAAGATATTGAAAGAATTTTAAGAAAAATAAGGAATGTAAAAATAGGTCAGGAAGACTTTGAAGTTTCAACTCCTGAGCAGGCACTGTCTACAGTTAATCAAATTCTTACAGGTGTCCAAATATTTATTGTTTTAATTGCTTTAATTTCCATACTTGTAGGTGCCGTTGGTATTGTTAACACAATGACCACTTCCGTCTTAGAAAGAAAGAAAGAGATAGGAACAATGAAGGCAATTGGAGCAAGAAATTCAGATATTTTCTATCAGTTCTTCATAGAAGCAGGTCTTTTAGGTTTAATAGGAGGAATAGCAGGCGTTGTTTTCGGAATAGGTCTGGGCTATTTAGGAACTTTAGCAATTAATAATTTTATAGGAAGTTCAACAACTCCAGAAATTAGCGTAGCTTTGATTGTTTTCGCGCTTCTTGGAAGTTTTGTTATCGGCTCTGTCTCAGGAATAGCTCCCGCATTAAGAGCAGCCCATCAAAATCCCGTGGAGGCCCTAAGAGGTTAAGATGATAGGCAAAGAAATAATAAATTATGCATTAAGGAATTTAAAACACAGAAAAGCAAGAAGCATATTAACTATTGTTTCAATTTTTATAGGAATTACAGCAATCTTTGTCTTCGTAAGCTTTGGATGGGGACTCTATGATTATGTTAATAAATTTACAACGGGAACATCAGTTGATAAAATCCTAATTCAACCGAAAGGAACAGGCCCCCCAGGATTGGATACTACTTTTGCTTTAACAGAAAAAGATTTGGAAGCTGTCAGAAAAACTTCTGGAGTTTACGAGGCCTCAGGAGTTTATTCAAAAGCAGCAGAAGTGCAATTGGACAACACAAAAAAATATGTTTTTCTTAATGCATATGATCCAGATAACCCCCTCATTCTTGAATTTTTTGGAGATATAGGAGTTTCCAAAGGAAGACTTTTAAGAAGTTCTGATTCAGGAAATGTTGTTTTAGGCTACAACTATCAGATAAAAGATAAAATATTTTCCAAGCCATTAGATATAAATGATAATCTCTTGGTTCAAGGAAAAAAATTAAAGATTATCGGATTTTTTGAATCAGTCGGAAATCCACAGGATGATTCCGCAATATATGTAGCAAATGATTTCATCTCAGAATTATATCCAGGAACTTCAGGAAATTATTCATGGATTATAGCACGTGCAGACATCGAAAACCTTGATGCAACAATAGAAAGAGTAGAAAATTCTGTAAGAAAATCTCGTGATTTGGAAAAAGGAAATGAAGACTTCTTTGTTGCATCTTTTCAGGATTTGCTTGATCAATACCTCGGGGCTTTAAATTTAATAATTGGTTTTGTAATTCTGATTGCTCTGGTTTCCGTTTTAGTTTCAGCAATTAATACTGCAAATAGTATGATAACTTCAGTCATAGAAAGAGTCAGAGAGATAGGAATAATAAAATCGATTGGAGCAAGAAACTCTGAGATTTTCAATCTCTTTTTATTTGAATCTGGATTAATAGGATTCCTGGCAGGCACTCTCGGAGTTATCCTTGGTTTTATAATCACTTTCGCAGCAAAAATAGTTTTAACAAATCTTGGATGGGCTTTCTTGAGTCCCCACTATTCAATTTCTTTGTTTCTAGGATGTATTCTATTTGCAACTTTAACAGGAGCAATAAGTGGTGCCTGGCCAGCATGGCAGGCCTCAAAGATAAAGCCGGTTGATGCTCTAAGATATGAATAATATTTTTTAGTAATATAAATTAAATAAATCATTAAGCAGAATGTATCTTATGCAACTTATGCATTCTTTCTTTTTCTTTCTTTTTCTTTCTCGCTCTCCAATATAAGAAAATGCCCACAAGAACTAAAACAATTACAACATACACCCACCAGCTAGTTCCATTCTGATTTCTAACTCTTCCCTCAAAGTTTCCGGGAACGAACTGTACTTCTTTTTCTGAGCTTCTTCTGACATTGACTTGATCAGTATAAATTATATTTAACATTATTTTTCCTTCCTTAGGACTGCCCTCAAAACTGAACGTTGTATCTTCATTGCTATCAAGACTTCCCACAATATTTCTATCGCTTCCTTTAACTGCAAAGTTCTCCTGTTGCGGAACCTCAACTGTTAGTGCTTCAACATCATTTTTTCCTATGTTTAAAATGTCAAAAGATAATGTTTGACTGGCAGAATCATAATCTCTGACGGAAACTTCAAAATCCGTTCTTACATCTTTTACATTTATATCAAAATCCTGAACAGTGTAAAGTTGAGAATTAACGCCATTTCCAGTATATCTGACTTCAACTAAATTATCACCATCAACAGCATCTTTGTCTATTCTAATTTCATAGGGTATTATCAAATGGCTCTGATAGTTTCTAGCAAATGTTCCCCCAGATGCCTTCACAACGGCATCTTTCCCAGGATCAAGAGAAAAGGGATATTGCTGAACAAGCTCAAAAACAATCTCTTTACAATCAGGATCATTGACACCACTTAATTGGAATACAACTTTTACATATTCTCCGGGAACAGCAGGATAAGGATCCTGATTAATGAGTTGAGCACTTAATTCACAAAGATTAGTAGTTTCCGCCTTGACAAGTCCAAGCATTCCTATCAAAAGTAAAATGCCTGCAAAAACCAAAATTTCCTTTTTCATACAATAGTATATATTACAAGGTTTTTAAAGTTTATTTATTTTTTTTAATACCCTATAGCTTGCTGTTGGGAGTTTCACTTCTTTATGTCAAGGAACTTGGTTCCTTGAGCACAAGAGAATCTTATAGATTCTCTGTGCCGAGAAATCCATAAAAGATTTCTCTAGCATCCAAAGCACGAGTGCCTGTCACAAACCACGGCTTTTAAGCCGTGGTGGCACATCGTGCTTTTGATTTCACAAAATAAGAGAATCTTAAGATTTAAATAAACCCTTATCTAAAGATAGTAATAAAAGAGAATGACAGACCTACACAAAATAGTAGCTGCAATCTGCCCTGAAGCATATTGCGAATCAAATGTAAGCAAAGAAGTTCAAATGATTGTTCAGGCAGCTTTGGCAAGAGGGGACAAAGATGCGTATCTGCAGGGAGCAAAGATAGCAAAGCTAAAAGAATGCAGACCAATAAATTATTACATGACTTATTATGGAGACACCTTAAATTACAAAGAGCCATACAAAGAACCAATAGAAAAACATAAATTAACTTACAACGCATTTGGAGAATCTCTAGAGCCGATTTATTTCTGGATTCGCGATGTAATGGAAACTTCTGGCTATGGCGGTTTTGTAAAGCTTGTAGACAATTTTGTTTCCTCCCCGGGCTCAGGACATTTCTCAGAAATGGGGGCAAAAAGAACAAGAATGCAGGAAGAAGCAATGAAAATTCTCGGGGCAGTAAATCAGGTTATTAAATCAATTTTAAATATAATCTACGACTTAAAAGAGTTTAATATTCGTCTTAAAATTTATGATGAAATAAATTCAAAAGATAAAGAAGTAAAAAGAGCAGCATATTTTGGCTTGAAGCAAATATGGATGGATTCGGTGGATGCAAAAAGGGGGACAACTTCCTTAAAAGGCCTTGCACAACAATTTGATTATGTAACAATAATTGATGCATTTATGTCTGCGCAGGATTTGGAAGAATTAAAAGAAATAAATTTGAATGAAAGAGTAAGGAGAATTCTCCAGCAAAGAGTAGCAGACTTTCTTCGTTGGATAAAAGAATCAGAAAGAGAATTGAGAAAAAGATACGAAATAGAAAAAGCATACTTAAGAAGCCAATACAGTACAGTTCAGTTGTATGCCCGATGGGTGAGACCTTATTTGGAATCTGCAAGAAAATTAGAGGAAAGGGCAGAGGAAACAGATGGTTTAGTAACTGCATTTAACACAACTCTTTTAGAATTAACTCTTTTAGCAAGACGAGGATTTAAGCCGGAAGATGAAATAAGGAAAAGCAATCTGCCTGAAAACTTTAGAGGAACAAATAAGAAGAATTACACCCCAATAACAATTATAGAATTAAGGTTCAGAAGTTTTCCAGAGAAATTCGGGCAAAACTATGGCTTCAGAGGAAGAGCAGATATAACATTCACAAGTTATGCTTTAAATGATCAGGAAGTAAAAGTTTTGAAAGATCAATTAGACAGAGATAGTTTTGGAGACTTATTAGAAGTAATATTAGGCACAACAACAGAAAGTTTAGGACAGATAAAAGAAGATATTGATTTTTTTCTTTATGATAAAAAACCCAAGAAGGAAGAAGAGGAAGAGGAAAAAGGGATTTATGAAGATATAAACCCATTCACATCTTTGTTTTCCTTTCTAGGAACAGGAAAGAAAAATAAGAAAGAAGAAAAGCCAAAATCAAAAATAGCCTTGCCTCCTGATTCAGATACAGACAAAATAATACGTGGCAGGTGCATCTACGAATCAAGAAGATGGTGTGTAAAATTCTATGAGGCATTTAAGAAAGGACACAAAATGGCTGCATTTAGTCCTCTGGAAGATGCATTTTAATACTCTAATTCATTAAAGACAACATGCCAAAAATAAAGATTTTAAGAGAAATTCCTTCAAAAATAAAAGAAATAAAGAAAGAAGAAGAGAGTACCCTAGAAAAAGAAGTGGAAGAAGAAAATTATCAGGATTCAGAAAATTTTTCTTCTTTTAATCAAGGAGGAGATTTTGGACCTGTTCTCGGCTCAGGAAATATTCAATCTCAGTCAATAGAAGATCTTCCGGAAATCGCAGAATTACAGCCATCACAGTCTCAACAGTCTCAAAATGAAGAGCAGCCAAGAGGGCAGGCATATACTGCCGCTGTCGGGGAGATAGAAGAAACAGAGGCAAAATACAGATCAACTTCTCTAAGATCTCAGCAGGCAGAAATGGAAATGTCTCCTTCATTAAGAAGAAGTCTTTCCAGATCTTCTAGTGTAAACGAAATGTTTCATTCTGGAGAATCCCAAACTCATGAATTTTCAGACGATGAACTTTCAAGAAAATATGAATCCTCAGAACAGGACAGAATGCAACAAAGAGCCAGAAGAAGATTGCCCTGGGAAATTTAAATACATTTAAATAAAATAAAATCTCTCTGTTTTCATGGGTGATTATAAAAACATATATTCTGGTGTTGACTTTGGATTAGAGCCAAATTACGGAGATAATTTTCTTGGCTTCGATTATAGATTTCCGAGTTCGGTTTTTGGAGTACCTACGGACCCAAGAACAGCCAATCAGATAAAAGCAGTTTCAGACAAGTTAAATACAGGAGCAAAAGTAATAGAAGTTACAGCAATCACTCCTGAAGTTCTGGATTATATTCCTGATCAGCACTTAGATGAACTAAACAGATTAAGAGAATTGGCAGGAGTAGAATTAACATTCCATGGTCCATTAGTAGAACCAACAGGCATAACAAAACAGGGATGGGATGAAACAGACAGGCAGGAGGCAGAAAGGCAGATGTTTTCTGCTGTTGACAGGGCTCACAAAATAAATCCAAAAGGAAATGTTGTTGTAACATTCCATTCAAGCAATGGTTTGCCAGAGCCAGAAACTCGTGTTTTCAACTCAGATACAGGAAAAGAAGAAATAACAGAAATAATGGTTGTTGATGAGAGAGAAGGGAATTTTAATAAAGTAAAGCCAAAAAAAGATTATCTTTTAGGGAAAAATGATCCCTATGCAGAAATTGCAAGAAATAATGAAGAAGCCTGGTTTAGGACTTTACAGCATTTAAATTTCAATGCAGAACAGGGTTCAAGGTCCTTAGATTATGCATTCAATCAAAGCTTAAAATCGGTCAGTCAGCCGGGAGAAAAGAGAAAAGGTGAAGAAGAAATACTTAAGTTATACAAGTCATACGTCAATGGAGATGAAAGCAAGTTAAATGTTTTCAAAGATTTGTCTCCAGAAGTGAAAGAACAGTTGCAGCAAATAACATATGGAGACATTTACATAAGAGATGCTTACAGGAATTTGCAAAACTCATATAATCAGGCATATGAAGCAGCTAAGAGAATTAACAATCAGGAAGATATAAAGAAATTGGAAAAATTCAGAGATGAATTAGCTCCAAAAGTAAAAGATATAGAAGATCCTTCTAAAATAAGGGAATTATCAGGAGAAATAACAAAAGCAGTTTCAGTTTTAAGATCTATCAAGCCCCCAGAAATACAAAGGCCGTTGAGACAATTCGCCGTTGATAAATCTTCAGAAACATTCGCAAATGTTGCATTCAAAGCATTTCAGGAACACGGAGAATCGGCACCTATAATAAGTATTGAAAATCCTCCTGCCGGCTCTGGTTTAAGTAGGGCGTCTGATTTAAAAGAAGTTGTTGATGCATCAAGGAAAAAGTTTGTCAGAAAAGCCATTGAGTCAGGAATGTCAGAATCAGAGGCAAAATCTCAGGCTGAAAAACTAATAGGAGTAACATGGGACGTCGGACATATAAACATGATCAGGAAACTAGGATATAATGAAAATACTTTAATTAAAGAGACAAAGACAGTCGCTCCTTACGTTAAACATATACATTTATCAGATAATTTTGGTTTGGAACACACAGAACTTCCAATGGGAATGGGAAATGTTCCGATTAAGAAACATCTTGCAGAATTGCAAAAAAAATATGGAGATAAATTAAAAGATATTAAACAGATAGTTGAAACAGGCGGATGGTATCAGCATTTTAAAATTACTCCAATGGTTGAAACACTCTCTGCTTTCGGTTCTCCAGTTTATGCAATGAAAATGGCCCCCTATTGGAATCAGGCAAGAAGCACATATGGAGGATATTTTGCCGGTTATGGTCAGATGCTTCCCGAAGGTAATTTCTCAATCTATGGTGCTGGATTTTCTGGCCTACCTCCCGAATTGGGTGGCCAGATGGGAGGAAAGAATCGTCTTTCAGGAGCACCTATTGAATAAATAAGGTTTAAAAACACATTTGACTATTAATCACTGTAAAAAGAGGAAAAAATGAAAAAAACCAAGAACGATAATAAGAATAATAAAAAAGTGAAAAAGCAGAGTTTCGATTTAAGAACAGAAAGAGATCTTGCAATGGATTTAGCATCAAGAGTTCATCAAAAATTTGATACTTTAATAAAAGCTTCAATTTTGTTTGGTTCTCAAGCCAAGAAAAGTGCAACTCTCGGCTCCGATATAGATATAATTTTTATAATAGATGATGCTGCAATTAACTGGGATTTGGAATTAGTTTCTTGGTACAGGGAAGAGTTAGGCAAAATAGTTTCTTCAGAAGAAAGAGGCACCGAGTTCCACATTAACACAATAAAATTAACAACTTGGTGGAAAGACCTTTTGCATGGAGACCCCGTCGTAATAAACATTTTAAGATACGGAGAAGCATTGATAGATTCAGGTGGCTTTTTCAATCCAATTAAAGCGTTGTTATTAAAAGGTCAGATTCGTTCAACACCAGAAGCAGTCTATGCTGCTTTGCAAAGAGCTCCAGAGCATTTAGCAAGAAGTAGGGCTTCAGAACTTAGCGCCATTGAAGGAGTTTATTGGACTATGATAGATTCTGCTCAGGCGGCTTTAATTATGGCTGGAAAAATTCCTCCAAGTCCTGAACACATTCCTGAAATGTTAAAGGAAAATTTTGTTGACAATGGAATGTTAAGACAAAATCATGTTAACTCAGTAAAGGAAATTTATAATATCCATAAATCAATTTCTCATGGCACAATACATCACATAAAGGGTGCAGACATAGATAAATTGCAGGATTCAGCGGAATCTTTTCTGGGAGAAATGACAAGAATTATAGACACGTTGATAGAAGCCAAGAAGTCGTGATTTTTTGGCTTGTTTTTTCAAATAAAATAAGTTAGTTAGTTCTGATAGACATATTTATAATAAGTCGATTGGTTTTGACTAACTTATTTTCTCTAAATTATAACTCGTTTTCATCCAATAAAGGATAAATATCAAAAGCTACTTCTTCATAAGGATGCGCTTATTGCTTCTGCTATGAAAGAAAACAACACTTACAATATTATCACAGAAAATGAAAAGAATTTTAAGAAAATAAAATGGTTAAAAGTTATATTAATTCTTTTCTTAGTAAAAGATAATTTTTAGGCAGCCATTCTTAGTTCTTGTCTTCTTTTTTCTCTTTCTTTCTTGCCTGTTTTTTCTTTGCTTTTAGCATCTTCTTCTTTCTTCTCAGGGCTATAAGCTGCTTTTGCCAAAGTAACATAAAGTGGTCTGATATTATGTTGCCAAATGTCAGATCTTGCCTCTTCATCTGTTTCCTTCTGGAATTCATCTTCTGCTTTGTCCATAGAGTCTTCAATCAATCTCCTAATTCTTTTCCTGTCAGGAACTTTTCCATTTAACAGCAAGGAATTCATTAATCTCACAGTATCATCTCTCCTTCTACGAAATGCACTAGCTACAAATTGGTCGCTTCCTGAAAAATATATCAAAACTGTTTTTGCCCAGTCAGGCATGTCTCTAGAATCAGCTCCCTCCAAAACAACTTCTCTCATCTGTTCAATTTCTTGCTTTTGGGCAGCCATGTTCATAGTTCTAACTTTATTTACAATATCAATAATATAATCATGATCTTTGTGTCCTGTTTTGTATAGTTGAACAGACATTGCCAAGCCAAACATTCCTTTTCCATCAACCACACTAAATAATTCATCTCTATGTCTTTTTGCAAATGCAGCCATATTATCAATTCCTGAAGTATAAGACTGTTTGGCAGAAGTCTGCATGAACTCCGGACTTTGTCCAACATGGAATGCAGGATCTCCATAAAGAAGAGCAGATAAATCCTGTCTTGCGTCAATATCATTTGGATTTTCAAGAATTTTATGGGTATATTTTTCCAAATCATTTAACTGTTTTTGTGCGCTAACGAATTTTTTTCTGTCATAATTTGCACCAGGATTAATAGGATTATATTTTATAGGCGATGTTTCTGCAGCTTTTGCCATTTGCTCTAATTTCTGTTGAACCATACTTTCCCTATAAAAATTGCAGTATTTAAACTTTACTATAGTAATAACTATGTAGGAGTAACATAAACATAGTTTGCAAAGACAATGGTCAAAGTGCAATAAGCAGAAAGATGGATTTTGATGTCACAATATATCATTTAATGATTTTATATCAGGTTTAAGTTTTGTCCCTGCAATATAATTTTTGATTAAGATTCAAAATCATCGGAATCAAGGGGAATTGAGTCATTCAATGAAGGAATATCTTTTTTCATGTCAGTTTCCCCAGGAGTGTATTCATCATTTTCCAACTCTCTTAAAATAACAGACTCAATATCCTCAATGTTTTTATTTTCAGCAGAAATTTCCATTACTCTTTCTTCACTCTCATTATCTGATCCATTCCGAGATTCGATTCCATCTATAATTGCAGATTCTTCTCTAGATTCATAAGTTTCATTCTGATTCTTAGAATTATTATTTTCCAAAGATAAAACAAGTTTGCTCACTTTAGCAGCAGCATCAGCATTAACAGACAAAGAATCAATTCCCTCTTCAATTAGGAACTTAACAATCTCTTCCTTGCTCGCTGCCTGACCGCATATGCTTGTTTCTACCCCATACTTTTTACACCTTCTTATAACATATTTGATCGAATTTAAAACTGCAGGATTACTTTCGTCATATAAATCCTGTATATTTTCATTATTTCTGTCTATTGCCAAAGTATACTGAGTCAAATCATTAGTTCCAAAGCTTATGAAGTCAATTCCTTCTTCACATAAGTCATTAATTATTTGAACAGCAGCTGGTGTCTCCACCATAATTCCTATCTTAAGATTTTCCGGCTTACCATTTTCCTGTGCAATTTCTTTTGTTTTTTTTAATTCTTCTAAGTTTATTAGTTGAGGTACCATTATACCAAAATTTTTGCTTTTAAATTTTAAACACAATTCTTTTAGAGCGTTAATCTCGGAAATCATTATCTCTTTATGCTTCAAACTAAATCTAACTCCGTGGTCTCCAAGCATCGGATTTCCCTCAATTTCCTTTGGAGCACCTTCTAGATTTCTATATTCATCATTTCTTATATCGCTTGTTCTCACCCAAATCTCTTCAAAATGTTCTGATATTTTTTCCAATCCAAGGTAAATAATATTTTGATAATCATTTATTTTCTTTTCTCTTACAAAATACAATGGATGCCTGCCACATTCAGCAATTATTCCTTCCAACCTAACCAAGCCAATTCCAGAGCATTTAGTAAGAGCCGCCCTCTCAGCAAAATCAGGAAGATCAACAATAACTTTTATTTTAGTTTTAGTTTTAACAATTGGTTCAATAACAACTTTTTTCTCTTCTGCTCTTCCATTGATTACCTTTCCAGAATTCCCATCCACAGTAATAATCATCCCATCTTTAAGTTTCTTAGTTGCATTTCCAGTCCCAACAACAGCAGGAATTCCCATTTCCCTAGAAACTATGGCTGCATGACTTGTTATTCCACCTTCATCAGTAACAATGCCTGATGCTTTCTGCATAGAAACAACCATGTCAGGGTTTGTCATTTCAGCAACAAGAATATCTCCTTTCTTGACTTTCTCCAGCTCACTTAAACTATGGATTATTTTTACAACTCCCGATCCAACTCCGGGAGATGCACCTAATCCAGACAACAGCACTTCTCCAGATAATTCTCCCCCCTTTTCTTGGGCCTTAGTAGTTATTGGTCTTGACTGAACAATAAATATTTCTCTATTTTCAATGGCAAATTCTATATCTTGGGGTTTTCCATAATGCTCTTCTAATCTCAAAGCATATTGTGAAAGATTTTTTATCTCATAATCACTAAGAACTTGCTGATTGCTCTTTTCTTCAGTCAATTTAATAACTTTATTTTCTCCTGAAGAATCTCTTACAATTGCAATCTTTTTTTCGGAAACCTTTGTTTCTTTAATCTTTAAAGCGCTTAAATCTCTCTGGATTACATAATTATCGGGTTTTATCATTCCTGAAACAATGCCTTCTCCCAAACCCCACACAGCTTCAATCATTATTTCATCGTTTCTATTTATAGGGTTCATAGAGAACATTACCCCTGATTTTTCAGAGTTAACCATTTTCTGAATAACAACAGCCAAATAAGACTTATCATGAGGAAAACCTTTTTTCGTTCTATAATATATTGCCCTGGCAGTAAATAAAGAAGAAAAACAAGCTTTGACTTTCTTAATTAACTCTTTGCCACCCTTAACATTTAAAAAGGATTCCTGCTGTCCTGCAAAACTTGCATCTACCAAATCTTCTGTTGTTGCACTGCTTCTTACCGCAACAAAAGGTGGCTCATGAGATCTTTGTAATATTTCTAAAGCAGTTCCCCTTGCATTTTCAGAGCCCTTGTCAACATCTAAAATTTCATATGCCTCTAAAATTTCAGATTGTAATTCTTTAGGCATTTCGGCCTTTTCTATTATTTCTCTTATTTTTTTGGAAGATTCATCTAATTCTTTTGTTTTTTCAACATCAGAATATTCTAAGATATCTTTTATTCTTTTTCCAATCCCTGATTTCTCTATAAAATGTCTATATGCCTGTGCAGTCACAACGAATCCAGGGGGAATGGGAAATTTATTCCTATACATTTCAGCCAGAGAAGCACCTTTTCCTCCTGCAATTCCAATATCTTTATTATTTAACTCAGAAAACCATCTTACAAACTCTTCTTTTTTCTCTTTATTATCACCTTTTTCAACCATGTATAAAAATAACAAAAGGAGTTAATAAATATTACCCCACAAACCCCTAAAAATATATAAATAATATTTAAGCAATTTTGTAATGAGTAAAATTGTAGATATTGCAAGAAAATATATTGGATACCCTTCTATATTGTATGAATCTCCAGATGTGGGGAAGAGTGTATCAGGGTTTGATTGTTCAGGTTTTGTTCAATTTATATTATTGGAATCTGGATTATCAATTCCTCAAGTTCCAGGAACAACAAGGCAAATTCGTCATTCAGAAGAATTTATGGATTTTTTTGGTGTTTTAGTACATCCTGAGATGAGAGAGCCAGGAGATTTGGTATTTTTCTCTAGGAATGGAGTTAGACCAACACATATAGGAATTTATTCTTCTGAAGATATGATGATTCATACGGGAGGGAATAATAAATTGGTAGAAGAGATAAATTTATCAGATTATGTTAAATCAAGAACAATTAAATTCGATTATTCTAAGGGACATAAACAAATATATGTTACAAATCCGATAGCATACAAAAGACCAACAGTACAGACTTCAAAAAATAGATACCAGCAACTTATTTAATCACTTTCTTTCTTCCATTAAAACTCTGCATCTGCAAGGCAATTTTGCCTTTATATCCGTCAATGCTTTCCTTGCAACTCTTGCAGCCTTATCATTCGTGCAGGAAACAAAAAATACTTCCTGTCCTGGCTTGACAAAGCCGGCTCTTCCTATAACAATTCCATAAGAATGTTTCATTCCACTGCTTAATCTGTCTGCTCCTGCTCCTGCAGCTGTCTTGTTTTCCCTAAGCATATGATGAGGATGAACCCTAACTAAAAGATAGTATTGTCCTAAAGCACCTTCATCAAGCATTTTAATGACAAACATTCTTGCGGCCTCCAAGGCATTATCTCTTATTTGAACATTCTCTTCCGAAATTAATCTAACAACAAACTTGTGTTTTCCTTGTTCATAATCTTTCTGATTACCGCCATTGAATTTTGCAATTTTGGCAAAAGGAATTGTTTTAATGTATGCTTTGCCCTTGCTTCTCGAATTTCTTGTAAACGGCCTCGCTTTCTTCTTTGAATACGATGATGCTTTTCTTAATGCCATTATTTTTTTCCCTCTTCTTTAACTTCTACATCCTGGGTTATTGCCTGTCCAGGCAATCCAGATTCAAATATAGATCTAACAAGACCCTTATTACCATGAGCATCACTTATCACTCCCGATATTATCTTTCCTCCAGGCGATTTCCACTCAACTTTCTTTCCCTTTGCCTTCATGGCTTCTTCTCTATTAGAAAAACCTAAATCAAGTAAATAGTGCCTTTCTTTTATTCTATGTCTGCTCCTTCTGAACTGAACAATTATGCCTTTCATTTTCTTCTTAGAAAAGGGGTCTTTTTAAAGCTTTTGCGAAACAAAAGCCCTTACTTTGTTAAACTTTCCCAAAGTTTATTTTAAAGCTTTTGCGAAACGGATATTTTAGGAATTTTTCCTTTTGAAAATTAGTTGAGATTAAAAGGTAATCTCAAATTTTCCTAGTTCTTTCTCAAGAAGTTTAAACAATTCTCCAGATACTTTTGTACTGAGTTTACCCTTATTATCATTAAATACCTTTTCAAATTCTTCCTTGTTTGATTCTGTGATTTTTCCATTATGAATCTTTCTTATCGAGTTGCCTTCAATTAGAAAATTGATTTCTCCCATTAAAACCAACTCTGCCTTTCTGTTTCCATAACTTATCTGCATTGTTCCTTTTTCAGCACTGACAAGATCTGCTCTCTGCCCATATTCAGTTAAGCTCGCAATAAGCTCAATTGCATCTTTTTTCATGCTGTCAACTTCCTTTTGTCCAAGTTTGTTTGACTTAATTTTACCTTTAAGTCCGATAATTTCTTTTATAACTTTGATAAATCTGGATTCCATTTTTCCTTTCTTTATCATTTTGTTCTCAAAATCTTTAAGAAGATCAGATTCTTTTTTGTCTCCAAAGAAAGTTCTAAGAAGTTTGAAAACCTGTTCGTAAATTTCTTCAGCAGTTTTTTCGTGAAATCTTTTTTCTATTTTCTTTCTCAACTCCTTTAACATTTTGTTATATTTTCTTCCTTCTTCCAATAATTCATCAACTTCCTTTCCAGGAATTTCTTTTAGTTTTCCATACTCGTACTGTTTAAACAATTTTACAACCCTGTTCAATACCTTAAGTTCCTTCTCAGCCATAATTTTCTCTCTATCAACCAAAACTTTTCTTACTTCATCAACAATTGCCTTCGGTACAGGGGGAGCTTCTCCAGCCAGCATCATCATTGCTTGTGTTGGAGTTACAATACCATAATAAACATCAATCATGGCATCTAGGAGTCTTCTCTTAACCAATTCTTCTGTTCTCTCCCCTTCTTTCATATACAAGTCAATAGCTTCCGTACTTGGCTTAATTTTGCCCATTTGCAGAAGAAGCTTCCAAGGCAAGAAAGTCCCTCGATCATAAAAAGGAATTCCATCTCTAATGAAGGTAAACATAACAGGATGAGCATCTTTAACAGATTGCCAGAAATCTGTAAGCAAATAAACTTGTACATTCAAAATATTTTTAACACCAGCTAAAGCAGTTGCTTCTCTTATATAATCATAAATAATTCCCCTGAGTTTTTCCAGCAATTCAAGCCGAGGCATTCTCTTAACATCTGTATCATCAATTACCACAAAAACATCAACATCAGAATCTTTGCTTGCAGTCCCTCTGACAAGAGAGCCGGCAATAACATAACTGGCAACATATTTCTCAAATTTCCTCAAAACTAGGGACTTGTGAATTGCAGCAATTCTTAAAGCTCCAAGAAAACCATTGTCGTAAACAGGGAAACTTGACGAAATAGCGTCTATAAACTCAAACTTTGAATCCAAACCGTAATTCCAGAGATCAACAGGGGTCTTAATATGAACCCATAGATTTTCTTTTGTTTCCTTGACAAATTTTAAAATTTCCGGCTTTATCTTTGGAATATTTTTATATTGTTCCTCAGGAATAATCATCAAAACATGAATTGGCTTTGTATCAACAACTTCTTTTGGAACCTGTTCATCTTCTTCAAACAAAATGTAAGAATTTCCGGGAAGTATTGATAATGAAATTAAGAATTTGTATTTTTTAAGAATATTTTTCCTCAGTCCATCAACCTTTGTTTTGATTTTTTCAAATTCAGCAACAACTTTTTCAGGGTCAATGCTCTTGGCTTCATATTTTCTCTGAGAATTAAGCTGTTCTCCTAAATTGCCTTTCTTCTCTTCCATTACAAATCTTAAAAAACCACACTATTTAAACCTAATTAAAGAACGTATTTAAACTCCCCTTAATTAATATAAAAATGAAAGAAAGAGGGTTTGAAAGAAAATATCTTCCTGAATTTGTTTATGGCGGAATAGATGGTTCTGTAACAACATTTGCAGTTGTTGCAGGATCAATAGGTGCTTCTCTGGCTCCTGGAATAATATTAATCTTGGGATTCGCAAATCTTTTCGCAGATGGATTTTCAATGGCAATATCAAATTATCTCTCAATGAAATCTCAACAGGAATTGCACATGCATCATAAGGATGCAAAAAGATTTCAGGGAAAACATCCTGTTAAAACAGGACTTGCAACTTTCTTTTCATTTATAATTATAGGATTTATTCCACTATTATCTTTCGTTATTTCCTTATTCATAGAGCCACTAAGAAATTATAATTTTACAGCATCCATCGCTTTAACAGCAATGGCTTTAGCAATTGTTGGGGCTGTTAAAGGTCATGTTGTTAGAAAACACTTTTTAAGGTCAGCATTAGAAACTTTGCTCATTGGGAGCATAGCAGCTATTCTCGCTTTTGCTGTCGGTTATCTTCTAAGAAGTTTAGCATAATTAAATTTATATATCTCTAAATAGCAGAATTTTAATGGAATCAGTGTCAACACATGGAAGAGTAAGAATGGATTTGCATTATCACGGTCCAATTTCATTCAATCCTAAGATGCTTAAGTGGCAGGGCTATGCAAATATTGACAGGAATCCTCTCGCATTAATGGCAGACACTGCTTTCGAAAGAGATATAGGTGTTTTGGCAATAGTAAGCGAGGGAAAAAAAATACCTATAGGAAGTTTGGATGACAGACTTGGTTATATGAATAGTGAATTTGGTAGAACTTTGCCAAGAGAATATAGTAGAGATAAATTAGGAAATAATGTTTTTGTAGTAGAAAGAAGAGCTGATGGGAAAAAATTATACCTTGTAAACGGGCAAACCGTTCTTGTTTATGACAAAGATTCAGATGGAAAGTCAAAGAGATTTGACCATTTAGTTTTTGGCTCGAATCAAGTTCCCAATCTTTGGTCTTTTGGCGATACTATAAATTATTGTCATGACCATGGTTTGCCAAATTTCTTAGAACATCCAGGAGCAACAGGACATTTTGGTCTGGGTTTCGAAAGAGCCGAAAAACTCTTAGAGAAACACGGAAAGAAAATAACGGGAGTAGAAGGTCATAATGCTCAATTGAGAGTACCGGAATTGCTTGCTTTCATTCCACAGATTAGAGCATATTCAAAAGCAGTAACAGCCGCAGCAGAAACTTTTGCAGCTCAGAGAGGAGTTCCATATATAAGAACATCAGATGGGCACAGAATAGAATCAGCTGGATTATCATACGTAGAAGCACCAGAGCCAGAACTAAGAACTGGTTCTGATGAAGAATTGATTGGGAGTGTTCGTCATATAATAGAATCTCAAAAATACTCGATAGGTCCGCCGAGATTTGAACCCATCCTTTCTTGGATAAATTGGGTTGCAAAGTTTAAATTGGGTGAGATGATGGGAGTTTATGATAAGTGGTATCAGCAAGATGTAACTCCTGAAAACATGGTAGAAGCACAAAAAAAGTTAAAAGAATATAAAAAAATAAGAAACAAATAAAAACCCTCTTTGCTTCCAATTCAAAAGAAGGGTGATAAAATGCCTCAGGCAGCAGCACACATATTAATTCCATTGATATTGGTTTCATTATTCAGAGACTTCTGTATAAGAAAGAAAGGCAAAAGGAAATTTCCACTGCATTATGTTTTGATTGCAGGAATTGCAGGCATTATTCCAGATTTGGATATTGTTGTTTTTTGGGTCCTAAATTTCTTTGGATTCACTATTTCTCAAATTCACAGAACTTTTGGACATACAATTTTTATTCCATTGGCATTCTTTCTCTTGTTTATAATATTTCATAATACAAACTTAAAAGAGTTAGGAAGGCATAAATTAAAACTTTCCTTGATATTTTTAATGCTTGCTTTTGGGAGTTTAGTTCATTTAGTTTTAGATGCAGTTTTTGCCGGTTTTATAGTACCAATTTATCCCTTTTCCAATTTTTACATAGGATTAAACCTATTTGGCTATCTTCCCCCAGCATTAGAAGAATTGGCAGCCCCATCGCTAGATGCCGGGCTTTTAATAATTTATTTAATTTATCTTGAAGTAAAGCACAAAATTTCGGATTTCATATAAAAATGGAATTAAAAATAAAATCAAAATTCATGGATGCTCAATTAGAGGAAAACAACAATTACATTTGTGAATCCTGCGGATTCAAATTGGAAGCCAACCATTGCAAACTTTCCTGTAAAAGATGCGGATATTTTAGGTCTTGTTCGGATTTATTCTAATTAAATAAATATTAGAAGTATTTTCTCTTCAAAAAATAAAAGAAACCACAACCTAAGAGAAAGCAGATGGATTGAACAGAAATATTAATCCATATTTCTAATATCGGTATCAATCATAGGGAATGTTCCTTCTAAAGAAATATGTGCATCGAATCCATTTTTTCTTAATGAGCTTCTCTGATTTTCAACACAATCAGAGTCAAAACACCCAGAAACAAGAATAATTCTACCTCTGGGAGTTCCAGGCAGAATTAAAGTAGGAGGCCATTGATTATGAGAAATAAATTCATAAGTTTGTTTTATATGTTCTAATTCTTCTCTGTACATTCTAAATAAATTAGGATATAATTTAGAAAAAATTTCATGTTTTTCATAGCCCCTACCCTGACTTTCATGCATTATTATAAAAAAAGGATTCATAAATTCAGAAGCAGACCTATATCTTCCTCTATCTCTATTAATAGATTTACGATTAACAGCCCCAAGTTCCCAATAAGTCAATCCAGATACTGTATTGATTTTCATTTTGCTTGAAAAAATCGAGATTATAGTTTATTTAAATATGCACTTTCTTTTTGATTAAAAAGCCTTGGATTCTTATTTCTCAACAACAGCTTTAAACCCACCATAAGCCATTCTATTCATATCAAAAGGCATGTCTTGATGTTTCTTACCAGGGTACTTTTTGCTGAAATAATCCATTACTTTCTTATTAACTTGATCTCTATGTTTTTTTGATTTGTAAACAATAAAAGAAAACCAAACAGTTTCATCTTTCTTCAATTTAGTCATTTTTGGAAAAGTCAATTTCGCCCACTTCGGATTCAAGTCATCTCCAATACATTCGAAATATTTTAACGCCCCGTGTTTCTTCCAAATCTTTCCACCATCAGAAGCCATTTTCTTATACTTGCTAAAGTTCTTTTTTGGAACGACTAAAACAAATCCATCAACATATCCCATAACAAAAATATATTTTTAATATTAATAAATGTTTCTGCCCGTATGGAAGAATCGAACTCCTGACTACTCAGTGTAAAAGATTATATCCTAAAGGATATACTTTCTTTTAATGCAGTCTAACTCAAAACATGCTCACCTTTAACATTATTTGTTTTGTCTTTAAAGACAAATGAAAAGGATTATAAACTATGGTAATTTAAGTTACCATATGGTAGAAAGTATTAACAATATTAAGTTAGAACTAATAAGCTTGTTCAGAAGCAATTATTTTAATCAGTTTCACATAAGAGCTATGGCTAAACTTATAGGAAAAAGCCACGTTAGTTTGCTTCCACATTTAAAGAGTTTTGAAAAAGACAAGATACTTTTATCGAAAAGTGTAGGAAAGAGCAAAGTTTATTCACTTAACATAGAAAACAATCAGGTAAGAGAGTTTTTATCTTTAAGTGAGAAGAAAGAAAGCTTAAACTTATTAAACAAAGAGTTTTTAATTAAAAAACTATATGACGAGTTTCTTAGCTTAAATTTAAACGGGTGTTTAATATTATTTGGAAGTTATGCTAATTTGACATACACGAAGGAGAGTGATATTGATTTATTATATATTGGAGAGATAAAAGAAAACGAAAAAAAGAAGATTAAGGACTTTGGTAAGGCTTATAACAAAGAAATACACTTAACTTCTATGAACTTAAAGCAGTTTAAAGAACAGCTTTCTAAACAAGGAACACTAATTAAAGAGATTGTAAAGAATCATATAATTTTATATGGCCACGATATTTTTATCAGTGAAGTATGGAGACATTACTATGAAAGAAAAGAAAGATGATTTTTCATTCTGTTTCAAAAAAGCTAGTGGTTTAAAGCTTGTTAATCCTAATGAAAGGCTTGTGGAAGTTTATAAGAAAAAATCAAGGTCAGCATTAAACATGCTTGAATCAGCTAAAGAAAAACAAGAAGATGAATGGATTTTAGATACTTCTTATTATGCAAAATACTTTATAGTTTATGCTTTGTTTATGAAAGTTGGAATAAAGTCAGAAATACACGATTGCACTATTTTCGCCCTGAAATCTTTATTTGTGGAAGAAGGCATAATTGATAATAATATTTATGAAGAACTTGAAAAGTCTAAAGATTTGAGGGTTGGAGCGTTATATTATGACAAGGATTTTGGCAGAGAAGAAATATTAAAGAGAGCTAAAACTGCTCCAGAATTCTGCTTAAAATTAGAATCTATTTTAGATAAGATTACAAAAGAAGATATAGAAAAAGTAATAAAGAAATTTAATGTTTTAAAAAGTAATTTGTTGAGACAAAACAGGTGGGCTAACATGAAAAGGGCATTTATTATTCATAGATGGGACGGAAATCCAGAAAGTGATTGGTATCAATGGTTAAAGAGAGAACTTGAAGATAAAGGATTCAAAGTTGAAGTTCCTGAAATGCCAAATACTTCTGAACCTAAAATAATTGATTGGGTTAACCATTTAAAAAAAGTTGTTGGTAAGTTGAATAAAGATACTTATTTTATAGCCCACAGTATCGGTTGTCAAGCAGTTATGAGATTTTTAGAAAAAGAAAATTATAATGATAAAATAAGCGGACTTATTTTTGTTGCTGGTTGGTTTAAATTAGACAACTTAGAAGGTGAAGAAGTAGAATCAATTGCTAATCCTTGGATGAACACGCCTATTGACTTTAATAAGGTTAAACAAAAAATAAACAAGCTTACGGTATTCCTATCAACTAACGAACCTTATGGTTTTATAGAAGAAAATGCAAAAACTTTTAAGGAAAAATTAGGGGCTAAGGTTATTGTGGAGAAAAATAAAGGACACTTTACTGAAGAGGATGGTGTAAGTGAATTACCAGAGCTAATAAATGAGATTCTTGGATAAAACACATACTAAAATCAAAAATTAGAAAGTATATCCTTTTTGATATACTTTGTGTAAACAAATAGATCCTAAAGGTAACCTCTTGTAACGAGCACCTTAGATTTTATTTTTTAGATATGTTATACACTTAGCGATTTTTATTTATGACGGTACCAATTATTTTGCGCTCTTCCTCTAGGGCTAGATTCAATAACACGAAGATTTACTAGTTCTTCTGCTCTTTGCAATAGTCTTTCTTGGGTTCCCGTATAACCTCTCCTATCTTGAGCATAAGCAAAAAGTTCTCCAGGGGAAACCAAAACACCTGCATGATCTTTTAGCATAGATAATATAGTAGATCTTATTGTTCTTGCCATTTTGATATTAGTTCACTAATTCAAGTTAGTTTTTAAGAATTATTACATTAGAGAAACTAGGTCCCTTGGCAGAATCGAACTCCTGATTACTCACACAAAAACAGAAACATTTAAATAAGTGAGCTCACTTAGGGTACAATGACGAACATAACTCTATCAATAGATGACACGGTATATAAAAAAATG
>Ga0209542_10005514_pt1 | contig 25186 bp, 25 predicted proteins | sample RifCSPhighO2_01_FD_184028 | JGI IMG/M metagenome (GOLD analysis project Ga0209542, IMG submission 184028) | Soil microbial communities from Rifle, Colorado - Rifle CSP2_plank highO2_0.1 (SPAdes) (version 2) | ecosystem: Environmental > Terrestrial > Deep subsurface > Rock core/Sediment ...
AAGACGAGACTTTGCAGACGCCACAATCATTAGGCGATTGCATATACCACCAATACGGCACCGGAACTGCTGTCAGGCTGGACATAGAGACCGCATCAGAATCTGTAGGGTTTTTCTGGTCAAGGTTGAATTCCCTGCCGCTAAGCTCTTCATCTTTCATGTCTATGTATCCGCCATGCTGCCCCATTTTAATCAAGGCATCAATTGCCAATGAGTGCATACAGGATTCGATTTCGTTTTTTACCGGAAGCGCCCATTGAGGAATCTCCGCCAGCCTCTTTTCCTCTTCCGGAAGAGTTGAAATGTACATGAGCAGTGCAAAGGCAAATAACGCAATTATTAGCGCAACGATAAAAAAGGTAATTTGCCCCTTTTTCATGTTAGCCTCGCTGCCCTTTGAGGCTTCTTTTCAACAAATTCCACGCGAATTTTCTTTTCTGAATCTCCCTGCTCGGTGTACCTTATTTCAGCATAATCCCAATCTGCCGCATCGTAAAATGTTTGGAAACCTGATTTTCCTGAATGTGCAAAAACTTCCTCCTTTTCAACAATTTTCTTTGTTTCTCCTGTGAGCTTGTTTTTCACCTGAACTATGTAGGTTGCATCACGCAAAAATGTTTCAACATAATAGGAAATCTCGTAAAGAGTCCGGTTATCAGGCTCTTTCTGCTTTGAGGCCTGGATTGCGATGGTGATCTCAGAGATAAATGAAGATTCACCCTTAACACTCGTGTCAGGAGCATCCTTGCCGCCATATTTCATGCAGATATCCTTTTCATAGTCTGGAATCTGGTAAAATGCCTCAATTCTCGGGTTAAAGTTTTCCGTGCCGAACAATGCAATAACGTCAAATGCAAGCACCAATGCAATTGCTACCACCAGCAAAGTTTTTTTCATCATATTCCCTCAATCCCCTCGCATGTGTCAGGCCCCAAATCCTTTTCAGGACTGCCTATGACAAATCCGTTGTCAACCACATTGTAATAGCTTAACATCCCCTGTGCTGCCTGTATGACATAGCAGCCTGTATTTGTCCACTGTACCGGTGAGCATACAGTTGCTGCAACATCTTCCAAGCATGTTTCCATAGGTACAAAGCTCTTAAAGTTGCATGCAAACCCTATAACACCAAGTATCTCGTCTACCAGGTTTTTCTGCAAAGCATCTGCCAAATCCCCGAAGAAATCGCTCTGGTCTCCGAACACTTTCCACGGAGCCCCTGTTACATACATGCAGCGCCTTGCCTTTGCAGACTCCTCGCACAGCGTGATTGGCAATCCTGCTTTTGAAACTTCCTCGATGCATTTTATCTGGGCGCATTTAATCCTTTTTTCCTTTTCATACGCAAATATTATTCCGCTGTTGCAGTAGCAATTCTCAGCATTATGGATGCTTTTATATGGGTCCCGCCACCATGTTGGAGGAATGTCTTCCGGGTCTAAATCTAACTCATTATCCATCCTCGGCTGGTACCAAGGAAACATAAAGTCAGTCGTTCTTCCATATACTCCACGTATGTCCCTAACTTGGCCTGTGTAAGTTTTTAATTTTTCCATTGTGGTTGCACCTATTGGTCCTTCCAACCCCTCTTTTGTCCAAATCACACCGTTGTATATGTAAGTTCCTTCAGCAACGCCATTAGTTCCCCCTGGAATGTTAAACTCATCGCCTTCTTTTGGGAATACTACATCAACCCTTGGAGCAACCTGTGCTGGATTTAACTCTTTTATCAAAACCTCAATCGGGTCAAAAACTTCATTCCAAAGTCGCAATAAATCATTAGGTGGTATCTCTTCTATATCGAGTGTGCCGCTTTGGATATCTTCATAGTAGCTGAGAAGTCGCTTCTCTTCGTCGTTCAAAGTTTCTTTTTTTTCCAAAGCTTCAATTTTTTTGTTGAGGTAACCTTCATTTTCTTTTTCTTTTAAGAAATCCCTCTGGGTGTTGAGCCATAAGTCATTGAACTTTGTTTGAAACTCTTGTTGGGCTTTTGTAAATGCCTCTCCTGTCTTTTTGGCATTATCGGATGCTCTAGCTTTGTTCGTAATTGCTTCTTTTGTTGCTTCTTCTGCTACTACCTTTTTTTCTGCTGCTGCTGCTGCTTTTTGTTCTGCATCTTTTTTATTTTGGTCGCTAGGATCCTCTTCAGCAGATTTTTTTGCGTTCTCCGCTTCTTTTTCTGCTTCTTCATATTCCTTTACTGCCTTGTCCGCCTTCTCGTTTTCATCTTTTTCCACTTCTGATGATGCTGCTGCTGTTCTATATGCTTCTTTTTTTGCATCATCTGCCGCTTTTCCCGCCTTTTCTACCTCTTCTATTTTCCCACTTTGAAACCATCCCCGTATGGCCTCATAAGCCCCCAATTCCTCCAAACCTCTGTTAGTAAAAGACCTGACTGTGTCGAATAAGAAGTAAGGGTCGCAGTATCTGCATTCGTGGATGTTGCATGCCCATTTGTTAAGCTGTCCAAGAACCGTCGCCCCACAATACGGCTGGAGGGATGGGACTGGGGCAGGGTCCCACACAAAGCATTTCACAAATTTGTTTGTTTCACGGACAACCGGGCATGTAAAACCCCAAGCTGCTGTTCCGCAACCATTACAAAATGGAAGGGGGTCTATTCCACAGTAAATTCCCTGGAGCAGAACGCCAAGCGCCTGCAATAGATTATTAAGCTGATTTATGGGTTTTACTATTGAGCACATTGTTTCAAGGGCATCGTCTGCTGTCTTTCTTGTGCCCATCCTGTCATCAAGGTTTCTCACTTCCTGCTTCAGTTTGTCAATCTTTTCCTGAATGCCTTCATCAATGTATCCCAGAGGATAATTGTAAAGGCCAAAGCTGCCCTCGACATCCTCTTCCTGCGGCTTTTCATACACCTTGCCGTTGCCCTTTACATAAAGAATGAGCTTGCATTTTATCTTTGCAGAGCTTTGCGTTATTTGGCCAAAAGTTTCAGGATTTGTGTCTGCAACTATAATTGGCTCCAAGGTGTCTTCATTTAGTAGGGAACCCTGGCTTACAAGCAGGTTCTGGCTTTCAGAGCAGTCAACACCCATTTGCAGAACTTCTGCATCCGGGACTTTTGGCCGTAGTATGGGGTAAATGAACAGCGCGGTTTCTACCTGCGAGCTGACTAAACGGTCAACGCTTTTTGGAAAAACCAACGGATTTTGAGATGCGCTAAAAACATCCGGCTCAACCTCGCCATCGTACTCGAATATTTCCATTTCAACTTCCTGCTTAATTGTGTTGTTGGCTTCGTCGAATATTGTTAGCTTTATGTTTTCTTTCGCGTTGATGTTCTTCAGGTTGCCTATCTGGAGAGAGCACTGCCATAATCCTGCTGCTGCATTTTCCTGCGCGCATTCCATCTCTTCCGGGAAAATCTCGTCTGAGATTTCAGATGCGTCGACTGTAACCCTGGGCATTGTTGTTAATTCCGTGATATTTATGACAAGCTGAACCCCTTCCTTTATGGTTGGGAATTTGGGAGTGTATGAATATCCGAGGAATTCAGGGTCGTCTGTGTCAACTGTAACCCTCGTTTCTGCAGAATTCGATGCAAGGTTTCCAAAAGAGTCAACTGAATCCAGGCTTGTGCGTATAATGCCGCGAGCACCGGAAGCAAGGGCAACGGATACTTTAAAATAGCAGATTCCATTGCTGCAGGAATCCGCAGAAACAACGCCTCCGCCTATGTCGGAAAGGTCGAGCTTGATGTCTTTAGGGTTAAACTCAGATTCCTCCGAGACGGGAACTGAAATTATTGCTTCCTTGCCAAGAACAAGAACGCCTTCAGCTGTCTTTGGACCTTCTATGGTTGAGAATGAAGGCCCCGAGGCATCTATCTCAACCGGAATTGATGCAGTAAACTCTGCACTGTTTTTGTTGACATCTGTTGCAGTAAAGGTGATGCTTATCTCGGTTGCGCCGGAGCTTTCAAAAAATGTCTGGACTTCCCAGGAGCATTTTCCTGAAGAGCAGTTTCCTTTGGATTTAGAGGTTCCCGGAATTCCAAAATCGCTTAAGTCTGCAACAACCTCTTCAATATCATTCCCCTTTACCCCAACCTCAAGATTAACAAAGCCCTGCCCCTTAATCCTTGTCACAGGCCTTCCGACTGCGTCAAGCAATCTTGCGCTTCCCTCAACAAACTCAGGAGGTGTTTTGTCGACGGTGAACCTGACTCTTTTCTCTGTGCTCTGCTGGCCGAACTTGTCAAACGCAACAAAGGTAAGGGTTTGGGGGCCGTCTGAAAACTGATTTGCAAATTCTATCACGCCCTCGAATTTGCATCCCTTCGGTGAGACCGCCTTTGAGGGAGCAGCTTCCATTGCAGTGATAATGGCAATCCCTGCACAAGTTTCTGTATCTGTGCGAAGATAGCTGTAATCCTTCACTATTATGTCAAATGTTATCTTCCCGGCTGTCTGCTCCTTTAGCATTACAGAGGTTATCTCAGGGCCAAGAATGTCTGAATAAACGCTCCCCTGCTTCTGGTCGTCAAACATTTTAACGGTATAACCAAACACCGGGGGAAATTCTGTAACTCCTGCCTGCGGATACAAAAGCTGGCATTCCGTTCCAGAACAGACATCAAAGGGAATGTCATTCATGAATACGCCTTCTGCTTCCACCTCGGCATCCGTTGTTACCGTGAACTTGATGAAATCAGTCTGCCTGACAATATCGGGTATGCTGTCTGTGCCGCCGTATGCCTTTACATCAGTAATCATTGCAAAGGCAACGGGCATAGTTACAACTAAGAAAATCAGAAAGATGGCACTACATCTAACTAAACCACCCTTTTTGTGCATTTAGGCGATAATCTCTCTTAGGGGTTTTTAAATATTGCTTCAGAAGACCGGAAGATTTCCGGAAATTCTAGGAGAATGCTTATTAAGGAGAACTCGTTGTAGAATAACCACTTGGAAAGATTTAAAAATACTAAGGATAACCCTTAGTATTATGACTCAACATAAAGAAAGGGCAGTCTTGGAGCTGTTCCTCAACGAGCCGACAAAGCAGTGGCATTTCAAGTATATTGCAAAAGGGGCGAATATCAGCGAAGACCGAGCAAATTACTGGTTGAGGCAGTTCATGAAACAAAACCTGATTCAGCATATCAAACCAGAAGGAAAGATGCCTTATTTCACTGCCAACCACGACCATCCGGATTACCAGAACAAGAAGCGAATTTACGCCCTAAACCGAATGCTCGAAACCGGGCTTTTGAGCAGGCTTCAATCCCTAAAAAAGGCTAAGGCAGTTGTGATTTTCGGAAGCTTTGCTAATGGCGAGTGGAATACAGAAAGCGATATCGACGTTTTTATTTACGGCGACCCCGAGGATTTGAAGTTCGGCACAGTCTGGAAAGGTCTTGGAAGGGAGCTGGAGGTTCATGCGTTTAGGACTATGGAAGAAATAAAAAAAATCCGTTCCGGCCTAATAAAAAATGTAGTCGGGGGTTATTTTGTGAAAGGCAGCGTGCACGACATTGCGGAGGTTTCACCATGATTGAGGATTTGAACTCGGCATATGACAGTTGTGTGGCTGTAGGATTTATTCAGTTCCGGAAAGATATTGACATAGAACTGGCAAAATCTCTGCATAAAAGTGCGCTTGACAGCATTGAAATACTGCGGGATATAGAAGGCATGCTTGAAAAAAAGAAATTCAATTTTTCTTTCCTCTACACATCAAGGTATGACATACTAAGAAAATTGCTTGATGCCTTGCTGATTTTTGACAAGGTAAAAAGCTCCAACCACCAATGCATTAATGCATACATATGCGTCAAGCACCAAGAATGGGAGCTTGACTGGAATACATTGGAAACTATGCGCTTGCTTAGAAACGGGATTTGTTATGAAGGGAAACACATTAGTTTAGATGTTTGGAAATCGCAAAAGCTTAAGTTTGAAATTTACATTAAAACCCTTCTAAGAATAATTGAAGACAAGATTTCTGCATTCAGAACCTAAATCTTTTTATAACGTTTGCAATAAATCATGCCCATGATTACACTAGAGTTTCCTGATGGGAAGAAAAAGGAATTCAAGAAGGGCATTACCGCGCTTGAGGTAGCAAGGTCAATAGGTGAAAGGCTGGCAAGGGATGCCATTTGCGCTGAGATTGATGGAAAGTTACTTGATTTAGGCGAACAGCTGAAGTCTTCCGGGAAATTTAGAATCCTTACATTCAAAGACGAGAAAGGCATAGAAGTTTTCAGGCATTCAACTGCGCATGTCATGGCTCAGGCAATCATGGAGTTATACCCGGATGCCTTGCTGACAATCGGCCCAGTAGTTGAGGAGGGATTTTACTACGATATCGACATTGACACAGCTTTCCATCCTGATGATTTGGAGAAGATAGAGAAAAAGATGGAGGAAATCGTTAGAAAAGATTTGAAGATAGAAAGGAAAGCATTGTCAAAAAAAGAGGCCATGGAGATTTTCAAGCACAATCCTTACAAGGTTGAATTGCTCGGAGAGTTTGAAGGTGAGATTTCTGCGTACAGTCAAGGTGATTTTATAGACTTGTGCAGAGGCCCTCATGTGCCTTCCACGGGCTATATTAAGGCGTTTAAGTTAACAAAAATAGCCGGGGCGTATTGGCACGGGGATGCAAAAAACAAGCAGCTTCAGAGAATATACGGCATTAGCTTTCCAGAAAAGAAACTGCTCGACGAACACCTGAGAATTATCGAGGAAGCCAGAAAAAGGGACCACCGAGTTATAGGACAGAAATTGGATTTGTTCAGCTTCGACGAAATCTCTCCAGGCGCTCCATTCTTTCACCCAAAAGGAGCAATAATCTTCAATGAATTGCTGAAGTTTCTGCGCGAAGAATACAAAAAGCGCGGATATAAGGAAGTCATAACGCCGTTAATTTACGGAAAACAGCTGTGGGAGACTTCAGGGCATTGGCAGCATTTTAAGGAAAATATGTTTATAATCTCTGTTGACGGCAGGGAAGCTGCATTAAAGCCAATGAACTGCCCCAGCCATTGCCTAATTTACAAGAAAGGCTTCAAGAGCTACAGGGAGCTTCCGTTAAGGATTGCGGATTTTGCTTCTTTGCACAGGAATGAAATAAAGGGGGTTCTTGGCGGGATGACAAGGGTAAGGAAGTTCTCGCAGGACGATGCGCACATCTTTGTAACGCCCGAACAGCTTGAGGATGAGATGCTGCAGCTGATGGATTTCACAAAATACATCTACAAGGAGGTTTTTGACTTTGATTATGACGTAGAATTATCGACAAAGCCCGAGAAGGCGCTTGGAAGCGAGGAATTGTGGCAGAAGGCAGAAAAGGGTCTTGCGGATGCCTTAAAGAAAAAGAAATTGGGATATAAGATAAAGCCGGGAGAGGGGGCTTTTTACGGCCCTAAGATTGATTTTCACATTAAGGACGCTTTGGGCAGGTCATGGCAGCTTGCAACAATCCAGCTTGATTTTAACCTTCCTGAGAGATTCGGGCTTGAATACGAAGACAAGGATGGTGGCAGAAAAACGCCAATCATGATTCACCGCGCACTGCTCGGGAGCATTGAGCGCTTCATGGCAATCCTAATCGAGCATTATGCAGGAAGGCTGCCATTATGGCTGAGCCCCGTCCATGTCAGGCTGCTTACGGTTGCAAACAGGTTTGACGATTATGCTGAAGAGCTGAAGAAAGAGCTTGAGAATTTTGATATTCGCGCAGAGCTTGACAACCGCCCAGAGTCGATACCAAAAAAAGTGAGGGAAGCCCAGCTTATGCAGGTTCCGGTGATAGTAACTATCGGAGAAAAAGAGGTCTCGAAAAATACAGTTGCAATTAGAACCCTCGACGGAAAAGTCAAGTTTGATTACCCAAAAGCGAAATTTGTGGAGGCAATGATGGTTGCAATAGAGAAAAGACGCAATTTAGAATTATAGCAATGCCTGCGCTGTCATTTCCTTTGGCTTATCAACGCCCATTAGCCTGAGTATTGTTGGGGCGATGCTGCTTAGCCCTAGGCCTTTTTTGAGCTTGGAGTTTTTTAAAGTTTCATCATTGGTGATAAGAATGAAAGGAACAGGATTTGTCCCGTGCGATGGATTTATTTCACCGTTTGGGTAAAGCATTTCTTCCGCATTTCCATGGTCTCCTGTGATAATTGTTATGTAATTTTTTTCCAGTCCATTTTCCACAATCCTGCCAATGCATTCGTCAACCACCTTGCATGCCTTTACGACTGCATCAAACTTTCCTGAATGCCCGACCAAATCGCCGTTTGCAAAATTCACAACGATAAAGTCATATTTTTCTTTCCCTATTTCCGGGATTAGCTTTTCTGTTATTTCATAAGCGCTCATTTCTGGCTTTAGGTCATAAGAAGGGACTTTGGGTGAATGCACCATAATCCTGTCCTCATTTTTACTGGGCTTCTCGACCTGGCTGTTAAAGAAGAAAGTTACATGCGCGTATTTCTCTGTTTCTGCAATTCTCAACTGCTTCAGGCCGGCTTTGGAAATCACCTGCCCCAGATTATTTTTGATTTTTTGCTGATAGAATGCGACAGGAAGCATAAATTTCGGGTCATATTCTGACATGCAGATAAAATGGATTTTAGGAATTTTAGTTCTTTGGAATTTATTAAAATTTCTCTGGGTTAGCGCCTCTGTCAGCTGCCTCGTCCTGTCGCTTCTGAAGTTCCAGAAGATTACTGAATCGTTATTGTCTATAGTTGCACTGGCGAGTGATATTGGCTTTACGTAATAATCAGTCTTACCTCCCCGGGAATATGCATTTTTTAAGGCAGTAATCGGACTGCTTTCCCTAAATCCCTTCCCCAGCGTCAGGAGATCATATGCTTCTTTGGTCCTGTCCCAGTTATGGTCGCGGTCCATTGCATAATATCGTCCAACAAGGGATGATATCTTCCCCACACCGATTTTTCTGATTTGTTTCTGGCATTCTTTAAGGTATTTTTCTGCGCTTCTCTCAGGAACATCCCTCCCGTCGAGAAAACAATGAATAAAAACATCCTTCAGTTTCTGCTGCTTTGCCATTCTAAGCAAAGCGTAAAGATGATATGTAGTGCCGTGAATGCCCTGGTCCGAGAACAATCCCATAAGGTGAAGCTTTGATTTTTTCTTCCTGCAATTCCTCATCGCATCAAGGAGAACCTTGTTTTTGAAGAACTCCCCGCTTTTTATTTTCCGGTTTATATCCTCAAGCGGCTGCCATACAACCCTGCCTGCGCCAATTGTAAGATGCCCGGGCTCTGAGCCGCCCTGGGTGCCTTCTGGAATTCCGACTGCATTGCCCGAACACTTTAAGATGGTATATGGATAATTCTTCAGGCAGAAATTATCGTGCTCAAGGTTTGCAGCATAAACGGCATTCCCCTTCTTTTTGGGAGAATAGCCCCAGCCATCCCTTATGATTAGAATGACCCTCTTTTCCGGCTTCATCTTATCCTTGCATAAGGAAATCTGTATTCATCCTCGATGCGGAGAAGCTGGTTGTATTTTGCAAGGCGCTCGCTTCTTGCCGGCGCTCCAGTCTTAATCTGCGAAGAGCCAACTCCGACAACAAAATCCGCAATAAAGCTGTCCTCGGTTTCCCCGCTGCGGTGCGAAATGACTGTTGACCATTTGTTTTTGTGCGCTAGCGTTACTGCATTTATAGTTTCAGTAACTGTGCCTATCTGGTTGGGCTTTATCAAGGCAGAGTTTGCCGCCTTTTTTCTGATTGCATCTTCTATTCTCTTTGTGTTGGTGACCAAAAGGTCGTCGCCAACTATCTGGATTTTCTTTCCCAGCTTCCTTGTCATTTCAGCCCAGCCATCCCAGTCATCCTCTGCCATGCCATCCTCTATCGAGATGATGTTGAACACGCTGCACAGGTCTTCATAATAATCTGCCAGCTCCCCGGGCGAGAATTTTGATTCCCGGATATGATAAAACTCGCCATCAAAGAATTCTGAAGCCGCGCAGTCAAGTGCAAGTGAAACCTTCTTGGCATAGCCGCATTGCTCTATGGCTCTTGTGATTATCTCAAGGCGCTCCTTCAGCCCCTTTATGTCCGGGGCAAAGCCGCCCTCGTCTGCGATGTTAGTTGCAGATGCTCCAAATCTCTTTTTCAGAGTATTTTTCAAAGATTGGTAAATTTCAACTGACATCATCATTGCTTCAGAAAAACTTTTTGCGCCAACCGGCACTATCATGTGCTCCTGAATATCGTTCTCTATTCCGGCATGCTTCCCGCCGTTTATTACATTGAGCAATGGCACAGGGATGAATTTTTTTTTAACTCCTGCCAAAGTTCCAATGTAATCATGAAGTGGTTTTCCGGAATGATAGGCGCCTGCCCTGCAAACGGCCATGCTTACAGAAAGGATGGCATTTGCACCAAGGCGGGATTTATTCGGGGTTCCGTCGAGGCTAATCATAAGCTGGTCAATCTCATTTTGGTTTAATGCCTTGCCCGTAATCTTCCTTGAGATTATGTTGTTCACGTTAGAAACCGCCTTCAGAACCCCTTTTCCCCTGTAATGAACGCCTCCATCACGAAGCTCAAGAGCTTCATGAGAGCCCGTAGATGCTCCCGAAGGCACCATGGCACGGAAAATTCCCTTGTCTGTTTTGAGATTGCACTCTATAGTCGGAAATCCCCTTGAATCGAAAACCTGCCTTGCCTTAACACCCCTTATCAAGCAATCACCCGATGTAGCTTGTTTCTTTCCCCAATCTCTTAAGCTTCTTAAGCGCGGTGCTCCTCGTGACGTTTGAAAGCTCTTCTGTTTTCTTCATTATCTCAGTTTCGATTTGCTTAATTTCAGACTCCAGCCTTTTAATGTTAAGATGAAGCGAAAGGTTTTGGTCCAGAACCTTAAGTATCTCCCTTGCCCCCTTTATGCCGAGGTACATCGGATGGCCGTATGTTTCTGCAAGGAAAGTAATGGCTTTAATCCTTCTTTTTGCAGACATGCCCAAAAGCAACCCGGAAACTCCGACAATGGGCCCAACAATCCCGTAAAGGTTGTCCTCAACGCTCTTTGTTTTGTACTTCTTTATCATCTCCTTGGAATTGCCGGTGCAGTAAACCCTTGGCAATTTTGGAACCTCGCTTAAGCCTATTCCGCCCAGGGTGATAATTTCGCCGCAGTTGTAGCCTTCCGCCAAATCCAGCATCTTTTCACAGAATTCATAAGAGCTTACCTCGTCTATCGGCTGGACATCCCCTGCAAGAAGCAACAAATCACTTTTGTTGCCGTTGAATTTTTTGTAGAATAGTTCAATAGTCGGCAGCTCAACAAGGTTATCCTCGTTGACAAAAACCGAATGCGGAAAGGTGTAGGAAGAAATTTCCATCATCTTCTTTGCCTTAAGCTCGTCAATCAGAAAATCAACTGCAACTTTGCCGACATTGCCTATCCCGGGAAGCCCCTCTATCAGAATCGGCCTTCTCAAGTGCGGCTTTTTCCCCGTCTGCTCAAACTTCCATGTGCTCATGTTTAGCTGCTCTCCTGTACCTGCCATACTTGTCTTCAGGAGAGTATTTTGGCGGCTTTGGGTATTCTGTCTGAACACGGCATTCCGAGCAGGTTGCTTTCATTGTGTAAAGCTTGCAGCTTGGGCACTTCATTATATGCTTCATGCTTTTGCTTCCCGCTTGAAATCCCCAATCCCTTTTTTGTCGTGGATGTATTCCAGGGCATCTTCGGTTGATTTTTCAAGAAGCTTTTCAGCTTCCTTGTAATCCGGAGCGGTAACAGTTACCTGATAGCGCCCTGAGCCAAGGTACGATACGCTTATTTTATCGCTTACCTCCTTAACCTTCTTAAGGCTTTCTTTTATTATGTTTATGCCATCCGGCGCATAGCTTGAAAGAAAAAGCTCGCCGCCTATTGTAACTTCTGCTTCTTTTATCCTAACCTTTATCGCTTCGGTCAGGGCTTTTGCAGCTTTTTCCTCTATGCCTAAATCCTTGAGTTTTACCTTGTCTGTTGCAACTTCCTCGAAGCATGAGTATAAGGTGTCGTACTTTTTCAATGCGTTATCCGAGACCTCGGCAAACAATGCCTTTAGGTCCTTTTTCATGGCCCTTGCAACCATTTCGATTATCTTTTCGCATTTCTGATGCTGCTTGACTTCGTTTACTTTTGCGCGCTTTTGGCCCTCATTTACGCGCCTCAGGGAAAGGTCTATGTGGCCCTTTTCCGTGTCAACCTTGAGAACCTTGCAGATTACCTTTTTTCCCTCTTCAACATAGTCGCGGATGTTCCTTATCCTGCCGGGAGCAATTTCTGAAATATGAATTAATCCGGTCTTTTGGTATTCATCTATGCCTACAAAAACAGAATGGTATTGTATGTTTGTGACAGTGCACATCAACAATTCCCCTTCTTCCGGAAAGCCCTTCTTGACTAAAAGCATTTTTAACCCAGAATCTCAAGAACCCTTGCCTTTACCTTTGATTTTCCGCCTGTTGGCTCTGCCAGAACCTTCCCGCAGATGAGGCACTTTACAACAATCGATGCTTTTCCGAATGTAACCTGCTCATTCTTGCACTTCGGGCATCTTATCTTTATGAATTTGCTTGAAGGCTCGTTTGTTTTCATTTTAGCACCCTACTTGAACTCCAGTTTTTTTACCCTCATCCCTTCCGGCTGCACAGTGGTTTTGCTGCAAACGCTGCATGTATACCTTAAATCGGTTTTTTTGCTTGACTTCTTGCCGGTCATCTTGAACTTTGAGATTGCCGGCTTTGAGTACCTGCCCAAGTTTCCCTGGCCGCGGGCACGCCCCCTCCTTCTTGCCCGAACTTTTGAGCCGTACGTCAGGCTGCTTGCAGCCTTTTTCTTCGTAACGCTGACTTTCTGCTCCGTATGCTTCTTGCAGAACTTGCAGTACCTCATCAGCTTTTTTGGCAATTTCATATCTTCTGAGAAAAAAGGTTACTTTATAAAGATTATCATTAAGTTCCTTTTATTTCCTCTGCATGGCCTTTATTTAGCAAGAGAATGGCGATTTCTGTTGGCAGATTTGCCATGTCGTCTTCCTGGAAAGGGCCATAAACCTCAAGCTCCTTGCCAACAAACTTTGGCACAGGGTGAACAAACCTTACCATGGTGGTTTCGCTTGGAGCCTTCTTTTCCTGCGGGTTAAAGGAAGCATCCATCAGGGATTCCCTAAAGGCAGAGAGCATTTTCGACAGGCTTTCAAAAAATTCCAGCTCTTCCTGAAGCATAGCTGATGTGTCAATAACTGCAGAAGGCGACCTGCTCTTGTCAACCGCCATCTGGATTATCTTCTTTTCCCTTCTTTCATACAGCTCCCTCATAATCTTTTTGACGTTCACGAGCTGAAGCTCGGTGCTTTTTTCCTCTGCGGCTGAAAACAGGGAGGGGCTTTTTGCGGACCTCTCAACAAACTCTTTTTTTTCGCTGACATAGCCGGCGCAGTCCTCAAGGAAGTTCCTGTCCAGCTTCTGCAGCTCGGGCCTTATTTTTTCCAGCCTCAGCAGCTCATAAAGAGTCTCATAAGTGATTATTACGTTCTTTTGTTCCCCCATGAAAGCTGAGTAGTGTGAGAGATATAAAAACCTATCGAGGAAAAAACACAATATTTTTAAAAAGGGAAGATATTGGTTGTGTAAAATGAGGTATCTGTCAATATTTCTGCTGGGACTGGCTTTAGTTCTTTTGGGTTGCAAGGTTTTAGAGGAGGTTCCTGAGATGCCAGTGAACGAAACAATTGAAGAAAAGCCGGCCCCGGAGCCAATAGAGGCAGAGCCGGCAAGTGAGGCTTTAGGGACTCCTGAAGAGGTTAAAGGGCTTGAGGTAATTGTAAGCGACACCGCCATCACACCGAAGAATAACACCTTAAAGGCTGGAGGCACTGTGAACTTCAGGGCGGAAGGCTCAAAAAGGCACAAGATTGCCTGCTATTCAGGCTCAAATAGGATTTCGCTGTCTGAAGATTTGAGGAGCGGGGATGTTTTCCCAATGCCTTTCAACGAATCGGGGCAGTACACATGCCTCGACATAATATATGGTTTCAGGAGCTCATTTGTTGTGGCTGAAGAATTCTTATCGCCCATTCTTGGAAGCGTTATTGGAGCAGGCTTAAACAGGGAAAGGCTTATTATACTTGGCCCTGCTGCAATAATAGCAGTTTTGGCTCTTTACGCGTTCCTATCCAGAAAAAGGGCATAAATTTTTTAATGAAAGGGCGTTCCATAGCTGAATGGCAGTCTTAAGATTTGAAGATCTTGCGTTTTCCCTAGTTGGCGGTGCAGTCAAAGTTACTTTCCTAAAAATCTTTACATTTGACTTAGAAAAAGAAAGCCTTGGGAGAATAAGCCCGTTTTCAGTTGCCAGCAACTCCATCACGTTCAGGGGCGTGTCTGAGAAGCATGCCCAAAACAAGCTTAACCAGCTTTTGCATGCCGGTTTTCAAAATCTCAGGAACAAGATTAACTCCAAACCTGCTGTGTATATACACCAGCATTCAGGCATTCCGCTTATCGGGCATATCGCATTTGGCATAGTTGACAGGGACACCTCAATCATTGAAGTGAGGCCAATAACTTCATGCAACATAGAATGCATCTACTGCTCTGTTGACGAGGACAAAAGGCCTGTAGATTTTGTTGTTGAAAAGGATTACCTTGTAAAGGAGCTTGGCAAATTAGCCGCCTTGAAGAATTGCGAGCTTGAGGTGAATATCGGCACCCAGGGAGAGCCATTTTTGTATGCCCCGATTGTTGAGCTTATTATGGATATTGCGAAAATACCAAATGTGAAAACCATCTCAATTAACACAAATGGCACATTTCTAACCGAAAGGCTTGTTGACGAGCTTGCCAAGGCAGGGTTGACAAGGATAAACCTTTCTGTTAATGCCATGGATGCAGAAACCGCAAAGAAAATTGCAGGCACAAAAAGCTACGACATAAACAGGATTAAACGAATTATACCTTATATTCAGGAAAAGATGGATATTATAATTGCGCCTGTATGGATACCTGGCATTAACGATGCTGAGATTCCAAAAATCATCGAGTTTTGCAAGTTATTAGACAGGCAGCCAAGGCTTATGATACAGAATTTCCTTAATTATCGCTTTGGAAGGAATCCAGTAAAGGCGGTATCGTGGGGGGCATTTGAAGAAAAGTTAAGGCAGTGGGAAGACAAGCATGAGATAAAGCTCAGGTATGATATGCACGGGGAATTTGGGATAAAGAAATCAAATTTAGTGAAGGACCCTTTCCGCAGGGGAGAGATTGTAAAAGCAGACATTATTTGCCCCGGGCGCCTTGTTGGGGAGTCTATCGGAGTGGCGAGGGAAAGGGCAATTTCTGTCAAGGGAAGGCTTCCAAAAGGCCCAACAAAGCTAAAGGTAACAAAAATGAAAGACCATTTGGTTTATGCCGAGCCTATTTGACTGATGTAAGCGAAGGAGGCAACGTTACATCTGCATCATTCACGCTGTTAATCTGGACATCCTTGAATTCTATTGTTGATTGCTTGTCGTCTTCCAGCATTGAGAGTTCATAGGGAAATCCATAGAAATTGTCCAGCCAAGACTCATAATTTACATTCCCTATCTTGTATTTGAACAAGGAGGCTTTTGCCTGCTGGTTCGCACGCTTGAATGTCCTGGTTTTGGAGCTATCAATCTCTGCATACTTAATTTCCTTAATATACTCAATAGGCAGCTTCCCGAGATCAAATTCAGAGTAACCAACCTCGCGGTATTGCTTTCTCATGTCATAAGTGCAAAGGTCTACATCAACGCACACTCCATACGCCGTTTTTGCCTTGAGGTCGAGATATATCGTATCGTATTTCTCCGGACCAGTGCGGCCCCTGTTTTGGTAGAGATCTATTCTTGCCCTATCGCCCTTCAGATATACAGCCCCATTGATGTTCGAGAATGAATAGGAGGTAATTTTTGAGATGCCTGCAAGGATGGCTTTGGCATCAGCTGTCATTTCCTTTGCCGAAATTTCCTCTTCAGCTGGCGGTTGCTCTTCTGTAACACCCTCTACGCCCTCTTCGCCAACTTGCTGTGGAGGCTGTCCAACAGGCTGCTGCTTCGCGCATCCAACAAGAATGAATATTAGTATCGTTGCAACAATCAGATTTCTGAGCTTCATCTAATCACCTCAAACATGCAAAAATAAGATTCAGTTTAAATTAATTTCGGAAAAACAGAGAAAAAGAAAATAAAAAGAAAAAAAGAAACTCCATTTATGGAGTTATTGGTGCAGGCGCCATAGCCTCAACAGCTTTGACTGTGGAGGTTGCGGTTGTTACCTCAACCTTCTTGCCGGTCAGCTCGCCTTCGTAGTCGCCGTAGTTTGCAAGCACTGCAGCTGATGCCCTTGTGTCTGCAGCCGTCATACCAGCTACTACAATTGCTACATTGCCGTTGGCGTGTTCCCATAGCTGTACCATTCCCTTTCCAGCTTCAAAGCCTTCAGCACAGTCTGCCGGGTTGCCCATTGCCTCTGCAGCAAGCGCGTTTGCGCATGGACCACCTACAATCAGGGTGTTCTGTCCAGCAAGGTCGCTTACTTCGGATGCAAGCTTTGTGGCACCAACCTCAATCTTCTGGATGGTTACCGACTCAACAGCCTCGCCAGTGCCAACACTTGTGGTTGTTACGCCAGCTGTTACATACACCTGCGGTGTCTTCTGGGCCTTGACAGGATAATCTATTGTTATAGTGTCAGGGTCGCTTGTCGGGTTCTCCCACTTAATCTTTGCACCCAATGCTGTATAGGCGTAGTTGACATTGGTTTCACCCTCCGGAGTCTGGTAGTTTAATGGACCAACCTCGGCCATTCCTACCTCACCAGATGCTGCGGTTATGTTAAAATGGATTCCCGAAGGCGCCAATGTCTCGTAATCATCGGTGTCAACAGTCTCTATCTTAATCTGAACCGCATCTCCAATGCTGATGTTCTGCAAGTCGATTTCAGCTCCACCCTTTGAGGTGATCTTAACCCTGCCATCTTCAACAATGGTGCCATCAGCATCAAGGTCAACCTGGATGTTGAAGTCATTACCTTCGTCGCCAGTTACGTTTAGAATGTTGTAAGTGGCTCCGCCAAGCTGCAATGACGCACCGCCGGAGGCTGCGCTAATGTACTTCCAGGGCCTTTCAATCCTCTCGCCAGTTCCAAGGTTGTCAAACTTAACCTGCGGGCTTGATTCTGTCCTCTTGTCAGAACCCTTGTACCTTAGAGCGTATGTCAACCTGTCTCCTACGTTCTGAGACTCATCAGTCACAACGAAATAATCGTCTTTCTTTATAGTCTGATTTTGGTTTATGATAAGCTCATCGTCGTTGTCACCAAATGCTAACGCGGTCCCTGACGGGGTGTATGCAATTGGTATCTTGGCAGTGTTGCCATCACCATCAACGAACTCCAGGTTGTACTTATCAGACCCAGATGGTGCTATTTTTAGAGTCTCCACTTTTACGGACGGGTCCAGGCCTTTGTATTCTATGTCCCAAGAGTCGAGCAATGCTCCTTCCTCGTCCATTAGCTCAGACAACATGCCGCCAACAGGGACGTAAAAGTCATCCTCTGCGGTGACGTTAATGATGATGTTGTCTATCTTGACGGTTGAGTTGTCGTTGCTTCCCTTTATGACAACATATGCGTCATCAATCTTTTCGGAACCGATTTCAAGGGAATTTGAGGATTCCTCATCATCCTGAATCTCAGTGTCCTTCAAGAAGACTTTTTGGGCTCCAATGTAAAACTCAACTAAGTCCAGCGTTACATCGCCTGCCTCGTTTGGAATAATGTCGCTTACTCCAATCTCGGTGCCGTCTGACAGCTTGTCGGTTGAGCCGTCTGAAAGGGACTTTGTCGATTCCCCATTGATGGAGAACTTTGCCACAATCGGCGCGGAATCGGTTATTGCCGTTACGGTAACTTCGTAATCCTTACCGCTGATGGTGTATGTTTTTGTCTCTCCCTCCTGAAGCACGTCCTTGACAGCTCCACCCATAAGGGTAAGCTCTACGCTGTCGTCGCTTGAGATGCTTGTCCTTCTTGCTTTCACCATGGAGTATTCCCTGCCAAGCAAGGTTATGGTTTCATCCTCAAGGTCTCCAAGGAACAAGCCAGTTGTGTCAGAGTTTCCTGAGCTGTCCTCAACATCGCTGTCAAGCGAGGAAGTAAACTCCATGTCATACTTTGCGATGGTTGTTCCAGATTTTATATAAACGAAATCTGCAAGCACATCATCGTCATTTTCTGTAAAAATGACATATTCAGAGTTTAGCGCACTGAATCGCAGGTATTGGTTGTACTTCGCAGTTCCCTTGTTTGTGACAACCTCACCACTGCTAAGTGCTTTTAGCTCGGTGTCATCAATGAACTTCGTGATGTTCTGAAAGGTCTCATAGCTGATTCCTGCATCAAGCCTTTCTCCTATCTCCAGTTTCTTGGAGCTTGTGCCTACCTTCCAGGAATCGCCTTCTACAGAAACACCTGCAGTTACAGTACCGCCAACCTTCTTGGTTGCAGAGAACTGTAAGCTTCCCAATATATCGGTAACTCCGATAATATCTTCAGCTGCTGCCTTGTCTCCAACAACAAGAACGCCTGAAAACTTTCCGTCTTTAATAAACGGGCTTGGATAATCAGCCAGGTCAGCTGCTGCCATTGCTCCCAGGAATGTTGCACCCACCATGGTTGCTCCTGTTCCTAAGGCAACGATTCTCTTTATCGCCTTGTTTAATCTCATATAAACACCTCCGTGTTTGAGCGTTATCTTTTTATACAGAGACTCTAGCCTAGGGTCTCTTTCTACCCTCTCGCGAATTCATCATATTTAAATTTTACGGTTAAGGTATATTTTAGAAAATATATTCTATAATATATACCATTGGATATATCTAATCTAGCATCTAATCTAGCCATTTTGATTAAGTATTTCATTGCAATTTTCCCTTATCTCAGCAATGCTTATCTGCCTGCATATCTCTGGATTATTGGAAAGCCTCGCTATTTTCTGATAGCAGTTTCCAAATCTGGAGGCTAGGTTATTTATGTTATTGCAAACTGTAACATTCAATATATTTGTTGCGATAGCCAGATAACATTTGTCTCTCGAAGAGTACGAAATATTTTCGCACATTTTGGGATTGGATTGGTTTGTAGCAATAAAGCTGAAACATTCATCTGCTGATGACGGATTTCCGATTAGCCCGCAGTGGGTTGCATTAAGCGTGCTTTTTGAAAACTCCAAACGGCAAAAATCCGACCAGTAAGCATCTGCTATCTGCTCACAGCCTTCGGGATTTTGCATATTCACAGCTACATTTGCAAGGCAGTAGTTTGTTGAGTCTCCAGCTTGGCTGCAAAGCGAAGCGGCATTTTTTGAGATGGCAACATCTGCAATACAGCTGTTCCTGATATTTTCATTAGCAATGCTGCTGCAAAGCGAGGCATCTTTTTTCTCAATTGCCAATCCTGCAATACATTCGGCAACAAAGACATCGTGGCCTTTTTCGAGGCATTCAGCCAGCGGTTGCTTGCATGCAATTATGAGAAATGCTGCCAGTATTGCAAGAAAGATTAAGTATTTCATATAAACCCCCTATTCCAGCGTTGTGGTTACTGCAAGAATCCCTTCCCCGTTGTCATCCATCTTGTTTTTCAATGCCAAGCGGACAGTCTTGGGAAGTTTCTTGAATATTATGTTGGAGACTGCGCTTGACCTTATGTATTCGTTGCCTGTAAGCACATCATTTGTGCCTATTACCTTTTGGGGATACTGCGATGCAACCCTGCTGTTCCATTCATCATACACACGAACCTCTATAAGCGGGACTATGTCGTGCTCCCCCTCATTAGTAAGCGTGTAATTAATCCATTTAATCCTGTACAGCTCCTGCTCTTGGTCCTCAACAATGAATGTGATGCCGTCAATTGCAAGGGTGAAGCCGTCTGTGTAGCCATAATCCGGAGTTGTGATGTTTGGCATTACCCTGCAGTATTCAGTGTCATTTACAAGAACCCCGCTGGCACACTGATAGTATATAATAGTCTCTGCAGACCCGGGTTCCGCAGGCTCGGGTTCAGCGCATTCCTTCTCAATTATCTCCGGCTCAACGGAAGGGCAGCTGCATTTTGGGCAATTCTCAAGCGCCTCGCTTAGGGTCACCAAGCCGGTTGGCATTTCGTTATCGCCTTTAATTAAATAGCCCGCATATAAGGAAATACCAATGATTAGGATTAAAATCAATATATTCAGCCTAAGCCTTCCAAGCAAAGCGGATTTAATTCCCGCAAGCACCTTTTTTGTTCGGTAAGCAACGCCCCTTCTTAAAATATCTATGTCCATGCAAAAACCGATACAGTGGAAATATTTAAGCTTTGTTGTAATGTTGTTTAGTTTGCTTTTATGGCCCACACTATGTTACCCCGAAACTGCTACACACCACAAGGTATATAAATATTATAATACTGAATAAACGCCATGAAACGCCTTTTAGTCGTTTTTTTCCTTTTAGTTCCCATCGCATACGCAGATGTGGATTTTGCAGGCCCGCTGAATGAGCATTATAATCTAGGAGATAAAATTCAGGTTGAGGCCTTGCTTCAAAATCCCGAGCCCGGGCTGCTGAAGGCGTCAATAGACTGCAGTTCAAGATCCGTGCTTTACTTTGTAACCCCAATTGATGAAAATTCGCCATCACAGATTTCAATTCCAGAGTATACAGCTTCCCAGCCGCTCATAGGCGATTGCCATTTGGCGCTTGCGATTGACAGCCTTGATGGCAACGGGAAATCAGAAAGAAGCTCTTCTGAGTTCAAAATAACAAATGAGATTATAGTAGATGCAGTATCCGACAAGCTTGAGTACAAGCCATCAGAGACAATAAAAATTTCAGGCACAGCCAGAAAGAAGTCAGGCCTTGATTTAAGGAACGCCACAATTTATATTTCCCTGGATGATGAAACAAAGTCATTGGAGGGGGAGGGGAGCTTTGAATATAACCTGCCAATAAAATCAACCTCAAAATCCGGAAAAAAGGAGCTAAGCATCACTGCAAGAGACAGCGATGCCAATGAAGGCTCCATAATAATACCAATAAATCTTTTGCCAAAGGCCTCAAGCATGGAGATAATACTCAATGGCAAGGAATTCATGCCAAAAAACCAGGTTGAGTTCAGAATTGCCGTTTACGACCAGGCAAGGGAGGTCATGGAGATTCCGGTCAAGACCGAAATCAGGGATTCTTCGGGAAGCACCGTGCAGTCTCTTGAGATTATGTCCGGAATTATCTCGGCGTTTACACTCGACAGCTTCGCAATGCCGGGGACTTACACCATTAAGGCATCGGTTGGCGGACTTAGCGGCGAGGGCAGATTCTATGTGAAGAGGGTTGAAATGCTGGAATCAAAATATGAGGGCCAGATAGTAACCATTACTAACATAGGCAATGTCCTTTATGAGAATGAAACCACAATCATTCTTGAAGGGGACGGCAAAAAGATAATCCTTTCGAGGGAGTTGAGCCTGGAGCCGGGCGCTTCCGAGACGATTGACTTATCAAGGGAAGTTCCGGGCGGGGTCTATACCATAACAATGCCTGAAAATACCGCAGGCAACGAAGAAGTTATAAGGGATGTTGCAGTTGAAGACAACAGGCCAATAACCAGGAAAGTAAGCCAGGCACTGATTGGTGTTACAGGGCATTCGACTGCCTTCAAAAGCTCTGGGTTAAAGATTGCGCCGTATATCCTGATTGCAGTTCTCATCGGCCTTATTGCTTACTTCTCGCCAAAGAACATGATTAAAATGCCCAAAATGCCAAAGCTAAATTTCACAGACAGGCAGAAATACATAAACAGGATTCTGAAAGTCAGGAAGTGAGCATCGAAAAGAAGGCGTCGAAGATTGGAGTGTCTGTTGTTATCTGGTAAAAGTCCAGTCCAAGGGAAAGGCATTCCTTTTCTATTTCCTTAGAATGGGCTTCCAGGGCCTGAAGATAATGGGACTTTAAGCGCGGGGTTACGAATGAGCGGAGCTTAACGCTGGTTTCGGAGTCCTTCATGTCAAAGTCTCCTGCAAGGCTGAAGTTCTTTTCAACCGGGTCCAAAACCTGGACGACCTTTGCTTCAGTCTTGGCAAGATGCCAAAGGCAGCTTTTGATTTCTTTCATGTCTATAAGGAAGTCGGATATTAATACCACGTAAGACCTTGAGGTAAGATAGCACCTGTATTTGTTAAGGGCGTCATTCAGGTTGGAATATCCCTGGGGCTTGATGCTGTTAAGATACTGCACCATTGCAAGCGTCTGCGAAATTCCCCTGCGGGGCTGGAAGATTTCGGTGTCGTCTGAGAATGTGGCGAACTGGACTTTCGAGTTGTCCTTTGTTCCCAGATAGGCAAATCCTACCCCAATCATTGAGGCGTAATCGAACTTCGAGACCGGCCTGCCAAAGTTCATGGATGCTGATTTGTCAACAACCACGTGCACGGTCGCAGTCCGCTCCTCCTCATAGTTTTTTATGTACAGATGGTCTGTCCTTGCAAATACCTTCCAGTCAATGCTCCTAAAGTCATCTCCCGGGGCATAAATCCTGTGGTCCTTGAAAATCATGCCTCGGCCTATTGAATACGACTTCTTCTCTCCCCTGTAATTCGAGGTAATCCTCTTGTTGATTATGAGGCTGAACCTTCCAAGGGAGTTAAGGAAATCCGTGTCAATCATTTTACTTTCTTCAAAAGCTCCTTAATCGCGTCGTCAACCAAAAGCCCTTTTCGCTCTGCCTCAAAGTTCATTACCACCCTGTGCCTTAATATCGGAAATGCAAGCGTTTCTATGTCCTCGTTGCTTACATAATTCCTTCCTTTTATCAAGGCGCGCGCCTTTGAAGCCAATATCAGGCCTATTGATGCCCTTGGGGAAGCTCCATAATGGAAAAAATCCTTCTTTGCCCTTGTTGCCTCAATCAGCTTAAGCGCCCTTATTTTAATGTCCTTTGCAATTGGCACCTGCCTGGAAACAGACTGCAAATGGCTAAGATGCTGCCTGTTCAGAAGCACCCGCATTTTTGGAATCTGCGCTCCCGAGGTGTAAAGGTCCACTATTTTCTGCTCCTCTTCGAATGAGGGATAAACGACTTTTATTTTCAAGAGGAACCTGTCTGCCTGCGCTTCTGGAAGAGGATAAGTTCCCTCCTGCTCAATCGGATTTTGAGTTGCCAGCACAAAAAATGGCTCTTCAAGCTTGTAGGTTGTATTCCCGACGGTAACCTGCCTCTCCTGCATCGCCTCAAGCAGGGCAGACTGAGTCTTTGGTGTTGCCCTGTTGATTTCATCTGCAAGGACTATATTTGCAAATACCGGCCCTTTCTGGAATTTGAAGTTTCTTTTTCCCCCGGATTCCTCTATTATATAAGTCCCCGTAATGTCGGACGGCATAAGATCCGGAGTGTTTTGGATCCTGCTGAACTTCAGGTCCATAAGGTCCGCAAGAGTCTTTATCGACAGAGTTTTTGCCAGCCCGGGGTATCCTTCAAGCAGCGCATTGCCATCTGCAACCATGGCAATCAGCACCTGCTCAATTATGGCTTCCTGGCCTATGACGACCCTTCCAATCTCCTTCTGGAGGGTGTCAAAGATATGTTTGTAATTTTTCATCCTTCCACCTCACTTAGCTATGTTCAAAAAATAATTTTTCACCAGCTCAGCATGCTCAACTGGAGTCTTTTCCTCGCTGTACTGCTCGTTTCCGCATCCCCCCGGGTCGTCTGCGCAGATTATGTCGGGGAATGTTTCCTCAAACTCAACCTCAGGCGGCTCCCTGAAGCTGGCGCCCGACAAAACCTCGAAGTTCATCGCCGCAAGGTTAATTTCAATCTCCTCCGCGCCAAGCTCCGCGAGTTTCTCCTTCCCGTAAATATCGCTGCTTTCGCCAGCACCAGCAGCCGGGGTGTCGCCAGATTCCGGGCTTAATCCAGCGCCAGCAGTAAGAAACTCAGGAAGCTCGCTGACCAGCAAATTTACATCTATAAACCTAATGCCGAATGCTGCAGCAAGCAGGATAACAAAACAAAGCGCGACAATTGCGGAGGTCTTGTATGCTGTCTTTTTCCTGTCGATGAATGAGGAGACTCTGACATTCCTTAAGTCATCTGTCACTTCCTCTTCCAAATCATCGACAACCTCATTTTCAACGTAGGCATTGTCAAATGCTGTACGAAGCTTTTCGTTGAGATTGGGGTATTTTTGCTCCACCAAAAGCGCCTTGCTCTGGTCAAAACCCAGATAAGTCGTGATTATAAAGAACATTGCGGCAGGTATCGCTGAATAGAATGGATAAAGCCCGATTAAAACGGAAACGAGGTAGAGCGCAAGAAAGAAAATAAGGGAGTTAAGCAGCATGTCAAACACTATTATGGAATCTATTACAAGGTTGACTTCCCTTATCACGCGCAAAAATCCTTTCATGCTTTACCCTTGGCAGGCTGCCAAATCGTCCTTGCATATGTCATAATCTTCCTCGCAATCGTTAAGGTCTGTCTGCAGGGAGGCTATTTGGGCTGCTTTTGCCGCTATCTCGAGAACCTTGGCCGCCACATCGCTCTCAAGCTGGACCACCTTTGCAATCTTATCTGCCAAATCCCTTCTTGCAATGTTAAGCTCCGACTCGAGCCTATTCCTTTCCCCTTCAATCTTTTCCTTTTCATCCCTCAGCTTATCGTACTTGCCCTGCAAATCGGAGGCGCGCTCTTCCCTGACCTCAAGCTCGACGCTTGTCTCGTTGAGGATGCTCCTGCTGAGCTGAAGCTCTGTTGAGACCTTCTCAAGCTGGGCAAGCTTGGTGCGGTAGTCCTCGGTCAGGTTGTAAAACTTCATCTGGTAAAAGGTGCTGAAGCCCACAAACATCATGAGGGTTACTATGATAAGGATAAGAAACATAAAATTAAGATCCCGTTTCATCACGCTCATCTTCTAGACCTCCACGCCCTCAATTCGCGTATTTTCCTGACATAAATTTCAAAAAGAAGGAAAACTATAATTGCAATGAGCAGCGGCCATTTGTATTCAACCGTATGGACAGTTACCCTTCGGGAGTTTTTCCTTACCGTCTCAATTATCCTGTCTATGTCATTCGGGTCAAATACCGAGCCGCCCACTGTAGAAACCAGGTCGGGAAAC
>Ga0209542_10005515_pt1 | contig 25185 bp, 27 predicted proteins | sample RifCSPhighO2_01_FD_184028 | JGI IMG/M metagenome (GOLD analysis project Ga0209542, IMG submission 184028) | Soil microbial communities from Rifle, Colorado - Rifle CSP2_plank highO2_0.1 (SPAdes) (version 2) | ecosystem: Environmental > Terrestrial > Deep subsurface > Rock core/Sediment ...
GGAAAAAGTACAATGGAAGATATATCACAAACTTCTTTCAGCATCCTTTGTTTATGTGTGCTCAGCACAACTTGTACAGAACCAGATGGAAAACTACAAGGTTGGGCTACATCTGAAAAATTAAGCAGGACAATAAATTTTGATTCTCCAAATACTCGAACGTAACCATACACACGGTCAGACCCAACATCTACCGAAACGTATGTTCCCTCGGTCAAAGCCTGGCTCTTACCTCGCAGCTGGATTAAATTCCTGTACAGCTCAAAAAACGATCTGGGATCTTTTCTCTCTTCTTCAACATTCACCGCCAAAAAATCTCCATGAACCGGTAACCAAGGATTGCCTTCTGTAAACCCCGCGTTTAATGATCCATTCCACTGCATCGGTGTTCTTTCCGGATCCCTCCCAAATCCCGGCTCTTGGAAACCGTAAGGATCTTGAACTCTTTCTGGAGGAATATCTTTTACATCATGCATTCCAATTTCATCACCATAATATATAACGGGCATACCGGGCAAGGTCATCATCATAACAGCGGCAACCTTTGCTTGAGCATCTCCTATCCTGGTAGCAATTCTCGATCTATCGTGATTTCCCAAAACGATTATTGGTAGCTGACCAGCACTCAGACTCCCTGTATATGAATCAACAAAAGATCGATATTCCAAAGCATTCCAAGGAAGAAATATGAGTTCGAAATTAAATGGGGCAACAACCTTATTGTTCAGCCTTTCGTAATACTTTTTATATTCCAATATCGCCTCTATTCCCCTCTGATCAGGATATGCTTCAGGAATTAAAAACCGACCATCATATCTTTGAACGAAATCAGCCAGCATTGCCAGATGTACAAATGATGAGTCTTGGTCTTTACTATAAATATGAGAAAGTTGATAATACGGCTCCATTTGGCCTTTAATATAATCAGGATTCTGTGGTTCGTCCAAAAAACGTGGGTCCTTCCCAATAAAATTCACAGCATCAAGTCTAAAGCCGTCGACCCCCTTCTCAAACCAAAACTTCATAACATTCTTGATTGCTTCCACGACTTCCGGATTTTCCCAATTGAGATCCGCTTGCTCCTCCAAAAAACTATGAAGGTAATACTGGCCGGTTTTGCCATCGTATTTCCACGCTGAACCCCCAAAAGCACTTATCCAATTAGTGGGTTCGTGACCGTCGACGGAATCTCGCCATATGAACCAGTCCCTTTTTGAACTATTACGCGATGACATTGATTCTAAAAACCATGGGTGTCGGACAGACGTATGGTTCAAAACAAGGTCAATAACCACGGAAATTCCCCTCTTGTGAGCTTCTCGTATTAGCTCTTCCGCATCATTTATATTTCCGAACAAGGGGTTAACATCACAATAATCGGAAACATCATATCCACCATCCTTCATTGGAGAAGGATAAAAAGGGGAAATCCAAATGGCATTAATCCCCAACTCCTTAAGGTAACCAAGCTTTTCGCTTACACCCCGCAAGTCACCGTCCCCATCCGCATTAGTGTCCCTGAAACTACGAGGATATATTTCATACAAAACAGATCGAGACGGAATAAACCTATTTTCAGTTTTCAGCTGCATGCACCGCATTATACCCTACATAAAATCCTGGCTCCCCCTTCACCCGTGAGTTAAAATCAATTACTAATTAACCAAGTGTTCGGATTCGGATCCGGATTAGAATTCGCCACTGTTGTATACTAAAACTTACAGTTGTATAGTAAGTTGTCAAGTGCGGAATAAGGTTGTCAAGTCTGAGCTAGATGTGTGTCTCATTTAGAAGCCTCCAATAAAAACTCTTCCAACGCCTTCAAATCCCTTTTCTCTGGATCATAGTAGTATGAAGTTATTCCCAACGATTGTGCACTTTTCACCGCCTCCTGATTATGCTCAAAGTAAATCACTTCATCCGATCGCAAACCATAATTAGCGAGCATCTTTTCAAAATATTTCGAATCAGTTTTATCAGGATTATGTTTTAGTGAGTACAGTTCATATGGAAGGTTGACTAACCCAAACTCCACCATCTGATTATCGTCCGCATTGGTCAATACGATTTTCCGATTAGGAAACTGTTCAAGTAGCTCAAACATAGGCTGGTAAACTCCTTGATCTTCGACCACAAACGCATCTACCGCATCCACCAATATAGTTTTCATATTTTGATTTTATCAGGTTCGACCATCCAATTCGAGTCTATGAAAGATAGAACTACTTTCAAGGCTAAAATATGTTCTAGCCCAAGATGCTCCCCGGACAGGACTCGAACCTGTGACCTTGATCTTAACAGGATCCCGCTCTACCAACTGAGCTACCGGGGAATATTAACGAACAGCCCCTATTTTACCATTTTCAGCCTCAATAATTCTACTTTGAACCTGGATATTTACTTGTCGCTCGAGGTCGCCCAGGTTCCACCCCGCCACCGCCACCCTACTGCGCCGAAGAGCTTACCTTTCCTCCCAAGGACAACCCCAAAGCAATGGGGCCAGCCAGAAGTAAAACAATTCCCAAGATAATGCCCACTATGGTTCTGAACAATTTCCCCAGAAAACTCATCTTTTTGACTTCTTTCCCTTTTGCCTCTTTCAAAAAACGACTTGCCCAAACAAATAGGGCCAATCCGACCGCCGCCGTTACCAATCCTGTTATCTTTCCTAGAGAAAAGAATTCCGCGGCCAATCCGGAGACGATCAGTTTCATCCAAGCCGGCCAGTCTTTCGAACCCTGGGTGATCAAACCACCAAGAGCACCACCACCCCAACCAATCAGTGCCGCGATCAAGCCGCTTCCCAAGAGCAATACCCCCGAACCCTTAACCCCGCCCACCTTCCCTTCCCCCAATAGGTAATGAAGCATAAAAAAACACCAGCGTCACTGCCAACAAACCCAACCATACCCACACCAACCAGGAAAACACCTGTTGCGTTTCGACTAATCCTTTAATTACACTCCCGAATCTTATTCATCCTCATTGTTATCATTGTTATCATTGTCACCATCGTTGGTTTCATTAGTTTTCGTTCCGGCGCCCTTAAGTTTTCCGTTTTCAACACCAAAACATCTCCCAAGAAAGATCTCAAAATCCCCAAATCAAGTATTGATCCTCCCAAGAACTGGGAGAACCTGACACCGAACACTTCGACCGGAGAATTTGCCCGTTATGAATCAAAAGAAATCGATGTCGAAAAAGCTGAAGACGGATCTTTTACGAACAAACACGCCGCTGAAATCAAGTCTTCCCTCGACCCCTTCCGTTTCCTCTAAGAATTTGACAACTTAGACAAAAATTGTTTAAGTTAACCTATGGACTACCCTACCGGTTATGGCAAACGCCCCTTGTGGCAATGGGTGGTTATTTACTTGATCATCGGCGGACTCATTTACGCCGCGGTCTATTACTTCTTCTTTGCCAACAAAACTGACCGCAAACCGTACGGTGCCGCCTACAATCCTCGTGTCACCCAAACTGTCGCCCAAAACACCGTCACCCTCACCTCTTCAAACTTTGAACCGGCAGTAATCACTATCGCCGCAGGACAAACTGTCGTCTGGAATAACCGAAGTGGTGTTGCCATAAGTATCAATTCTGCTCCCCATCCCACCCACGCCGACTACCCCCCCTTAAACATTGGCTTGGTCGAAAATGGCGCTTCGGCTTCGCTCACTTTCCCCACCGCCGGCACTTACAAATATCACAATCATCTCAATCCCAGCCAATACGGTTCCATCATCGTCCAATAGTCCCTCTTGCACTTCTTCATAAAAGACTGCTATATCTGAGGATGTGCCCTCAGATCAGAACCCCCCTCTCTTTGGCAAAAAAATCCTCATTATCCATTTTCGAGTCGGCAAGACTGACGGTGTTTCTATTGAAATCGAAGCTTGGAAAGAAATCCTCACCCGTGCCGGCGCAGTAGTAAAACTTTGTTCCGGACCAATAAATGTGGGGGCCGACTACGTCATCAGCAATCTCGAACAACAACTCAACCCAACCATCTACAACATTGACGAGGCCGCCTATGCCGGATATAAAAAATTCAAGGATGAAGATGAATTTATCGATGCCATCAAGAAGGAGCAGGAAATCATTATCACACAACTGAATCAGATCCTGGACGAATTTAGACCAGACCGGATCATCATCAGTAACATCTTTTCGGTTGGCGAGCATCTTCCCGCTGCTGGGGCCTTCACTGAAGTTTTTGATAAAAGGCAAATCCCCGTACTTGGCATCCACCACGACTTTTGGTGGGAAAACATCCGTTACAAGAAGCCAAACTTCCCCTTCGTCGTCGAACAGTTGGGTCAGTATTTCCCCCCGAAACGCCCTTGGCTCAAACACGCCGTCATCAACTCTATCGCCCAAAAGTCGCTCTCAAAAAGAAGGGGGGTCGAAGCGGGAGTCATCTATGACACGGTCAATTTCGACGAGACTATCGATCAAAAGGCCAGACGCGCAAGCGAAATTCTTGATCTCTGTCACTCACAAACCAACGACATCATCGTTCTCCAGGCGACGCGGATCGTCCGTCGCAAGAATATCGAGATCGCCATTGATCTCATCAATACTCTATCGAAACCGGAATTCAAAAACCAACTCGCCGGAAAAACTCTTTCCAATGGCAAGCGGTTTGATCCCCAAATCAATAAAATAATCCTTATCCTAGCCGGCTATGCCGAAAAAAGAGATCAGGCTTATAAAGGTCTTCTTTTACAATACGCCAAAGACAAGGGCGTCTCCGTTTGTTACTTGGGGGGTCTCATCACCGATAGTAGCAGCTTTACCCTTTACGATGCTTATCCGAGGGCAGATGTCATCACCTACCCCAGTGAATACGAGGGTTTTGGCAATCAGTTTTTAGAAAGCATCTGGGCCAAAAAACCGGTCGCACTGTTTGAATATCCCGTTTTCAAATCCGATATCGCCCCATTAGGATTCGACTACATCAGCCTCGGTGATACCCTTACAAAAGACGCGACCGGCCTCTGTCATATTCCGGAACCAATCCTCACTACCGCTGCCCAAAAGATCATTTCCCTTCTTAGTGATCCAAATAGCTACCAGGCAATGGTCGAAAAAAATTTCAATCTCGGCAAAGAAAATTTTTCCTACGACAAAACTCTATCCCTCCTTTCCAATCTTCTCTCAGAACCCTAACCTAATCGGTGTAGTACCAGATTCACTAATGCGAGCACAATCGCGGCGATCAAAGCCGTACCAAATCCGGTAACATGGAAGCCGCGCACCAGATTACTCATCAGCATAATCAGTAGGGCGTTGATCACAAAAGTAAAAAGTCCCAAGGTCAGAATATTGATCGGTAGGGTTAATAGGATCAAAATCGGTTTCACCAAGATCGACAGGACTCCCCAAACCACCGATACCACCAACAACGCCTGCCAACCGGCAATCGTCACCCCCGGCACCAAATAGGAAACCACGTAAAAGGCGATCGCGTTCAAAACCAAGGTTGTTAGGATCATGGATTTATTTTAACACTTACTTTTCTCCATAATCAATCAAACCCCTACCCCATCAATGTTGTGTTGGCCTCCAAAACATTGGATGATCCGGTGAACAACTTTTTTATTCAAAAGCACCAAAAAGACCAAGGTAAATTTTGTATAATCAGGTCCTAACTGTCTCATCCGACAAAAGTGATTTAAGTAAATAAACAAGAACCGGAAAGAAACTATAGCCATTGTTTTCAATAACCTATAGTTTCATGAAATTTTGTTTCGTTATCTTCTGGCCTTCACCCCCCCAGCGGGTGTCAAAGCGTTTCTTCACTAGGGAGTCGACTCGCATCGACGAGTTGTTTCCAATGGGACTAATGAACAGCCGGGGTGGAGGGCTCCCCTCTTTCTTTACCGCCACCTGCTGTCACATTTCCCGAGACCCAGCGGTCTTGTATTGACCGGAAAATTTATGCCGTTTTCAACAAATGACCCCGTTGTATCTTCTTCCTAATCAACTGTCAGGTCTGGTTCACGGGGATATTGAATAACATCTTTTTAGTGTCATTTCCAAACCCGTACAACTTAAGTAGAAAAACGGGGATGACCGATACAAATCTCGTGTCACCCACTCGCAGGTGACCATCCCCGAAAACATAGGGGGTCGTCAAAAATAATCATTCGGCAACTCAATGGTTTGAGGTGCTTCGACAACATTGAATGTAGTTCTGCAACAGTTTTTCGCCATAGGTAATATGTCAGGCGAACTCTGTGCGCGATTAAACCTTTCGACATGGGCATTGGCCACGGTGAAAACAAGCTTCCAGGTAACTAACACGATAGTCCGCTTCAACACCATCAAAGAAACTGCCCCACACCGGAATCTTCAATCAACACCATCTATCTATATGTATGTATGCGTAAGTGTCTCACAGCACCTCATTTGGTGTCAGCCAACACGATCTGTAGGCTGTTGGGTAATTGACCCATCTGTGTCATCTTGAATCATGTCGCTCTGAATTAATTTTGCTGTGGGAATGACACTGGTGGTCGACTCACTCAACGACGCAGACCTGAAGTTTTGATAATACCCTCTCAATTGACGAAGCTTGAGTTAGTTCACTATTAAAACCTTGTTAAAATCATGTTAAAGACCTTGTAAGAAACTGGTAAAAGCAGGCTCGTAGACTGCCAATCGCCACTGCTTACTTCTACACCATCAAAGAAACTGCCCAAACCCTGGGCCTTTCAACCAATATAATCTCTCAATCCTTCTCGCTAGCCTCACTTAGACATCGATTGGCCTTAATCTGGGGTCTTGACAAACTCTCCTAAATTGACGAAACTGGAGTTAGTTCACTATTAAAACCTTGTTAAAATCTCGTTAAAAATCTTGTAAAAACAGGCTCGTAGACAGCTAATCACTATGGCCCGCTTCTACACCGTCAAAGAAACTGCCCAAACCCTGGGCCTTTCAACCAATACTATCTATGAATATCTCGAGACCGGCAGGCTCAAGGGAGTCCGCGGTTCAGCCAAACAGGGAAGATTCCGCATTCCCCAATCTCAAATCGATTCTTTTCCCAGCCACCGACTCGAAACCATTTCCGAAATACCTAGCCAAGCCCCACCTGACAATGGCGTTATTATGCCCCTTCTCCCCATCAGAATCGTCCGCGTTTTATTAATCATCAGTCTATTCTTCATCGTTTCCGAAATTCTCCTAACCCGTAACTTCTCTCCCAAAGAACAGGCCTTCCGCCTAGTTACTGTTGGCATCTTCATCATCCTGTCATATCAATTTATCAGTTTTGGCAAAAACAAAAAGAGCAGCTAGCCCAAACACTATGGTCACAAAAGCCTATCGCACCGTCTTGGGAGCTTATTCATTTGTCTTCATCTCTTACGCGATTATCTCTGCCCTAAAAAATGGGTTTAGTCCTTATCTTCTCAATCTTCTCATCCTCGCTCCCCTACCACTCTATTTTATTATCATTACTATTCGTGAACTCCGTCACCTTTACCATTACTTCGATTACGAATTTGTCATTGATGGTTACTCCCTTCCGCCAGCTGGCGAACCCACTGCCCCCAATCTGAATTTTCTTTTTGCCCAGACCTCTCCTTCTTTCTTAGTTACCGTTTGCCTTTTCTCAACCGCCATCAGCGCCACCATTATTAGGGCCTTCTTAATTAGATGAACTTAAAGCCACTCACCTTCTACAACCTGGTTGCAACAGGCACCCTAACCGCTTTCGGCCTTTATAATTCTCACTCCTCACCGGAAACTCTCACCGCTCTTTCTCTTGCCCCAATAGCTCTTTTTTTCGGTCTTACTACTTTTAGCAGACAACACCCCACCGCAAGCCCTAGTCCGGCAGTTGTCCCCCACCCACGACCCACCCTAAAAGAAACGGCCACCCCCAGGCAGAAAGTGGATATTTCCGATATCGATAAGCGGGCCTTTTTAAAGCTAGTCGGAGCTACCGGGCTTTCCTTTTTCCTCTACTCAATTTTTAACAGAGGGGTTCGGGTCCCATCTTTCGGAGACTCGTCCGAACTAGGGACAACTTCCCTCGTGGACGTCGCCGGAAATAAAATTGATCCCCCAGAAAAACACCCCACCGATGGCTATACGATTTCCGAGATCGACGATGACACCATCGCCTTTTACGGGTTTACCAACAAGACCAGCGCCTGGTATATCATGAGGAAAGACTCTGATGTGGGCTCCATCCGCTATACCAAGGGAGACGGTGGATTTGGCAATAGTTGGATCAATCGCAAGCAGCTTAAATACGACTACTACAACAATGTCTTTTAAGAAAGTCTTTTAAGAAAGCTGTTTTGCTTGACATCCTCCAAGTTAAAATGTAAAACCATCGTCGATGACAGCATTATCTGTAATCATCCCATCTAGAAACGAGGTCTATCTTCAACAAACGATCGACGACATCCTGGCCAAGGCGAGGGGGTCCGTCGAGATCATTGTCGTTTTGGATGGCTACTGGCCAGAGCCAATTCTAAAAACTGACCCTAGAATAATCACCCTTCACCACGGAACGATGCGCGATAACCAAGGTATGAGGGCCAGTATCAATAAAGGTATGGCCATTGCTCGGGGTGAGTACGTCATGAAAGTCGACGGGCATTGTTTGTTTGACGAAGGTTTTGATGTCAAACTAATCGCTGATTGTGAGGACAATTGGGTGGTTATCCCCCGCCGCCTTCGACTTGACGCCGAAAACTGGAAAATCGCCCCTGACACCAGACCACCAATCGACTACAACTACTTAACTTATCCCTACCTTCGGCCCAATGATAACCATTGCGGGCTTCATGGCGCGGATTGGCGACAAAGATATTATGACCGCAAAGACATCTCGATCGACGATACTATGTCCGGTCAGGGTTCGCTTTACTTTACCACCCGGAAGTGGTGGTTTGAAATGATTGGCCCGCTAGATAGTGAAATCTACGGCCCGTTTGCCCAAGAATGTCAGGAGATCTGCAACAGAACCTGGCTTGGCGGCGGCCGGTGCGTCGTCAACAAAAAAACCTGGTACGCTCACCTGCACAAAGGCAGTCGGGGCAAGAACTACGGTTTTTCCAATGCCCAGTATACCAAATTTTACGAAAATAAAGAGTTCGGGCGGAAAAACTGCATTGACTACTGGATCAACAACAAATGGGCAGAGCGTAAGTATGACTTTGATTGGTTGATCGAAAAATTCTGGCCCGTTCCCGGCTGGCCAGAAAACTGGAAAGAGCAGTTAATTATCGACAAGAAAAAAGAAAAATCTTAGTGTTAAAAAACCGTCTCGAACTGGCCAGGCATTTCGCAGAATTAGGCTTCAAATCTGGCGCCGAAATTGGAGTCGCCGAAGGCCGGTACTCAGAAATTTTATGCCAAAACATTCCCGGATTGAAGTTAATTGCCGTTGACAACTGGGATAGTTACCGAACCACCAGGCGAACCCTTACCAATAAAATGACCGGAGAAGAACTGACCGGGGAGAGACTGGCCCCATACAATGCCACCATTATCAAGAAACCAAGTCTGGATGCCGTCAAAGATATTCCAGATGAGTCACTCGACTTCGTCTTCATCGACGCCGACCATACTTATCAAGCCGTCAAAAATGATATCCGGGAATGGAGCAAAAAAGTCAGGAAGGGCGGCATCGTCTCTGGGCATGATTATTACGTTTTTCCCAAGAGTGGCAATCGTGGCGTCATTGATGCGGTTGACGAATATGTCAAAGAACACGGACTTGAACTTTTAACCACCGCCTGGGATGACAACTACAAACGCTGGGACGAGAGACAGCCCTGCTGGTACTTCGTCAAAACATGAAAATATTCTTGGACGTCGGAGCCCATACTGGGGAAACGCTTATGGTCGCCTTGGAAGATAAATACAGCTTTGACAAGATTTATTGTTTTGAACCGATCTCCGAGTGTTGTGAGGTCTTAAGAACGTACCAAGACAAAAGAATCGTGGTCTGCGAATACGGTTTGTGGGACGAAAGTTGCACCAAACTGATCTATGCCCCAAAATCTGCGGGGGCCTCACTCTTTAAGGACAAGTTTAGGGGTGCCGTTGGGTCACGAGAAATAAAGTTAGTCTGCGTTAGCGACTGGTTTGCTCAAAATCTCAAGACAGATGATCGAATACATCTGAAGATAAATTGCGAGGGTGCAGAGTGCGCCATTCTTGACAACTTAATCAAAACCGGCGAGTACAAAAAGATTGACGTCTTGATGGTTGACTTTGACGTCCGCAAGATACCCTCACAAAAACACTTAATGAACGAAATGAAGGTTAAACTTCGGGGGTTGGGCATTCCCAAGCTATTTTATATCGACGAAAATCCTCTGAAGGAAATGACCCATGGTTATTTTACCCGTTACTGGTTAAATAACCCAGGATCGTCGTTCACGAATATAGGTCAAAATCTGAATACATTGTGAAACCAGACATCACCATCATCACCTGCTCATATAACAAACCACAATACATTCTTGACGCCGTTGACTCCGTCTTGAATCAAACTTTCACCGACTTCGAATATCTAATCCTCGAAAATTCAAACGACGGCCAAACCAGAGATATCGTCCACACCACTCATGACCCTCGGGTAAAAATAATTAATGTGGACGTCAGTGATAAAGAGAGGCGAAGGATCTACATCGAAAGCCACCTCAAAAATACTCACACCCCTAACGCTCTTGGTAAGTATGTCATGTACCTGGCCGATGACGACACACTGGAACCAACCTGCTTCGAAGATCATCTCAAAGAATTCAAAAGAAATCCTTCCCAAGGGGCCAATTACCACGCCTGCAAAATCATCTATTTGGGTAGTGAAAAACCTGATGATGTCATCCCCGCAACATTGACCTTCGGCCCCAACCGCTTACCCAAAGAAAGAATCGATGGCGGATCAGTAATGTTTACCAAAGAGATTTTTAGCAAACTACCACAGCCATTTTTTAAACGCAACTGGTTTGACGCTCACATTTCTGATACTTTATTTCTCAACAAACTTTCCCGCGCAGCCACCCTCCACCCAATCAACAAAATCTTACACACCAAACGGATTACCCCAATTTCGGTTCATACATATATAAACAACCAAGGCATTCCCTGGTTTTTCAGACCACGGCACGGGTTTGATCGTCCTCAATCAAGCGGCAGAATTTAAATCTACCCACTATTTCTTAAAGTTATCATATAAGTGGTGGAATAATCCTTTTGGATTCAAATCATATTTTACATGGAATCTACCGATAGGAAATATATAAATATTGCTGCCATAAACTCCCGGATTTAATCCTTTTGCAACAACATATTGATTCCAATCGCGATTAAAAATGGATTCATCCCCACCTTGAGGTTTTAAGGTGACACAGTACTCTGGATCATAACCACCAATTTCATCAAAATACGTTTTCTTCATAGCGTAAGTATTTGCATGGACACTGCAATAGAGTTTCCTGCTTCTATTCAATCTGTTCAGATCCATACCATATTCCTCAAGCACCTTAGGCTCCTGGGTCAGAGTTCCATCCTCCAATAACACCCCGAAAAATCTCCTAAAGTTCATCCTGTCACCCGTAAAGTTATAGACATCCTCGATGGCCTCTCGAGAGATGATGTGGTCGATATCCGTCACAAACAGGTACTCTCCCTTTGCAATTTTGGCCCCCATATTTCGGGCCAGTCCCTGAGTCCACGGGCGTCTGTCATTTGTATGTAAAAGTGTCAGATTCTTCAGTTCATAATCTTCTCTGTTGTGTGGTGGATCGCTCCCGTCATCGACAAAAATAAATTCGATATCATCCGGAAGATTCATTTTGTTAAAATGCTTTGCCTGCCTCGCCACCACGCCGTAGGATTGAAAAAATGCTATCAAGATAGAAATTTTCATATCCATACATTACCATATAGCAAAAACCAAAACATGAACACCCTGACATATCTCATCAACGAATACAAACTCGATCTATCCGCTGACTCTCCTATCGAAATTCCCAATGTCAGTAGAAATGACCTGGCAGAGTGGCTGCATGATCTGGACTTCGAGACCGGCGTCGAAGTCGGAGTGGCCGCTGGTGAATACTCAGAAATCATCTGCAAAGCCAACCCCCAGATGAAAGTTTATGGCGTTGATCCCTTCGGCTCATACAAAGGGTACAAAGACTACGTTAGGACAAAAACATTTAACGACCTTCACCAACAAGCGCAAGCCCGCTTAAGGTCTTTCCCCAAATATGTCTTCGTCAAAGAATTTAGCCTGGACGCCCTAAAAAGATTCGAAGACAGCTCCCTCGATTTTGTCTATATCGACGCCAACCACCAAGAACCATATATTTCCCAAGATATCGAAGGCTGGAGTCGGAAGGGGAAGTCAGGAGGCATTGTTGCCGGACACGACTACATCCACTCAAACCATAGTCACTGCGACGTCATCCAGGCAGTCAACCTTTATACCGCCAAAAATAAAATTACCCCCTGGTTTATTTTGGGGTTAAATGCCAAAATACCAGGAATTATCAGGGACGCCAGCCGATCTTGGATGTGGATAAAATCATGAAAATCGCTATTCTATCTGCCAACCTAGGGAATTTTGATACCACAGTCGACCCCGTCGAACAAGATTTACCCAAAGGTGTCAGCGAAATTGAATTTCACCGGTTTGCCGACGAAAACTTCCCCCCAATCACTGGTCTTACCCCCAGGTTGCAATACCGAATTCCCAAACTTTTTGGCTGGCAAATGTTTCCCGGATACGACTACTATCTTTGGCTTGATGGCTCATTTTCTCTAGGGAGGGCGGACTCCGCCAGTTGGTTTCTAGACAAATGCCAAGGCCACGACATTGTTTTGTTCAAACACCCCTGGAGAAATACAATGAAAAAAGAAACCGATCACATTATCGCCAAATTGGCAGAAAATAACAGCTACATTACTTCCCGATACAAAAATGGCCTGCACCAAGAACAACTAATCGAATGCCTAGCCGACCCAAATTTCGAGGACAAGGTGCTGTACACATCAACCGCTTTTATGTACCACAACAACGAGAGGGTCCAAGCGGCAATGAAATTTTGGTGGTATCATCAATCACGATATTTTACTTGTGACCAAATCGTCTTACCCTACGTGACCTTCAAGCATAAATTAAAGGTCAACATGATCAAAGAAAATCAATATAAAATCGATTATCTGTCTCTCGTCAGTAGACACAAATGAACCAGCAAAAAATAGCCGTCGTTATCCCAACCATAAGGCCCGAGCACTTCAAAAAGTTTAGTGAGGCTTGGGCACCATTACTGAAAAAACACGACTGTCAATTGGTAACAGTCATCGACGGGGAAAATCCTACTGTAAATGGCTACAGTGCACAAGAAATTATGGGTGAATACTCCTCCGCTCTTTCGAACTTTAATGCCGGCATCAGAAATCTAGGCTTTGCCTACGTGGCTCACAGAATGAAGGACGTAGAAATAGTACTTACCTTCGACGACGACGTCATGCCCATCGGCGATACCATTCAAGACCACCTCGACGCTCTCAATCAACGAGTTCCCACGAGCTGGCTGTCAACCGCCTCTAAACATACCCGCGGGTTTCCTTATGGAATTAGGAGCGAGGCGGAGGTAGTCTTGTCTCATGGAGTTTGGCAGGGAGTTGCCGACTGGGATGCGCCCACCCAGCTCGTTATCGGCAATCAACCTATTTCTTTTTACAAAGGACCAATTCCGAAAGGCATTTACTTCCCGATGTGCAGTATGAATCTGGCCTTTAAAAGGAAGCTCCTCCCGCATATCTATCACGCGCCGTGGGCCTTGGGTATCAATCGGTTTGACGACGTATTTGCCGGAATCGAAGCCAAAAAAGAAATCGACAAAAATGGTTGGGCGGCTGTCAGTGGCTACTCCATCGTCCATCATGACCGGGCCTCTGACGTCTTTAATAACCTGAAAAACGAAGCGCCGGGGATTGCCCTGAACGAAACCTTCTGGAAAGGAAACGAAGACCATCCGTATTTCAAAATCTATCGCCAGAAACTTAAGGTGTGGCAAGAATTCATTAACTTGAGATCAACTATCAGTTTTATTATCCCAAGCGTTGGCCGCAAATCGCTCAAAAAGACACTCTCCTCAATTGAAAGGTGGCCTGGTGATGAGGTATTAGTAATAAAACACGATCCCCCTTCCAAAAACTGGGGCAACGCCGAACGCCAGGAAGGAACAAACAAGGCAAAGTGCGATTACTTGGCTTTCATTGACGACGACGATGTCTACATTCCCGGAGCCAGAGCCATTATGGACAAAGCCATTCGAGAAAATCCGGGCGGCAAACCTATCCTTTTTAAAATTAAGTACCCGAACGGCCGCATCCTGTGGCAAAAAAAATGGGTAAAAAATGGCAACGTTAGTACCCAAATGATTCTTGTACCAAATAAAAAAGACATGCTCTATGATTGGGACCAAAAACACACCTGGGCCGATTTTCAGTTTATCAACCGCTGGAAATGGCCGGCCAAGACAATAGACTGGAGAGAAGAAATTATCGTCCATATGGGCCACAACGATGAAAAGTACGAGAAGAAATTAACCTTTGCAGAGGCCAGGAAAGGCGGGTACTTGAGTTAGAATCAGTCTTATGGCTAAAATTCTCGTCACTGGCAGTAAGGGGGTGGTTGGTACTTGGCTCACCAAACTACTTCTTGAAAAAGGCCACGCCGTCTTTGGTCTCGATATCTTTCATGATCCCTTTGAGGCCGGCTGGGAACAGCCGATGTACTCTCTGCCAACAAACTACTCTCGCTGTGATGTTTCCGAATTTCGTCAACTAGAAAGATGTTTCAAAAAATTCGGGCCATTCGATTTTGTCTACCATACCGCGGCGGAGTTTGGTCGCTGGAATGGTGAAGATTTTTACGAGCAACTTTGGCAAACCAATGTCATTGGCACAAAACACCTCCTCCGTCTTCAAGAACAATTAGGTTTCAAACTGATTCATTTTTCCAGCTCTGAGGTCTATGGTGACTTTCCCAACCTTATGACTGAAGATGTGATGCAAACTGTCGAGGTCAAACAACTCAATGACTATGCCATGACCAAATGGGTGAACGAGATGCAAGTCGCCAATTCTCGAAAACAACACCAAACCCAAACCGTTATTGTCAGGTTGTTTAATACCTATGGCCCCGGAGAAACCTATCATGCATATCGTAGTGTTAACTCAAAATTTTGTTACGCTGCCCTCAACAGCCTGCCCATCGTCGTCTATCGCGGACACACTCGAACCAGCTCCTACATCGAAGATACTTGCCGGACACTTTCCAACATTGTCTCCAATTTTCAAGATGGGCAAATATACAATATCGCCGGAGGTCAAGAACATTCGGTGGAAGAACTTGCGCGGATCATCTGGTCTCTGGCCAAGGCCGACCCGAAACTGATCAAATTCAAAGGATCGGAGCCCCTCACCACAAAAAACAAAAGAGTTGACTCAACCAAAGCCATTCATGACCTAGACCATCGGACAACAGTTGACCTGAAAACCGGTATCAAAAAAACGCTTGCTTGGATGAAGCATTATTACGCCATCAAGTCCAGATGAAAAGATTGTGCCTCATTGTTGGTGCTCGGCCAAATTTTGTCAAAGCCGCCCCCCTCGTCACCGCCCTCAGAAAAGAGCCTCTTTTCCGGTTTTCTATCCTCCATACCGGCCAGCACTCCGACCCATCTCTGTCAAAAGTTTTCCTCGAAAAATTGGGGATCGGCAAACCAGATATCACCCTGAATATCAAAAAATACACTGATCGCCAACAAAGAATTAGTCTAATGGTTTGCCAGATTGGTCGCTTTCTCGCCAAAAATAAATTCGATCTCGTTATTGTCGTCGGCGATTGCGATTCGACTCTCGCCGGTGCCTTGGCCGCCACCAAGCAAAAACTCCTCCTCGCTCACATCGAAGCCGGTCTTCGCAGCCACGATGCCAAAATGCCGGAGGAGACAAATCGTTTTATTGTCGATCAGTTGTCCAATCTCCATTTCATCACCGAACCGTCGGCTAGGAAAAATTTGTTAGCCGAAGGTTTTATCAAAAACACCATCAAGTTTGTCGGCAATCTGATGATCGAAAATCTAATTAATCATCAAGACAAAATTAACAACTCGAAAATATTGGAAAAATTATCTCTCAATCAACCTAGTTATCTCGTAGTCACTCTTCATCGTTTCGAGAATATCTCCTCAAAAAATAATCTATCCAACTCCCTCCGGCTCCTCCGGCAGTTAAGCCAAAAATATCGTCTGGTTTTCCCATCTCACCCACATACTCAGAAGCAAATTATATTTTTCGGCCTCCAAAAATCCCTTCCAACCTGTATCACGACTGACCCACTCGACTATTTCGATTTCTTGAAATTAGTTTCAAACTCACTTGGGGTCATCACCGACTCCGGCGGGATCCAAGAAGAGACTACTTTTCTTGGGATTCGCTGCGCCACCCTTCGTGACAACACCGAAAGGCCAATCACCATTAACCAAGGTACCAACAAACTTTTCCCGCTTGATTCATCCATTGATTCAATCGTTAATCATCTAAGGAGCCAAACAGCGCCGACCAAGATTCGCCATTGGGACAATTCCGTCAGTCAACGAATTATCAACACCCTCAAGACTTACTTATGAAAATCTCCATCCGCTATGGTAGCCATTTACCAGTTCTGACCAAAATCGTCAACCTCACCACCGGCCCGATAATCGAACTGGGGGTCGGTCTCTATAGCACCCCCTATCTTCACTACGCCTGTTATGGAAGCAAGCGCCAGCTTGTCTCCTATGATAATTCTGATGGTTGGATCCGTTATTTCCGCGACTGCAGAAGCGACTTTCACGAAATCAATCTCATCACTGACTGGGATAAGCTTCAGATCAACGACGGCGCTGATATTGTCTTCGTCGACCATTTGCCCGATTTTCGCCGCGCCGTCGAAGCCGGCCGGTTCGCCAATCACGCCAAATTTGTCATTCTCCACGATTCCGAACCACAAAATGACCAGCATGTCCGCTATTCCACGATTTATCCACTTTTTAAATACCGCTTCGATTACACCGCCTGTCTTCCCCACACCACCGTCCTAAGTAACTTTATCGACCTAAGCTCTTTCAAGATTTGACCTCCTCGTCCCAGAGTATCGTCTCCCAGTTTTGATACTGGTTTGAAGCCAGACTTCTCTGCTTATAAAGCACCTGGTCCTCGCTTCGTGTCTTTTCTTGTAAAGCATAGGTATCATCATACAATTCCGGGCGGACATTTCGATCCAGATGAACCACTTTCGACTCAGCCACCCACAAATACATCCCCTTTGTCTGTGCCACATTTCTCAATTCCTTGTCTGCATAGTTATGTTTGTAGCCTGAATAGATCCACCTCTGCAAAAACCGAGGCGTGGCCATCGGGTAAGAGGCAATTCTTCCTCGATGAAGCCCATCATCGGGTTGCGCCAAGCCATCGTTTCTGGGGAACCTTTCTTTGTACGACTCCACCAATATCTTCAACCAATCGGGTTGGGGTAGGGTATCATCCCCAATCACCACAATCGGGTCCTCACCCAAATCTTTTATCATTTCTCTGACCGCCCTCACCCAGCCCCCAAGTAAGTTCTCAAAGATCACCAGTTCGTGTGGATAATTAGAGTTTTGTTGCACTGCCTTGACGCACTCCAATAACCTCTGCCTTCTTCCCGGTGTAGTCGGTATACAGACTTTAATCATTCTGTTGCTATACTACACCCGAGGCAAGTTTTGCCCCTATGCATGCCAGATAACTAATAATTAACAAAAATGCCAAGAATATTTGTAAGAAAGTATAGTCCAGACTGGGGCAGTCATTTTCCAGTCCTGATAAAAATACTTGAGGTCTCAGACGGGACGGTACTAGAACTAGGCACCGGTGTCTTTAGCACCCCCCTCCTCCACACTCTTTGTCAGGTGAGGAACAGACAGCTGGTCTCATATGAGAGTGACCCCTACTATGTTGAAAGGCACTCTGATTTTGTCACCCCCTTGCACCAGATAAATTTAGTTACCAACTGGGACGACGTCAAAATCGAAGACACCCTCTGGGACGTCGCCTTTATCGACCACAAACCGGAAAGACGCCGGAAAATAGAAGTGGAACGCTTAGCCAATACCGCCAAATATATCATCCTCCACGATAGTGAAACCAGAAATGACAAGCTTTATAAATACTCCGAAACCTATTCTTTATTTAAATATCGCTTCGACTACACCGCCTGCTATCCCCACACTACGGTCTTAAGTAACCTTATCGACCTAAACAAACTAGCAATATGAACCCCGGCGCCTGGGAAGATGGGAAAAAGGATGAGCTGTGGTTCTGGAAGGGCTGGTTGTCCGGTAAGGGCCACTTTTTCGAAAATCCCAGACGCCTATCTAATCGCTTTGACTTTATGATCGGCAACAAAAAGGAAGTCACCATCGCCAACTTGGGGGCGGGTGCCGCTTCACTCATCGGCGACTCGCGCCGTGACGTCAAGGTCAAGGTCGTCGCCTCTGACATTCTGGCCGACGAATATCAAGGGATACGCGATACATTTGACATCAAGACCCACACCCCCGTTGAGAAACAAGATATGACCAAGCTAACCTGTCAGAAGTTCACAACTAAGATTGAATCGGCTGGTAAAACCATGATTATCACCTCCTTCGTCCAGAAACAATGATCGACCTCACTATCATCTACTACACGTCGAACTACCTTGATGACCATAATCCCTATTTTCTTGCCAATACTAAAAAACAACTCCTCGAAGCAGTCGGAAATCTTCCCGTCATTAGTGTCTCGCAAAAACCAATCGACCTCGGCACGAATATCTGCCTGGGGGATATCGGTAGAAGCCACTTAAACATTTATCGACAGATACTCATTGGGGCCAAGGCCGCCAAAACCAAGTACGTCGCCATGGCCGAAGATGACATTCTCTATTCCTACGAACACTTCCACCAATATCTTCCCCAGGGAGACAAATTTGCTTACAACATGAATAAATGGTCGATCTTTACCTGGATAAACCCCCCACTATTCTCTTTTATTAACAGGAGGGTGGTCAACAGCCTGATCGCCAAAAAAGATATTCTGGTTTCCAGCCTCGAGGAAAGGTTTGATAAGTTCAAGGGAGTAAAGGAGGAAGACATTCCCACTCAATATTGGGGCGATCCCGGCCGGTATGACCGAGAGTTAGGAGTATCCATCCGGGAAACCGAACAATTTTCCTCATCTATCCCCAACGTCGTTTTTAATCACCCTGAAGCCTTTGGTTATCTCAAACTGGGCGCGCGCAAAAAAATGGGCGACAAAAGAGCAAACGAGATCCCCTACTGGGGCCAGGCCAGTGATATCTTAAAGTTATACCGGCCCTAAAAAGAGGTTGGACCTTTTTTACACTCATTTGCCTAAAAGCTGGTGGTATTCTAGAATTGTACAAAAAATGACCGACCTAACCATAATTTACTACACTGCCAACCACATCTCCGATTATTTTATGGCCAACACTCAGAAACAACTGCTGAAAGCTATCGGCGATACGCCAATCATCAGCGTCTCCCACAAACCAATGAAATTTGGCAAAAACATTTGTGTCGGCGAAATTGGCCGGTCGGGTTATAACCTCTATAAACAAATTTTAATCGGTGTCAAAGAGGCGAAGACAAAATATGTCGCCATGGCCGAAGACGATACCCTTTATTCATCCGAGCATTTCTCCTACCGACCACCGGATGGTAACACTTTTTCTTATGACATAAACAAGTGGTCTATTTTTTCCTGGACTCGCCCACCAACATTTTCTTATCGTCCCAGAAAATCAATGAGCAGTCTGATTGTTGCCAGAGACGCGCTAGCCAAAACCCTTGAAGAGAGATACGCCAAATACCCCGTCTTTGAAGAAATACCCAAGGATATTTACAAATATTATTGGGGTGAACCAGGGAGGTTTGAAAATCATCTTGGTATCACTCCACTAAAGAAGGAAGAATTTTCTTCGCCTGTCCCCAACATTATCTTTTCGACATCAGAGGCTTTGGGTTTTTCCCAACTGGGCAAAAGGAAAAGCCACACCAATATTACTAAAACTGAAATCGCCCCCTGGGGCACTGCCCAAGATGTTCTGAAACTCTACCAGCCCAGAGAAGATCAAGCGCCACCCAAGCAAAATCAGCAGCAATTTGATATAGTACTAACTAAATCAATCCCGAGAAAAACCATGCCTGACTTATCGATCCTCATCCCTGCTCGTAATGAAATGTTTCTCGCCAAAACCATCGAAAACATTCTCGAGAACAAGCGGGGTGACACCGAAATCATCGCCGTTCTCGATGGTGCCTGGGCCGACCCGGGGATTCCCGATCACCCAAAGGTGACTTTAATTCATTTTTCCAAAAGTATCGGCCAACGAGCCGCCACCAATGTAGCCGCCAGGCTCTCTCAAGCCAAATACTTGATGAAATGTGACGCCCATTGTTCATTTGATAAAGGCTTTGACGTAAAAATGGTGCAGGAGATGCACGATGACTGGACGATGGTTCCTCTAATGAGAAACCTTCATGCCTTTGACTGGATTTGTGAGAATGGCCACCGAAGGTATCAGGGCCCAAGTGGGCCTTGCAAAGAATGTAGCAAAGAAACACATCGGGACATCCTCTGGAGAGCCAAAGAAAATCCCAAAAGCGTTTCCTATTGCTTCGATGCCACACCCCATTTCCAATACTTCGGTGACTACTCCAAACGCCCCGAGGGTCAAGGCGATATAACCGAAACCATGTCTCTCCAGGGATCCTGTTTTATGATAACCCGTGACAAATACTGGGAACTCGACGTCTGTGATGAAAATTTTGGCAGCTGGGGCTCTCAAGGAATAGAGGTTGCTCTTAAAACTTGGTTGTCGGGAGGATCGGTCATGGTCAACAAAAAAACCTGGTACGCCCATCTGTTTAGAACCCAGGGGGGAGATTTTGGCTTCCCCTATCCCATGTCCGTGACCCAACAAGAACACGCGAAAAATAATGCCCGCAATCTTTTTTTCAATAACAACTGGTCCAAACAAGTCCGGCCACTTTCCTGGTTGATCGAAAGGTTTTGGCCAGTCAAGGGCTGGACAGAAGAAGATCTAAAAAAACTGAAGGCAAATACTTTTAAGTTTTCCGCCAAAGATTCAAAAGTCAAACCTGCAGAAAGCGAACCAACCGGATCAGAGGATACTCCCGTCATTTCAGATCCGATCAAAGTTACCACAAAAATTACACTGCCTACTAAAGGCATCGTCTTCTATACCGACAACCAACTCAAGGTAAAGATCGCCCATCTGGTCCAAAAACAACTCAGACACGTCAGCGAGACAACCGGTATTCCGATTGTTAGCGTGTCGCTTAAACCCATGGGCCACTTTGGCAGCAAAAATATTTATCTGCCTCTCGAGCGGGGCTATCTAACCATGTTCAAACAAATCCTAGCCGGTCTTGAGGCCAGCGACGCCGAGGTTATCTTCTTGTGCGAACACGACGTTTTGTATCATCCGTCACACTTCGACTTTACCCCGCCCAGAAAAGGCAAGTTTTACTATAACCAAAACTTTTGGAAGCTGAGAGTAGAAGACGGGCACGCCCTCCACTACGATGCCGACCAGGTCAGCGGACTTTGCGCCTATAGAAAACTTTTAATCAAAGAGTACCAAAAAAGAGTTAAGTACGTCACCAAGAACGGCTATGTTCGCAGTATGGGTTTTGAACCAGGTACTCACGGCAAAAGAATTAATAAAGCTTGGATGTCCATCTGGCCAAATGTTGACATTAGACATAATCACAATTTGACCAAAAACCGCTGGAGCATAGATGAATTCCGCAACAAAGCCAGTGCCACTAACTGGATGGAAACCGATGACGAAATTCCCGGCTGGGGAAAAACCAAAGAACTAATAAAGAGGCTGTAAAGAACCCGCGACTTTACGGTCGGGGATTTAAGTTCGGTGGGTTAACTTTTTGGAAGACAGGGGCTACATGATGGTTAGTAACTATAAGGCCGACCACCTCATTGACCAGAAACTTTCGGGGGTGGATGGTCTGCTACAACACCAAACGGCCACACCACTTCCTGGGCCTAAAAACCCCCGCCGCCAGACTGTTACATTTGCAACAACACATTGCAAACCTTCAGGGTGCCAAATGTGTGTGACCAGGACACGAGGACAAATGAGTAAACTGTAATTTATGTATGACAATCTTCGACCAAAAATATTACGATGATATCTGGGGACATTACATAGATGAAACAGGAAAAATGTCCTCTGGACTTCATAGGCATGACTATACTGATTCTTTAGCCAATCGGCTTATTTCAGAATATGGAACTTGTAGGATTTTAGATATTGGGACGGCTTGCGGGCATTTAGTCAAAACTCTCCGTGAAAAAGGTTGCGACGCTTGGGGTATGGATATATCTGATTATGCTTTAAGTGATTCTTGCGCCAAAGGCTACGTAATTAAGGGAGATGTCAGAAATATACCATTCAGAGACAATAGTTTTGACTTAATCATCTCCCAGGGGCTTTGGGAATATATACCTGAAGATGAGGTGGACAAGACATTTTTGGAATGTAGAAGAGTTAGTAAATACCAATGGCATAACTTTGATGCAGCAGAATCGGAGAACTTTCCCGAACATCAGAAAATAACCATAAAACCGAAGGCGTGGTGGGATGAGAAGAAAATAGGAATAGGTTTCAAGTTCACCCCCAAAGTACTAGTCACCTGCCCAACCTATGATGGCAAGGAATACTGCTTCCAAGAGTGGGTAGATATGGCTAAAAACTTAACCTACCCCAATTACGATATTTTAGCGGTAGATAACTCCAAGACAGAAGATTTTTACAACAAATATAAAGACCAGATCTCAATGATTCATATGACTTTCAAGCCTGAAGAGAAAGACGATAATATGTATCGGGTTTGTAAAAGCATGGCCGAAGTCCAAAGACATTTTCTGAAAGGCGATTATACCCACTGGATGAATATAGAGGCTGATGTGATACCCGATAAGGATGTTATTGAAAAGCTAATGAAATACGGACAGGATGCCGATTGGATAGCTCATGTCTACCCAGCCTCACCGACTAAAACTTGGATGGCGGGAATAGGGTGTTCGCTTTTATCAAGAAAGCTGATGACTGATTTTAACTGGGACGATACAACTATCGCTGATGATTCGCCCGATTCAGAACTTTGGAGCTGGGTGCAGAACCATGGGGGATATAAAACAGTTGAATTATATTATATTTGTGATGTTAAACATTTGAAATAGTATGGCCCAAATCAGACAAGAAATAAATATACTTTGTTCTTCAACTACCGTAAGTGCCAACGGAACTACTAATATTTCTGAAAAGGTTCAACTTGACACCACCCAATATAACGGAACAGTCACTTATTATTTTGAAGTAGAGAGTTCCAATGCAACCGATGGAACTTGGACACTTAATTTGCGAAGAGATGGGACCACTACGGATGATGCCTCTACTGGCAGTTCGGTTGGCCTAGGATTAACCCGCTCTACAAACTTTACTCCACCTGCAGGACAAACTACTTACTTTGTAGCTGCCGTATTAACACTCCGCACTGTTAATTCAGCCACCATTAAATCTGCTCGAATAGTTATTATCCAGAATGATACCACCATTACCAACACTGAAACCCAGATAGAAATAGGTAATGCTTCTGCAACCACCACCACAACCGATACCGCTTTAACCAACCCTAAATACTGGCAATATACCTCTGCAAATTGGGACGGAATTATAACCGCTTTTTTTGAAGGAACTTTCAAAACAGGTACTTCCAAATCTGCCGCCACCATGACCCTACAGACGAGTACATCAATCACTGCTCCTTCCTGGTCAAATGTCACAAATACAGCGATAACTACGACTTCAACTGCTGCTGCAAGAGTGAGAAGCACAACAGCGTTTACCTTAACCGCAGGAAACTGGTACCGAGCAGTAATGAAAGCAGGTAATTCTAAGAGTGGAATTACTGTCTATAACGCGAAGATTATTCTTGATCAAAATAATATTCATACTACCCAGACAGGAGATCTCGAATATTTTTATGCAATCTACGGTGGAAGTGGGACATGGGAAGCGCAAGCTGGTCAAATAACAACTGACGCTGGTAATTTTTCTCTTGATTCGATAGATGTAGGTTTGAAGAAAACTGCTTCCCCGTCAGACAATTTATATGTTGATATTGCAAGTTCAATATCCGGTGCGGCACTAGGGACTTCAGATAGTGTTGCTGCTTCTACCGTTACAACCGGCGGAGGATATATTAACTTTCCTTTTTCTACACCAGTGTCTTTAACTGGTAGCACAACATATTATGTAAGAGTTTTTAGGGACGGGGCAAGAGATACAACTAATTCTTGTGCGACATCTGGAGATGCATTAAATCCATCTGCTAAACATTACAAAAAAGATTCTGGTTCTTGGGGAAGTGCTACAAATGGAGTGGATTCCATCAGGTTACACACAACAACTTCTCCTACCCTCCTTGAACCCCAATACCTCCTAGCCAACACTCTTTTTACCGCAGGAACAAATCTACAAACTTTTCTAACTAAATGGGATTCTACTGAATGGTCTGGGGTAACCAATGTATATACTTTCCAAGCTGAAGCTGCGGATGGATCTACTTCTGATGTAGAACTCTGGGAAGCTGACGGTGGAGGAAGTGGGCTTGGAGTTTTAACCAATATAGACAACGCCCAGATAAGTAGTGCTGTAACCATGCCTACCTCCCAGGACATGGATACTAAAGCAACAACAAATGCAGGGGATGTAGCTGGGGCAAGAATATTGGTGGCAGTAAGTGTGACACTAAGTACCTCTGTATCTCCTTCCGCCAGTGCTAGTGCTTCTGTTTCTCCCAGCGCCAGTGTTAGTCCCTCGGCATCGGTCAGTCCGTCTGCATCGGTCTCTCCCTCAGCTAGTATCAGTCCTTCCGCATCCGTCAGCCCCAGTGCATCGATAAGTCCTTCAGCGTCGACTTCGGCCTCTGTCTCACCTTCTGCTTCTGAGTCGGCCTCTGTTTCTCCTTCTGCTTCTGTCTCTCCTTCAGCCTC
>Ga0209542_10005516_pt1 | contig 25179 bp, 29 predicted proteins | sample RifCSPhighO2_01_FD_184028 | JGI IMG/M metagenome (GOLD analysis project Ga0209542, IMG submission 184028) | Soil microbial communities from Rifle, Colorado - Rifle CSP2_plank highO2_0.1 (SPAdes) (version 2) | ecosystem: Environmental > Terrestrial > Deep subsurface > Rock core/Sediment ...
TCAGAAGATAAAAAAAGATTGAAATAAAATATTGATTGTTAAATCATTAAACTAAAAATATGAAAGAACATTATCGTGTTGCTTTATGTAAGGATGCAGGACGAAAAGTAGTTCAGGTCAAAGAGAACGCCGTGTCGTGGCTATGTTTGCACAATAATCACATAGAAGGCGAGGTAGTGAGCGACGAAAAGTTAGAAATTCTATTGGATAAAGTCGCTGTCGAGAATTTTGAGATAACGGGGTCAGGAGCGCTTTTTGAATAAATAAAACTAAATCGACCATGAATATATCGTATCGCAGAATAAAAATAAGCGCTCCCGCCCCCGTTATCCCCCCGTTATCTATCGCTCGACGTGCTTCTGAAAGGCAAGACCTGGAAACAAGCTTTTGCCGAAGAATGGCGAAAGACTAAATCTTGGAAGCCAGGGTGGAAATATGAATTAAAAAACACCCGGAGACTGTGATGTCTCCGGTGGTGGGTCTTTAGGCAGTTTGCGGAAGTATTTTTTGTTTCCCGTGTGATTTTATCAGGCTACTAAGTAATGGCGGCGTGCACACAGTACTTAAAAGCACCATAATCATGCTTGCCCCGAAGAGATCTTGGGTAAGAATGCCCGATGTGAGCCCTATGGTTGCGAATATAATACCGACTTCTCCGCGCGGACTCATGCCACATCCTACAAGCCAGCCTTCACCTTTTGGCGCGAATAAGCCGCACATAAGTTTGCCTGCCATTGCAATCACGGTAAACATAAATCCGTGCGCAAGTACTGTTACATTGAGAAATATCATCGGATCCACCATACAGACGGCATATACAAAAAAGATAGGAGCAAGACCTCTTATTATGCCGCTTATAAAGCGTTCAATGGGTTTTTCTTTGAGAGAGTGTTCTTCTCCAGCGTTAAAATACTCCTCTTCAAGCGCTACTCCCGCGAAATATGCTCCTACTATTGCCGCAAGCCCCGCGTATACCGCGCCGGCGCCGTACAAAAACATCCATCCAAGCACGATTGCTTCGCGCGCGTCGGGATCAAACGCGTTGAGAAAAGAGAGCACCTTGCGCGCTAAAAAATGTCCTGCAATCGGAAGCACAACCACAAAGAGTCCTGCCATGGCGATTTTCTCTACTATTATACCGGCGCCTACTTCTCCTGATGACGCGATAGCCTGACATAACGCAAGAACTAAAAGTCCGAGCACATCATCTATTACCGCCGCTGATATGATAATGCGCGCGTAGGTTTCTTTTATGACACCAAGCTCGCCGAGTACTGCCGCGGTGATACCAACTGATGTCGCGGCAAACACGCCACCTTGAAAGAGCGCTACCGGCCACGACACGTGTATGAACATGAGACTATAAACGAAGCCCCCAAAGATGGGAAATAAGACACCAATTACGGCAACTTTCCAGCCGGTTTTTGCGTCGTTGCGCATGGAATGAAAATCACTTTCCATGCCTGCGCTAAACAACAGTAACATGGCGGCTATTTCCGCAAGTGAACGTATGCCGTGAGCATTTCCAGCGCGTATTTCTTCTAGGATATGCGTCCAGCCAAAACACATACTGATAACCAAACCGCCAACCATGGCGCCCAGTACCTTTGGTTGACCCACACGTTTCGCAAACGCTCCCGAAAGGGCAGAGACAATAAGAGCTCCACCGATCCAACAAAGTTCTGGAAAAAGGTCGTGCATATAAACCTCCCTTTATAGTATTCTTTCCAAAGAACTCTACGATAAAAAACACGCATTTGTCAAGAGTTATAGATTTCTGAAATAAAGCGTTTTTTGGGTTATAGTGTATTCATGCTTGCATTCACCATTCTTAAAAAATCTAAAAAGTCGCGCGCGCGGCTGGGCTTATTAGCCACTAAACATGGCATGGTGGAAACCCCAGCGTTCGTGGGCGTGGCTACGCAGGCGGTGGTAAAAACACTTTCGAGCGAGGAAGCCGAAGCCATGGGATGCCAGATGCTGATTGCAAATACCTATCATCTGCACATCCGCCCGGATGAGAAGATTGTAAAGGCGCATGGCGGGCTTCATGCGTTTATGAATTGGAGACATCCTTTAATGACTGACTCTGGCGGGTTCCAGGTATTTAGCTTGGGTTTTGGAAAAGACTTAGGTATGAGCAAAATGCTCAAACACAAAGTTGGTAAACGGGAAGAGCTTGACGCAAAGGCAAAACCCACATCTCTTCGCATTACCGAAGATGGCGTGGTGTTTCGCTCGTATGTGGACGGAAAAGAAATTTTCTTGGGGCCGAAAGAATCGATGAATATTCAAGGGGCATTGGGCGCGGATATCATCTTTGCGTTTGACGAATGCCCACCGCCAGTGGCGAGCCATGAGTACATGAAGCAATCGGTGGAGCGTACGCACCGTTGGGCAGAGATTTGCCTGCGAGAAAAAAAGAAAACACAAGCGTTGTATGGCATTGTGCAGGGCGGCAAGCATGCTGATTTGCGTACCATGTCTGCTACATTTTTTGCATCAAAGCCTTTTGATGGGTATGGTATAGGTGGGGAGTTTGGCGTGGGCGGCGCGGAGCGTTCGCGGATGTTGCGTTTGACGATAGATACATTACCCGACGAGAAGCCGCGGCATCTTTTGGGCACGGGGTATATAGAAGACATCGCGCGGCTTATTAAGGAAGGTGTTGATACGTTTGATTCCATTGTGCCTACTCACTACGCGCGGCATGGCACCGCGTTTACGAGCGCGGGCAAGCTCGATTTAGGCAAAAGTGTATTTTTAAAAGACACATCGCCACTTGACCCCACGTGCGCGTGCCCCATATGCAAGCATTATTCACGGGGATATATTGCGCACTTGTTTCGTGCCCACGAAATAACGCCGCTCAAACTTTTAACCATGCACAATTTATGGTTTTTTAACGCGTATGTAGCGTCCCTCCGCGAAAAAATAAAAAAAGGGCAGATGTGAAATATAAACAGTAAGAATCCGTTGTTTATAGTAATATGTCCCGATGGAAAAAATATATTCTCGTTTTCCTTCTTGTTTCAACAGCTTTCACTTGGTATGTAGTGTTTGCAGAATCACGGAACGGACTTATGGTATATTTTTTTGATGTGGGGCAGGGGGATAGTATTTTTATCCAAGCTGAAAACGGGAACCAGATTTTAATTGACGGTGGCCCTGGGGACGCGGTGCTTACGGAGTTGGGAAAAGTTCTCCCGTTTTATGACCGCACGCTTGATATGATTGTTCTTACACATCCGGACGCGGATCATCTAAACGGGCTTATAGAAGTAGTGAAGCGTTATAAACCAAAAGTGATACTGGAAACAGGGGTACTGCATGACACAGCGCAGTACAGCGAATGGAGAACGTTCATAGAAACGCATGATATTCCTGTTATCTACGCACAAGTAGGAGAAAAATTTTCTGTCGCGGAACATCTTATGTTGGAAGTTCTGTCTCCTTTTCGGATACAGACGGGAGAGAAGCCAAAACAAGTAAACCAAACAAGTGTTGTTTTGCGGATGGATTATGGAGAGACATCTCTTTTGTTTACCGGAGATATTGAATCAAAAACCGAACAGATACTTGCGATAGTACAGCACGACGCGATTGATGTGGATGTGCTCAAAGTGGCGCATCATGGATCAAAAACATCAAGCATCGCGGAATTTTTGGAAGCGGTTTCTCCGGAAGTCGCGGTTATTTCCGTGGGACGAAATAATAAGTACGGTCATCCGCATCCGGAAGTGATGGATCGTTTGAATGGGCTTGGGATTCCTTTGTATCGAACAGATATAAACGGTACAGTGGTATTATACGCGTTTTTGCATGGTTTTTATTCCGTTCAATAACTCGCTTCGTTTGGTTTGTTGTGTTTTCCCAACTTGTGCTATAGTGAAATTGTTATGGAAATTCTTTTCGTTTGGGCGATGGGAATACTTGTGCTCCTCATCCTTTCCGGGTTGAGAGTTGTCGATCAATACGAGCGTAGTGTTGTGCTGACGCTTGGAAAGTACACAAGCACACGACAACCAGGGCTCACGTGGATTTTTATTGGTATTCAGCGAATGATAAAGATTGATTTACGTATCACCACTACTGATATTCCACAGCAGGAAGTTATCACAAAAGACAATGTTCCTGTGGGAATCAATGCTGTTGTATATTTCCAAGTTCAATCTGCTGAAAAAGCAATTTTAAATATTAAAGATTACACGCTTGCTGTTTCTCAATATGCACAAGCGGCGCTTCGTGATGTAATTGGCGGAATTGAGCTTGATCCGCTTCTCTCGGAGAGAGAAAAAATTTCAGAAGAAATTCAGAAAAATGTTGCCCAAGCAACAAACTCATGGGGCATTCTTGTCACGGATATTAAAATTCAAGACATAGAACTTCCGGCTGACATGAAGCGTATCATGGCAAAACAAGCAGAGTCGGAACGTGAACGGCGGGCGGTTATCATCAAGGCGGAGGGAGAATATGCGGCTTCGGAACGTCTGGCGCAAGCCGCAGGTGTTTTGAGTAGCACACCAGGTGGTATCGCAATGAGAACTCTGCAGACAATTGAGAAGATAAATCCTGATCCGTCAAAAACAGTTATCTTTGCCCTGCCGGTAGAATTTTTTGAAGGGATAAAAAGCCTTTCTGAATTTTTAAAAGAAAAAACGAAGTAGTACCTATTTAATCCCCTTCAAAAATCCTTCAACAAGCGAAACAGTTTCGCCTGTTTCTTGATATACGGACTTCCAAATCACCACAATATCCGCGTCGTTGAAAATTGAGCGTTGCACTTCGCGGAGTGTGTCGCCTCCGGCAATGGAAATCATAATGTTATAATTGCCTTTCATGCGGCGTATTTCATGTAAGGGGATTTGTTTTTCTCTGTTACATTTTTCTTCATCAACTCCGCGGTGAATAATAACAACGGGTGGTATTTTCTTGAGAGCACGAAGCACGGAAAGGGGAAATTCAACATTCATCATATCAATCATTGCGTCAAGTCCGTGCGCCTCACATTGTTCAATAAAAGAATTGAGAGTTTCAATTGGAGCTGTCCCCAAAGCAACTGCGGCACTTGCGCCGCCACGCGCGGCTATTTCCACCTCGGTTTCCGCTCGATCCATTGTTTTTAGGTCAGCGACAACATACGGGTAAATGCGGATCTGCCCCGATAAGCGTTGTTCGTACCACTGATGAATTTGGCGAATTCCGTGCTCACCATATCTTTTTATAAGCGGAGTTCCCACTTCAACAATGATTCGGTCACTTATAGGCAAAACGTTGATAATTTTATGTGCTTCTTCAAGGGTGCTGTTTAGCGCAACTTGCAGATATCGTTTTTTGGGATTCAGTTTTGAAGACGATCGGTTGTGCATAGGTGTCTACAGTATAGCTTATGTTGCATAGTTTTTGAAAATGCGTTATTGTGTCGATACATATGGCAAAGAAAAAACAAACACGGACGCGTTCACAGCGCCCCGAAACAATTGAACAAACGCTGGTGGTTATTAAACCCGATGGCGTACAGAGAGGTCTTATGGGCGAAATAATTCAGCGTTTTGAAAAGGCGGGCTTGAAGATTATTGGTATGCGGATGCGTTGGGTAGACGAAACCCAAGCAAAAAAGCATTACACAGAAGATTTGGCACAGCGGCGTGGGCAACATGTGCGCGACTTAATGGTTGATTTTCTTCGGAGCGGGCCAGTGGTTGCCTTTGTGGTGGAAGGAGTGGACGCGATTGATAACGTGAGGAAAATGATCGGATCTACCGAGCCCAAAGCGGCTCAACCAGGAACTATTCGTGGCGATTACGCGCATGTGGCGTTTCGGCACGCGGATTCCCAAAAGAAAGCAGTGGGGAATTTGATTCATGCTTCCAGCGACGCGGCAGATGCCCGCAACGAAATTTTGGTGTGGTTCAATGAGGACGAACTATTTGATTACAAGACGGTTCACGACGCATTCACCTTATAAGATGAACGTGCGTCCATCAGCGTGGTCGGTTTTGGTGGGGGTGCTCGCTATTTTGTGTGCGCATATACTTTCTGTTTTACAGGGGTGGTATACTACGTATACCTGGATTGATATTCCGCTACATTTGGCTGGCGGCGCGTGGACTGCGCTTGCCTTTTTTTATCTCCAACGCCGGTATGTGCTATTATTTTCCGCGTTGCCGTTTTTGTTTTCGATTATCATGGTTGTTGGAGTTGTGATGTTGGTTGGTGTTGGGTGGGAATGGTTTGAGTTCGGGTTTGATTATATATTTGTGCCGGAACACGCCGAGTGGCGGGCGCAGTTGGGCTTGGTGGATACTATGGGAGATCTCTTGGCGGATGTGATAGGGGGAGCTTTGGTAGGATTATATTTTCTTTTGAATCGGAAACAGACACGTATCTAAAAAGATACTATATCTATTAGTATGCTATACTGAATATATCATATGCCAAAGCTCACATTTTATGGTGGCGCGCAGGAAGTAACGGGCGCGTGTTATTTGTTGGAAACAGAAAAAGCTCGTGTGCTTGTTGATTGTGGTTTGTTTCAGTGCCCGCGGTTTTGCGAGAAGCGCAACGCCGAGGATTTTCCATTTGATCCCGCATCCATTGATGCGTTGTTGGTAAGCCACGGACACATTGACCACATTGGTCGTGTTCCTAAACTGGTGCGACAAGGTTTCCGTGGACGCATTTATTCCACGCATCCCACAAAAGCGTTCGCGGCTTTGATGCTCCGAGATAGTCTTGATGTATTACAAAAAGAATCTCACGCGCATGAAGATACCATGTTGTACGAAGAAAAAGACATTGATGCGGCTACTGCACTTTGGGAGGGGAAAGAATACGGAGAAGAGTTTCGTGTGGGAGATATTCGTATCCATTTAAAAAACGCGGGGCATATTTTAGGGTCTACTGTTTCTATTCTAGAGACCGCGCAAGGTGAACGTTTTGCTTTTACGGGAGACTTAGGTAATTCACCCACGCCTTTGCTCGGAGCTTTTGATTTTGTGGACAACGCGACATACATGATCATTGAATCTGCTTACGGCAACCGCGTGCATGAGGGCGCCCGAGAGCGAAAAGAAAAACTGGAGCGCGTGGTGGAAGATACCTCTGCGAATGGTGGCACGCTGATGATTCCCGCGTTTAGTTTGGAACGAACACAAGAGTTATTATATGAGCTTAATGAGTTGGTTGAGAATAAACGCATTCCACGCGTACCAATTTTTCTTGATTCCCCTCTTGCCATTAAAGCCACGCGTATTTATCGTGAGTATAGCAAGTATTTTGGCCCGGAAGCACAAGCGCTTATGAAAGAGGGAGATGATTTATTTCAGTTTCCTGGTTTAGAGTTTACAGAACGCACGGAAGAGTCAAAACGTATCAATGAAGTTTCCGGACCAAAAATAATTATTGCGGGAGCCGGTATGATGCAGGGCGGGCGTATTTTGCATCACGCAAAGCGGTATCTTCCGGATCCCAAAAGCACGCTTCTGTTTATCGGTTATCAAGCGGCAGGTTCCATAGGGCGCCGCATATTGGACAAGGCTCCTGATGTGCGTATTAACGGAGAGACGGTTCCTGTGCGGGCAAGTATACGGGCAATCGGGGGGTACTCGGCTCACGCGGATACGGACATGCTCTATGACTATGTGGCGCATTCGGCCGACAGTCTGCGAAATGTGTTTGTGGTGCAGGGCGAGCCCGAAGCTTCGCTTTATTTGGTGCAACGCATACGAGATAATTTAGGATTACAGGCGGTAGCGCCCAAATACGGGGACAGTTTTAATCTTGATTAATGTTATGATTCCACCCCACATACAAGAAAAATGTTCTTTATGGTCAACAGGTATTTACATAGAAGGACATCGTAGAACATTTTTCTTGTATGTGGGGTGGAAAATCTCATAATTTATAGTACAATATATGCTATGGAACCATCCCCTCATTATCATCTTAAATATAAAATTTGCGTCTCGGGCGCGGCAGATACCGGACATTGTTCTAAAGATGCCCTAGACAAGGCAAAAGAGCTGGGGCATGAAATAGTAGAACATGGGGCTATTTTGGTAACAGGTGCTACTACGGGTTTTCCGTATTGGGCGGCGCGCGGTGCAAAAGAAGCAAATGGTATTTCTGTTGGTCTGTCACCTGCGGCAACCGAAAAAGAGCATGTGGAAAAATATGAGTTGCCGTTGGATTTTATGGACATGATAATTTATACAGGTTTTGGATATCCGGGGCGCAATCTTATGCTCACGCGCGCGTCAGATGCGGTTATTGTTGGGTGTGGGCGCATAGGCACATTGAATGAGTTCACTATTGCGTTTGAAGATAAGAAGCCGATTGGCGTTCTATTGGATTCCGGAGGAACGACCGAATGGATCGACGAACTTATCCATGATTCTCATCGAGGCGCTGATACGGCTGTTGTCTATGACGCGGATCCGAAAGCGCTTGTGGAAAAAGTGATAGAGCTCATTAAAAAGCAAAAAGTGGCGACGGTATGAGTGGGGTTTTTTCTAGTATGGGGCTTATGATAGGCGCTATCATAGGCGCGGGGATGTTTGCTCTGCCACACGTGGTAGCACGCGCGGGGATTTTTTGGGGATCGTTTCATCTTCTTTTTGCATTCTGTGTTGTTACCCTTATTCATATTTTTTATAGCGTTGTTGTTGCCGCAACCCCCGGGAAACATCGCCTGCCCGGGTACGCGCGTATTCATTTGGGAGTTGTAGCGCAACGGTTCTCGTTTTTTTCCGCGCTCGGCGGTTTTTACGGTGCGTTGTTGGTATATGGTATTCTTGGGGGTATTTTTTTGTCTCGGCTTTTTCCTTTTTTTGAGGGAGGAGCAAGTATGTTTACGTTTCTTTTTTTTGCGGTAGGTGCCTTAGTGCTTTTGGGTAATCTTCGCGGAGTGGGGGAGTTAAATTTTTTATTGACTTTTTTTCTCATAGGCGCGGTGGGAGTCCTGGTTGTTCTGCTTCTTCCATATGTGGAGTCTTCCAACTTTCGTATCATGCCGGACAAAGCGGCATGGTTTTTGCCCTACGGTGTTTTTTTGTTTGCGTTTGCCGGAGCGTCCGCGGTGCCGGACGCGGCAGAAGCTTTTTATCGCGGACACCAAACACCGAATGGGCGTTTTAGGCGCGTGCTTGTTTTATCTACGACCATTCCGCTTCTAGTATATGTTATATTTATAACAAGTGTTGTTGGTGTTTCGGGATATGTTACATCGAGTGATGCTATTTCTGGTTTGGAGAGTTTTCTGGGAAGACCTGCTGTCCTAATTGGGTCTCTTGTGGGGTTTCTTGCCGTCTTTACGTCATTTCTCGCGTTGGGGCTTGATCTCAAAAATATATTTCGTTACGACGCCGGTTTTTCGCCGTTGGGCGCGTGGGCGGGGGTCATGGCGATTCCTCCGATTTTATTCGCGGTCGGCATACAAGATTTTGTAAGTATTATTGGCCTTGTGGGCGCGATTGCCATCGGAATTGATGGCATTATCATTCTTCTTTCCGCGCTTCGTGTATGCCGCGCGGGTTCTCGGTGTGCTATCGGCAGTGTTTCATTTCATCCCATATTTCCCATGTTGCTTATAGGTGCGCTTTCTTTGGGAGTACTATATGAGGTGTTTATGATTGTAGGGTAAAGTAAATAATCACCCCGTGAGTAGGAGTGATTATTTTGTCGCAAGTTCCACTATTTGTTTGAAAACCATGGGGTGGTGTTCGGCAAGTGTCGCAAGAATTTTGCGGTCAAGTTCAATGTGTTTTGTTTTGAGGACGTTTATGAGTTTACTGTATGTGATGCCGTTTATGCGCGCTCCTGCATTTATTTTTATGCTCCACAGGGTGCGTCGCACGCGCTTTTTCTTTCGGTTGTCATTAAAACGATGCACTCCCGCGTGCAGTAATGCCTCGCGTGCCGCGCGCTCTTTTGACTTTCTTCCCCAGCGGAATCCTTTTGTTTGTTTTAAAACATTCCGCCGTCGTTTTACTGAAATGGTTCCTCGTTTAACTCGTGTCATATCTTTTTACGCTATATATCGGCTTGTAAATTCTTTAGCTGCATTTGTAAAAGCGACCGTACCTTTTTTATTCAACTCCGTAGCGCGGGATTTTTTCGCGCGGAAATGATCCTGACCTCCCTGGCGACGCAGAATTTTTCCGGTTCGGGTAATTCGCAAACGCTTTGTCATCGATTTATTTGTTTTCGCCATTGCCATACGTAATAGATTATCATTCTTTTTCCAATATAAGTGTTAATCCGCGGGGTCCTTTTTTTGGTTCACCTGATTTTTGAAACGGCACGCTTACCAGCGCGAGAAATGTCTGCAGGCGGCTTTGGATGAAGGATCGGTCGAGATATTTCGCGCGTCCTTTCAGCATGAAGTCAATTTGCACGCGACCTGCCGAGAGAAGAAGTTCGTTTGCTTTTTTCGCCCGCAATTCCATGTCGTGGGGGGAAGCGTTAAACCCCACGCGGACTGCTTTTAGGTCAACATTCTTTTGCTTCTTTCCCGATTCCCGAGCCTCTTTCTCCTTTTGGTATTGGTATTTGCCATAATCGGCAATGCGCGCTACGGGGGGTTGGGCTTTGGGGGAGACTTCAATAAGGTCAAGCTCCACCTCCGCCGCTTTTTTGCGAGCATCTTCAATACTTACCACGCCGAGGTTCTCTCCATCTTTACCGATTAAGCGGACTTCAGAAACGCGTATTTGGTTGTTAATGCGAACGTGTTGAATGGAAGTTATAATTTATGCTTATATTGTAAATTTTTAAAGCACTCACGAAGCTGAATTTTTAACTCACTTCTTCCTTTCCCTCCTTTCAGAAACACTTCTCGACGCTTAGCGTCGATTTGCTCTCTAAATGCTTCGTAATAAATAAGAGTGAGAGGTGTTCGATATTTTGTTGCACGTACAAGACCTGCATTATGTTTTTTGATTCGCATTCGTAAATCGGGTGTATATCCAATGTACAAATGTCCATCTTTTTTACTTATCAAGATATATACATAATACATGATGATACTTGGTCCCGCTAAGCGGGACTATCGTGCTTCGCTTTTTGCGGCGGAAACGCTTAGCGTTTCCAAAGCCGCGCTTAGCGCGGTGGAGATGAGGAGAATCGAACTCCTGTCCAAACGTATCCAGCTATGGGTTGACAAGTTTAGGATATGTTCCTTTTTTAACAAAGAGGTCGGAACATGCCTTCTTTGCGATCCTGATGATATGGCACCGGTGATGTGCCGCACAGGCGTTAGCACAGCCGATGCCCCGGCGCATCTGCTAAAGAGCAGAACACGCTGATCGGGGAAGCGTTCTTACGCTAATGCCATTGCTGGCTCCAGCGAGAATGCTTTCTTGAATAAGTTTGCACTTATCCGGTTGGGCGTTTTAGGAGGGAACCCATCTCCACCTGAACCATAGTTTTCAAGCGTCTGTCGATGCCTTATGCATCCCCTTTTAATGTGCGGTCTAAACTGCGTCTATTCTCCCGGGTTTTGATAGTTTGGCGTTTGTCTGTGTTCTTTTTTCCTTTTCCAAGACCCAGGGAAAGCTTGCAAAGACCATGGTCAGTATATACTTTTAGGGGAACTAAAGTCAAGCCTTTTTGTGCGGTTTTGCCCGCAAGATAGGCAATTTCTTTTTTGGTAAGAAGGAGTTTGCGGGTGCGGTCGGGGTCATAATCAGTGGGCGTATTTGCCACCTGATAAGGTGGCACGTGCATACCAAGAACGTATGCCTCTCTGCCGCGAATGATGGCATAGGCTCCTTGGATGCCGCTTTTGCCCGATTTTATGGATTTTACTTCGTGGCCTTCCAATACCAACCCTGCCTCAAATGTTTCCAGGATTTCATAGTTGAAATAAGCTTTTTTGTTTTCTGCAAGCGCGGACATGATGGTAGTGTATCATATTTTTTCTTCTGGACGCATAAAATTTTTCGGCTCGCCGGTGATGGGCGAGCCAAGAGTGTCAGTAACGATGTGGTTTTTCTGTGTAATCTTTTGGAATTTTTTTTGCTCCGGGAACTTCAAGCCATATATCTCTCCCTGGATTTCGTATGAATAAATACTCCAAAACCCCATTATTCCAGCGAAGTTCTTTGTCTCTATAAAATGCATATAGATCGCAGAACCTGCGCTTGATACGCTTTCTAATCGCAAGAATTCTGTTTCCTATTCCCGGTCTTTTTTGTCGTGCCATATAAGACACCTCCTCTATCTTAGAGACTAGGATTTTTCTTTGTATTTGTCGAGGGCTTCTTTTCCATTTGCAGTGAGGTACTATGTAGTTATTATGTTTCGTGATGAGTTGCATAAAAACATATCTCAGGCGGTTGAAAACCTCGCAGACGGTTTAGGTGTGCCTGATTTTTCTTTAGAGGCACCGGAGAATGCGGAACATGGCGATTATGCAACCAATATGGCTTTATTGCTTGCAAAACCGTTGGAACGAAATCCAACAGCTTTTGTTTTACCATGATGATCCTTTTAATACGGCGGTAGACTTGTGTGGCAGGGACGGTAGTGCATACACGGTATTAAGACTGCAAGTATACACAGAAGAGCTTTTGCAATTTTTGCAAAACTGCAAAGGGTCTGTGAATTTCAAGTGGGTGCTTCGTATGGTGTTCGGGACCCGTTATGATGAAAAGCTAAAAAACGCGGCGTTTCGCACATTGTTCCGTACAGGAAAGATTCAGCTTGCTTCTGATCAAAAAAAGTAATGTGCGTGAGTTCATGACGTATGTGTAAGAGGCCTGGTTTCTGCTGTGTCTTTTTCTTTTTTACCGGCTTGGGGTACAGTTGTTTTCAGGCTCAAAAGTGTTATTATTTACATATGACAATAAATTGGACAACAATTCACAAAAAATACAGAGGTAATTGGGTGGCCTTGCGGGAGGATGAAAAAACAGTTGTAGGCAGTGGAAAAACTCTCAAGGCGGCAGTGGAACAGGCAAAGAAGAAAGGGTATGAGCATCCTATTGTAACTCGTCTACCGAAAGAGATGACTGCTTACGTTGGATATGAAATTTCGCTATAAAAAATTCGGGCCATATCTCCGGCCAGTTATTCCTGTTAAGGTAAAATACAACAATCATTTTATTATGTATGAAGTCCTTGTTGATTCGGGGGCAGATTTGTGTATTTTTGATGCTGAAATTGGGGATCTCCTAAAAATTCCCTATCGGAACGGTAAACAAGAGATGGTAGGTGGAATTGCGGGGCAAAGCGCTCCCTATTTTCTATATCCAATAGAAATAGAAGTGGGAGGCTGGACACACAAAATAGAGGCTGGGTTTTTGCAATCTGCTGCAGGTGCTAATAGGTATGGAGTTGTAGGTCAAAAAGGCTTTTTTGATGTGTACGTGGTGAAGTTTGATTTGATAAAAGAAGAAATTGAACTTAAAGAATACAAGTGAGATGACACTTCGAGATCAATTAGAGGAAAAAATCTCACAGGCGCTTGAGGAAATCGCAGGCAGTTTTGGGGTGCCTGCTTTTTCCCTGGAAGTGCCGGAAGTTGTAGAGTATGGCGATTACGCAACCAATGTAGCTTTATTACTTGCAAAACCGTTGGAACGAAATCCAATGGAGATTGCGCAGGAACTCGCAAAGACTTTGGTAGATGATCGTTGGGGAGTTTCAGTTGCCGCTCCAGGGTTTTTGAATTTTACGTTTACAGACAAAACACTTGTCTCGGCACTGGAAGAAGTTTTCACGGCAGGTGAAGCATGGGGCACAAGCAATGTTGGCGAAGGAAAAACCGTGATGGTTGAGTATTTTCAGTTGAATATAGCAAAACGCCCGCATATCGGACATGTGCGTTCGGCGGTTATTGGGGACGCGCTTAAGCGAATGTTTTTATCGCAAGGATATCATGCGGTTTCTGATACGCATGTGGGCGACTGGGGCACCCAGTTTGGGATTTTACTGCTTGGGTACAAAGATTTTCAGTTGAGCAATGAGAAAAAAGAAATACAGGAAGATCCTTTTGCGTTTTTGGAAGATATATATATGAAAGAAAATGCAAAGATTGAAGCGGACCCAGACAGGCGTGAACTTGCAAAACAAGAATTTGCAAAATTGGAACGCGGAGATACAGAAAACCGAAAAATTTGGGAATGGATGGTAGATGTATCCATGAAAAAATTGGAAGAAAGCGCGGAGCGATTGGGTCTGCTCCCATTTGATGAACACAAGGGTGAATCTTCGTACGAAGCAGATATGCCGCATATTGTGGAAGAGGCGTTAAAAAAAGATATTGTGGTTCACAAAGAAGATGGAGCTATTCTCGTTGATCTTACCAAAGAAAAATTAGACGAAGCGGTGCTTATAAAATCGGATGGTGCATCAACCTATTTGCTTCGCGATTTGGCGACCATTAAGTACCGGCAAGAAAAATGGGTGTTTTGGAAAAATATCTATGTGGTTGATGTGAGGCAGTCGCATCATTTTCGGCAGTTATTTCGCGTGGCAGAACTTTTGGGATACGAAGGCGTAGGCACGTCGGAGCACGTGGAATTTGGGTTTATGAAATTGCCGGAGGGCGCCATCAGCACACGTAAAGGCACGGCAATCGCGCTTGACGCATTGCTTGATGAAGCCGAAAAGCGCGCGCTTGCCGTTATTCGTGAAAAAAATCCTGATTTGCCTCACGTAGATGAGGTAGCTAAACAAGTGGGGATGGGCGCGGTAAAATATTTCGATCTCTCACACAACCGGAAATCGGATATTATGTTTGAATGGGAAAAAGTGCTTTCGTTTGAAGGAAACACGGGACCGTATATACAGTACACACACGCGCGGTTGAAAAGTATCTTACGCAAGGGGGGATTTGATTTGGAAGCTGAGCTTCCGTTTGGAAGCTCAGCTTCTCAAGTTTCGGTGTTGGAAGATTTGGAACACAAACTTATTGTCATCGTTCTCCGATTTCCCGACGCGATCAGTGAAGCGATAACCATCCGTTCTCCGCATGTTCTTGCGGCGTATTTGTATGAACTCGCAAGCATTGCGAATGAGTTTTACCACACAGTTTCAGTGTTGCAAGAAAAAGATGAACAGAAGCGGGCGTTACGAGCCGTGATAGTTACCGTAACAGCAACCACGCTCCATAATGGTTTGGAACTTCTTGGTATTGAGGCGCCGGAGGAGATGTAACTCTGTGGATATTATATTTTTAGTGCGTGTGTTATACTTAAAATTACGAATGACTTTATGACAGATTCAAACTTGCCTATACAAAATACTATTCCAACCAAAAGCTCTCTATGGATAGGAGGGAATATTGCTGCTGTAATTATCTTCTCCTCGTTTATTTTAAGGTTTGTAGCTTCGGCACTATTTGGATCCGTTTTGCAACAGTCAGCCGTCGCCTCTCTTGTACTTGTTTTGGTGCTGTTGGTGTTGGGCGGCTGGTTGGGCGTAATGTATGTGCAGAATAAAACCAGAATAAATTCTGCAAGTATTTTTTCAATTAGCTTAATTGCGGCAGGTATCCCATTCTTAATATATGCTCTTTTTTGGTTTTAGATTCGTTTATAAGCGATTCTCAACATAGAACATACGCCGTTTAATGGGACTGAATTGCTGGTTAGACTGGGTGCTGTAGTGGTTGTGTTTTTTGTTGTTCGATATGCTCTACGCTCCAAAGCAGTGTAAATATGCAGGTACCACAGCATAGAAAAAATTCTTTCTTTAGTTTTCTTCATGAACTATCGATGCTTGCCGCTACTTATAGTAGTGCTTTTTTTATTGTGTTTCTGGCGTTCTACATCTTAGCTCCACAATTTATAGATAATTTTCGGATATTGGGCATAGTCAGCGCTTGTTTATTCCTACTTAGCTCGTCTTCAATTGTGTATGCACCATTAAGACAATACATCCGAGTTAATGTTGAAGTAGTCGGCAGTATCATTTTTCTCATTATTTTCACCTATTCCTACATGATACCAAGTAGCTCTTTGGCAATGCAGTTAGATAATTATATAAGGGTACTTGAGATTATATTAAATCAGGGGGCTATTGGATTTGCCTTATTGCTTACTTTTTTGATTTTAACAATTCCTGTATTGATCAAAATGTTTGAATGGAGTTTAAAAGGTACAATATATGTACTTAACGTGTTGCATATTCAAAATTCGTCTATAAGTGCGGTAAGCGTAGTAGTGGCGCTTCTGGTTCCGCTGGTTCTCTATTGGCTGGTTTTGCAATACATTGAGGTGTCAAACATTCTACCTTACGGCGCATCGGTACTTATGCCGATTCTCGGATTCTCTTTGATATATCTTCACATAAAACTTCTCTATAAAAACTTCGTAGGAAAATCATCCCAAGTGTAGCCGATGTGTTGACTTTTAGTGCTTACTTGCTTAGAGTATAGAAAAATCTGTTGTAGGGAGGTTCCCATGAGGAAAGCTCTTTTTATTGTTTGTATGATGTTGATTGCGCCCATTTTGGCTAATGCCCAGACATTTATACTCCAAATAGGTCCTCTCACATCAGGCTTTTTTATAAGCCAAAGTTATTGTGAGGTGCTTGATCCATGCGGTTCTGTTGGTGTGTATATTGAAAACCTGTCTACTATGGCTGTAAGTGATGGGGAACCTGATAATGGCAGTTCTTCATTTTTGGAACTATACGTAGATGATAGTCAGTGTGGAGGCGATAATGTTGTTTTAAGATTTGCGCCCTTGTCACAGAAGTTAAAACAAGGCTACAAAGCGTTACCGTTTGCTCAAGGAGCACGGGCGGTTTTCAAAAACCTGACAACTAAACATCTTCCAACAGGAATGACCCATAGACTTGGTTTGCTTGATGTTTCATGGGGAAATGATGTCCCGGAGTTAAACATGTTTTTGGATGCCGGGTCACCCGCGGAACAATGCAATACGTATGTGGTTGACACTCCTCCGGCATGGCTTTTGTTAAAATTAGACGGCACGGTCCTCGCGGACGATATGCCGTGTGATGTGTCACTACGGCTTGACGCATCGTGTGTCTTGTTCTCACCAAAATAAGCGCTCCAAAAAATGGTTTTACGAAAGCTGTCGCATGAGACAGCTTTTTTGTTATTCTTTTTCTGTGGATAACCTAAAGCATTGGGCATATTGTTTTATGATATGATTAAGGCGTTTATCAATAACAATATAGTATGGAAAAACATAGTATGGGGTTAAGAGATATTCTGCTTTTGGCGTTTTTTGGTGTGATAGTGGTGAGTGGATATGTATTTTTGCAAGAGAAAGACTTATTTGACGCAAATTCTTCTCTTGCCACTGTTCTTGTCGCAACTAGTGGGAATATAGAAAAATGCGATGATGTGCCTTTATCTACCAACACAGAGAGCACAACGCAAAACAAAGAAGCTGATCTAAAAAACATCATGGCTACCTATGGGGGTCTTAGAAATGAGATTTTGCAACAGGCAAACGATGTTTCTTTGGTCAACAAAAAAAGAACGGATCTACAGCGTGTGTTTAAAGATCGCAAAGAGCTTTTTGTAAAAACTATGCGTCAAAACCCTGAAGCCGCCTTGGCGCAAGTTCTGAAGGATGATGACATTGAAGCCGCATCAAGCATTACTAAAAACTGTACCGAAACACGAAAGTTTGTGGAGGGGACGTTCTCTCTTGTGCATGTTGACGATTTTAAAAAAAATAAATCAGTAAATACATATTATCTTGAGACCGATGATCAAAAACGTATTATCTTGTATCCCGCGATGGGAGTTCCGGCATCCATTACTCCTGGCTCTCGTGTAAAAATTGGCGGGTACGCGGTTGGTGACGAAATGCTTTTTGATGGGGGTATTGCGGTGGAGGATCTTGCTCCCCATGAGACAGGTATTTCACTTGCAGTGGCACAAGCTGTTATAGTACCTCCCACAGAGAAGCGGATTGCCGTTTTGACCGCAAAATTCCAAGATCAGACTACCTCTGCTCCATCCAATGATAGTGCGAGAAACCTCATTTTTGAAAGAATGGAAGAGTTTTTCCAAGAAGAGTCTTATGGCAAGCTAACTTTAAAAGGAGATGTGTTTGGACCGATAACGCTTCCGGTCAATGGCAAACAAAATTGTAGTTCTTTCATAAATAGTCAGCCGATAATCAACTCTTCTTTCCAGTTGGGTGATTCCCTTGTAGACTATTCACTTTATTCAGACCTTATTGTTGTGGTAGATGATTCCGCTTATTGTGCAAGGCAGTTTGGTGGTTATGGGTTGATGAACAAAACCAATTATCCTGAAATGCAAAACCATTATGGTTTTGCGCTTGTGTCATCTGGTTCGGCATTAAGTGTTTCTATTACCGCTCATGAGCTTGGGCATGTTTTTGGGAGTCCTCATGATAATTTTTCTTACTGCAAACTACCTTTAGTGTGTAGCACGAAGAACGATCATTCCGTTGAGTATGGGAATCAGTACAGCACCATGGGGAACTCTTCTTCTAAGGGACATTTTAGTGCTACAGACAAGAAACTTGCAGGTTTCTTTGGAGATTCTGATATATTGACCATAACACAAAGTGGGCGTTACGATATAGCCCCCCTGGAAAGTCAAAATACTCTTTTGCCTAGGGCTTTGGAGATACCCCGTTACCAGGTCTCTCCACTGTATCTGGAATATCGGCAACCCATAGGGAGAGATGCAACTTTTTCTTCTTGGTATCCAAACACATCAGATATCTTTGCTGGTGCGCTTGTGACTAATTCAGATGGTTCAAGAAGTGATCTCATCGATCCGACTCCTTCACCTACCCCGAATGCTAAATTTTCCGCCTTAAAAATTGGAGATGTGCTTACTGATCCGGTAAATGGTACTAAAATATCTGTGGTCGCCAAAGATGCGACAAAGCTTACTGCGGATATTCAGCTTGGACCAGTCGGGGATATTGATGTCAATATAACGTCTCCTAAACAAGGTCGTGATATCCAGGTGTTCAACAAACCAAAAACTATCACTGTTTCGGCTGATGTAATAGTGCCTGTAGGTAAGATAAAACGAGTTGAGTTTTCTATAGATAGCCGACAAAATGTTGTTGCCACGGATGCTACGGTACCTTACGAAAAGAATATAAATGTAAAGACGCTTCCTGCAGGCAGACATAGTATTTACGTTACGGCATACGACAAGTTTGGGTATTCTAGCTATTCAAGAGTTCGTGTAGACATTACTCGGTAATACAAGATGCAGGAAACCCATATGATATTCATAAAAAACCATTTCGTTGTTATTCTCGCTTTTATACTTCCACTCTTGCTTATCGGGGGGCTTGCGATAAGTACCTATCTGCCATCAATGCTTCTCTCAACGAAGTATGATTTTGTCTATGCGACATGCGGTGCGGGAACAAATTTTCACTATGACTATGAGTATGGTTGCGAGGCGCATCTAAACAATCTTTATACGGTAGAGAATGGCAAGCTTCTGTTGCGAGACGTGAATCCTACGCAAGATTCGGATGGCGACGGAACGCTGGATGTTGCTGAAAATTATGTGACGCGCTTATTTTTACATGATACAAAAGCAAATGAAGGAAGAGAGATTACTCTACAGGAAGCTCAGTCTTTGGATCTCAACAAACTTATAACATCACCAGACGGCGTGTCGGTTGAAAGCGGATATAGTAATAATGGAAGCTTTTTTATCTTTTTTGATGGATCATCGCGACAGGGATATTATCTTACAAAGGGTAGTAAAAAAAGTAAGCTTAACCTGGTGAATGATGATGATAGATATTATTATCGCGATAATTTTAAGTTTATTGGCTGGGAATCTCAATCATGAACACGGACGAACTTTTACAGGAACTCTCTCGCAAAATTACAACGGGTGAGATAAGGAAGGAAGAAATCATGCGGAGAATCGGCATCTCTCCCGATGTGCGGCAGGAGCATGAATACAATAGTGTGCCGGAAAAGGCGCATCTTTCTCTTACCAAAATACTCTACATGCTTGGTGCCTCTATAGCTATTCTGGGGATTATTTTCTTTGTGGCGCAAATTTGGAACGATCTAGGCTCATGGGGACGGATTTTAGTTACGCTTGGATTGGGGTTCCTTATCGCGGGTAGTGGTTCATCATTTCTTGTGAGCAAACCCGAAAGCCATCTGGGTCAGGTGTTCCATGGAATTGCGGGCTTCTTAATTCCTGGTGGGGCGCTTGTTGCATTGAGTGAGCTCGGCACTCCTACAGATTCGTTGTGGCCTGTAACGATTACCATCGGTATTGTTTTTCTATTTTATCTTCTGTTGACGGTGTCTCATAAAAATGAAGTACTCACGTTTTTTGCTCTGCTGAATGGTACTGCCTTTCTCTATTTGCTTGTGGAATCCATTATGGAAGGCCCCTTTTATCAGCATGACGATATATATGCGTATCTTACCATGGTGGTGGGGTTGAGTTATCTCTTGTTTGCATACGCGTTTCGTGGTGGTTGGAATAGGAACTTGGTCAGCGTTCTTAATTTTTTTGGTACGGCGGGTTTTCTTGGCGCGGCGTTTTCGCGCGTGCTTGAATCTGATCTGTGGGAGTTGCTTTTCTTTCTATTGGCGATTGGAGGAATGGTGTTAGCAGTATATATAAAAAGCAGGGGCATGTTGGTTGTAAGCACATTCTTTTTGATTGGACACTTCATATATATTACAAATGAATATTTTGCCGATTCCATTGGATGGCCAATTTCACTTGTGGTTTTAGGGTTTGTAATCATTGGTCTTGGATATACTTCTATCGCTATCAACAAAAAATATATCGGTGGGAGTGCGGATGTTGTTTAGGTGTGTGAGCATTTTTGGGCTCGTTGAAAAACGGGCTTTTTTTGTTTAAGATATGTTCTATGCAGGAAAAATCAGAAAGTAACAAAAAATCGGTTTCAGAGCGTGCCGCCCAAACAAGTTTTGGCGAGCCTCGTTCAAAAACGCAAAGCGTTTCTGAGCGGGAAGAGGAAATTCTTCAATTTTGGCAAGAAAACAACATTTTCGAAAAATCGCTGGAGCTTCGTAAGGGCGGAGATTTATTTACGTTTTACGATGGCCCGCCGTTTGCTACGGGCAAACCGCATTATGGACACATGCCATCCAGTTTTTTGAAAGATATTATTCCTCGATATCAAACCATGCGTGGCAAATATGTGCCACGGCGGTGGGGGTGGGATTGCCACGGGTTGCCGCTCGAAAACATTATTGAACAAGAGTTAGGATTGGCGCATAAAAAGGATATTGAACAATATGGCATTGCGAAATTCAACGCCCAAGCAGAGCGCGCGGTGCTTCGTTTTGCAGACGCGTGGAAACAATTTATTCCGCGTATCGGGCGGTGGGTGGACATGGAAAATGATTATCGCACCATGGATCCAACGTATACCGAAAGCGTGTGGTGGGTGTTTAAAACGCTTCATGAAAAAGGACTCATATACGAAGGATATAAATCTATGCACATCTGCCCGCGGTGCGAAACCACGCTCGCGAATTTTGAGGTGAGTCAGGGATATAAAGACATTGCGGATATTTCTGTAACCGTGAAATTTGAGTTGGTGGATGAGTTAGAAGGTGGTCTGTCCTCCGCTAAAGCTTCGGAGGACAGGCCAAAAACTTACATTTTGGCCTGGACAACTACACCTTGGACACTGCCAGGGAATGTGGCGCTCGCGGTAGGTAAAGATATTACATATGTAGAATGCAAAATACAAAATGAAAACTATATTATCGCAAAGGAAAGATTGGGTGAGGTGGCAGAAAATAAGGAGTATGAAATTGTGGCTGAATATAAAGGAATGGAACTTGTTGGCAAAAAATACAAACCCATCTTTGATTACTACTCAAAACCTGCCTACCGGACAGGCGGGGATGAAAAACTGGAACATCACCAGAATGGGTGGAAAATATACGCGGCGGATTTTGTAACAACAAACGAAGGAACTGGCGTGGTTCATATTGCGCCCGCGTTCGGGGAAGACGACATGCGCCTGGGGAAAGAATATAATCTTCCTTTTATTCAGCATGTCTCCATGGACGGCACGTTTAAGCTGGAAGTAACGGATTTCGCGGGGCTTTCCGTAAAACCAAAAGAGGATCATCAAAAAACCGATATTGAGATTTTAAAATTCATTCATGAGCGGGGTGTGCTTTTTTCTAAGAAAAAAATTACACATTCGTATCCGTTTTGTTGGCGGTGCGACACGCCGCTGTTGAATTATGCGGCAACGTCTTGGTTTGTGAATGTATCGGAGGCGCGTAACGATTTGCAAAAAACAAACCAGGAGATTTCTTGGATGCCCGCGCATTTGAAAGACGGCCGTTTTGGAAAAGGGCTTGAGACTGCTCCCGACTGGGCTATTTCACGCACACGGTTTTGGGGAGCGCCGCTTCCGGTGTGGAAGTGCGCCGCGTGTGACAAACAATTTGTTGCCGGATCATTGGAAGATTTGGAAACTCATCGAACAAAAAAACCAAATACGTTTTTATTGATGCGTCATGGCGAACGGGAAGATTTGGCACGTGAAAAAGAAAGCCATCAAAATTATGATTCTGTTGTTATTAGCTCGAAACCAATGGCTGATATTCATCTTTCGGCGCGAGGAAAAGCGCGCGTGCGGGAAGTGGCTGACGAACTTAAAAAAGAAGGGGGGGTGGATCTTATCTATTCTTCCGATTTTGTGCGTACCCGCGAGACATCAGAAATTATCAGCGAAGCGCTTGGCGGGGTGCCGGTGGTGTATGACGAACATTTACGGGAGCTCAATCACGGAACTTTTTTTGAAGGCCGCACGGTTGCCGAGTATTACGCGTTTTTTGCCTCTCCCGAAGAACGCTTCACAAAAAAACCCGAAGGAGGTGAGACGCTTCATGACGCGCGCGGGCGCATGGTGCAGGCGCTTCGTGAAATAGACGCGACCCACGAAGGAAAGCGTGTGCTTGTGATAAGTCATGGCGACCCGTTATGGATGCTGGAAGGAACACTCAAGAATATGACGGAAAAGGAACTGTTGGCGTATCGAGAGACACATTACATGAAGCAGGGTGAGACGCGGCGGGTGGATTTCAAGAACTATCCGTATAGCGAAGACGGGCGGCTCAATTTGCACCGGCCGTACATTGATGATGTGTTGCTTCAATGTGCTTGCGGTGCTGATATGAAGCGCATTCCAGAAGTATTTGATTGTTGGTTTGAATCGGGTTCCATGCCGTATGCTCAGCATCACTATATGGGAAAGCTGCTTCCCGGATTTGATCCTTTGAGTGCTGAAGGGTTTCCCGCGGATTTTATCGCGGAGGGTCTGGATCAAACGCGCGGGTGGTTTTATTCACTGCATGTGCTTGCGACCTGTCTTTTTAACAAGCCTGCGTACAAGCATGTAGTGGTAAACGGCATTATTCTTGCCGAAGATGGGCAGAAAATGTCAAAACGTCTTAAAAATTATCCGGATCCGATGGAAGTTATTGCAACATATGGCGCGGACGCGTTGCGGCTGTACATTTTGTCATCTCCCGCGGTATACGCGGAAGATATGAATTTTTCGGAAAAAGGTGTAGGTGAAGTATATAAAAAAGTGATAATGCGGCTCTTGAACGTTGTTTCGTTTTATGAACAATACGCGGACACTGATGATACTGCTGAAATTTCATTTAATGATTCTCTTCATGTGCTTGATAAATTTATTTTGGTGGAATTAAGGAACGTGAAAGAAGCAGTTGAGAAAGCACTTAATGAATATCAGCTCCAGCGCGCAAGTCGCGCGGTAGCCGATTTTATTGACATTCTTTCTACGGTGTATCTCCAATATTCGCGTGATCGTTTTAAAGAGGATGATCCGCGGCATCACTCGACGCGCAAGGTTCTTCAGTATGTATTGGCGGGTATCGCGAAGGTAAGCGCGCCGCTTGTTCCGTTTCTTGCCGAGCGGGTGTATGGAAGCGTGAAGCATGCTGATGCGGCCGAATCTGTGCATTTGGAAGATTGGCCGACGCTAGAAGCGACTATTGCATCGTTTGAGGCAGATGCGCGGGAAGCCGCAGAAATTCCCAAAATTGTGGAAGCGATTTTAGCCGAACGAAGTAACGCAGGCATTCCAGTGCGCCAGCCCTTGCGGCTTGGTAAAGTTGTGCATCTTCCTAAAAATGACGAGTGCCGCGAGGTTATCCGTACGCGTGTTAATGTGGAGCGTTTACGAGAAGACACGTCGCTTCCTGTGGATCGTCCCGCGTGGATTGACTCGGAAATTACACCGGAATTGCGCGAGAAAGGCATGGTGCGCGAGTTTATACGTGGCGTTCAGGAAGTGCGTAAAAGCATGGGCTTGAAACAGCAAGATCGCGTCACTCTTGAAATATACATTGAAGACAAAAGTTTGAAAGATTTCTTTGAGCGTTACAAAGAAGAAATAACGCGCGCGGTACACGCGGACGCGCTGGTGTTTGAAGAAGAATCGGGTGAACATGAAATCAACTTAGATGAACATAAGATATTTATCACTGTCTCAAGGGTGGGCGGGGCATAGGATTGAGAGAGATTATTGAACAGGGGTGTTTTAGGCAAAGCGCCGCTTTTACTTGTTTAAGTAACATAACGAAAGAGTACATACTTGCGTAGTACTTTAAGGTGTTGCGAATACACCGAAACATTATGATGTTTTAAGCATATTACCGGGAGCTATTGACTTAAACATGGAATTAGTGTATAAAGGTTTTAATGTTCAAAAATTTGTATATCTATGTTTTGCCACAGTGAAAAGTGTTTCTTTCTGTAGAACATTTTTCACTGTGGCAAAACCAATGGGTGGTAAGTCCAACAGTGCGTGGTCAACTGGCCATGTTCAAGAGAACAATGCCATAAACTGAAAGGAGTTATTATGGACAAAGAGCTTATGTTCGACGTCGGACAGGCCAATGAAATCAAATCCGAAGGCGATATGTTTGCAAGCATATTGCCGGTGCTTCGGGGATTTGGGGAGGTGATCCAAACCAATGTGATCACACGGCGCGTGAGAGTGAATCGCAGTCGCACTCCTCAAGAGGTGCTTGAGGCCACCGGTCGCGCGCAGTACACGGACCGCAAGGTTGTGGATGCGATGCCTAAAGGCGAGGAGGGCGATGAAGTAGAGGTCGTGTTCTTCAAACCCGACCTCTCAGAACGCAATGGCTACATCTCCGATGACGACCTCAAAAAGGAGTTCGAGT